>Ga0137307_100857_pt1 | contig 33165 bp, 27 predicted proteins | sample NAcewD2O_March_2_FD_97180 | JGI IMG/M metagenome (GOLD analysis project Ga0137307, IMG submission 97180) | Mouse cecal microbial communities from Vienna, Austria - N-Acetylglucosamine amended D2O_March | ecosystem: Host-associated > Mammals > Digestive system > Large intestine > Cecum | place... | reverse complement strand
TCATGGATACTGGATTCGCATTATAACAGTCGTCAATTACAAGCATATCCTTCACATGCAGCATGTTCGTCCTGCCGCTTATGGTTCCGGCGCTCTCGATTCCCGCCTTAATTTCCTCGACGGACAGACCTAACTGTCTGCCTACACACGCAGCGGCAAGGGCATTGTATACATTATGCTCTCCCGGAATCGGTACGGCTGCGGTAAACACTTCCCCATCTAAATGGATACATACTTTCGTCCCGTCCAGTCCCAGACTTTCCAGAACATCGGCATAGACATTCTTCCCGGCATTACAGCCTTCCTTCTTTTCTGCTCCTATTCCGTAGAAAACAGGTGCGGTTCCATTTACCGAAGAAATACTGGAAAGCTTATCGTCGTCCCCATTCAATACGGCGATTCCGCCTTCTCTGATGTGGTCAAAGCTCTCTGTCTTTGCGGCAAGGATACCGTCCCTGCTCTTTAAATTCTCCAGATGGCACAGACCGATATTGGTGATGACGCAAATCTCTGGATTCGCCATCTCCGCCAGCCGGTGCATTTCCCCAAATTCCGAAATTCCCATCTCCAGCACTGCCGCCTGATGGTCTTCCCTGATTCGAAATATCGTCAGCGGCAGACCGATTTCATTATTATAATTGCCCTCTGTTTTAAGAACCGAATATTTCTGTTCCAGCACCGAAGCAATCATTTCCTTCGTACTGGTCTTGCCCACGCTTCCGGTAATACCTACCACCGGAATGGTAAGGCACTGACGATAGAAAGCCGCCAGCTTCTTCAGTGCCAGCGGACAGGACTCTACACGAATATAAGGTCCTGCAGGATTGGTCAGTTCCTCCTCCGACAAAACAGCCGCCGCCCCCTGTTCAAATACCGATGGAATAAAGGAATGTCCGTCTACCTTTTCTCCACGGATGGGAATGAAAAGGTAATCTTTTTCCACAAGACGGCTGTCAATGACAACGCCCGCAACCTCTTGTTTCTTTTTCCCTTCCGCCCCGATATAAGTCCCGCTGCAGACCGCTGCTATATTTTCCAAGGTCAAATTTTTCATCTTTTCCTCCATTCTACGGGTGACTGACTGCATCTGATACTTCGTGAGCATATTCTGCAGACAGGCGTCCGTCTACCGATTGTATTTCCTCAGAGAAATTTCAATGAGCTTCTCACATAGCTCCTCATAACTGATTCCGATTGCCTTTGCCTCCTGCGGCAGCAGGCTTGTTGCCGTCATCCCCGGAAGCGTATTGACTTCCAGACAGAAAATATTTCCATCCTCATCCAGCAAAAAATCGGAGCGGGAATAGGTGTCCAATCCCATCGCCTCGGCTACTGCCACAGCATAATCCTGCATTTTTTTGGTAATCTCCTCTGAAAGCTCTGCCGGACATGTCTCTACCGTACTGCCCGCCTGATATTTGTTCTTATAATTATAGAAGCCTTCCAACGGCGCAATCTCTATCACCGGATAAGCCTTCCCATCCACAACGCCTATGGAAAATTCTCTTCCCTTCACATAATCCTCAACAATAATCTCCTCTTCCCAACGGAACGCCTCATCCAATGCCGCCTGATATTCCTCCTCGGTGCGCACAATGGATATCCCGATGCTCGATCCCCCACAACAGGGTTTTACCACACTTGGAAGCGTCAGGCCTGTTGCAGCAAAATCATCTATCCGCCCTGATTTTTTCATGAAAATCCCCTGCGGCGTCGGGATTCCATGTGTGCGGAAAAACTGTTTGGAAATTTCCTTATCCATTGCAATAGCGCTCCCCAGATGACCGCTTCCGGTATATTTAATACCGAACAGATCAAACACTGCCTGCACCTTGCCGTTCTCCCCATTCTCGCCATGCAACGCCATAAACACAATATCCGCCATCTGGCAGAGCGCAATGACATTCGGTCCGAAGAAGCAGTCCGATTGATCCTTTCTGCTCTTTTTCACCTTCTCAAGATCCGGAGCCACATCAGGGATAGCCTCCACCTTTACACTGACCTCTTCGGAACGCCCGAATATTCCTTCCAGATTTTCTTCTCTGTCACTGTATCCCATAAATACATCCAGTAAAATTACCCGATGTCCTTTTCTTCTCAATGCCTCGCTTACCATATTTCCCGTGGTAAATGACACGTCGCGCTCGGTACTAAGACCGCCTGCCAATACTACTATATCCATTTTCTTATTCCTTTCTGAAAGAAATTCCCGTCTTTTGGGAATCTAATCGCGTCAACACACTAATTTTATAGTATACCTTTTCCTTCCATATGACAAGTAAAGATGTATTGTAAAACCTGCCTTGTCTATTGCAAAATCTGCTGTTAAAGTCCTAACCCAAACTGTCATGAAGCATCTTTCTCGGGGTGCACATGCTTTCTCTATTTTGTACTATTTCATGTAGTCATTTCCGCATTTAGAATGCAGCCGTCATTTCTTCCATTATTTTTACATGCTTTTTCTTTATGATTTCCAGAACTAATTCTGATTTCCGCAGATATTCCTCCGCTGAATGAACCTCTCCTAATGCCAAAAGCCCCTCGCTCTTTTGATGCAAAAGATAGGGCAGCGGAAACAGCTTTCCAAATTCCACACAGTTTCGGATTCCCTCCTCACTGTATTGAACCGCTTCTGCATATAAATTTCTCTGGGCGTAAATCCCCGATAAGTTATATAAAATAACGGGATAGATTTTCGCCTTTTCGTCTTCGTCCACTTCCCTCACAGACAGATATTCCCGCAACATCTTCCAAATTTCCAATGCTCTATCTGACTGTTTCATATATTTATACTGTATCGCAATGTTGTTCCATATTACAATTTCATCAAAGGTTAACAGCTTTCGCTTCTCTCTCATCCAAGTTTCAAAGTTCTCCGGAGCAGTCATCCGAAGTGCATCAAGCAATTCTTCCAACACCTTTTGAGGCGGATACTGCATCATCGTATGGCAGATTGCTTTCATGCACAACATAATCGGACTTTCCTTCAAATGATATTTCACCAATGCCGCTCCATATTCCTCCATCACCATATCCAGATGCTCCACTTCATTCCGAGCCAGAATCCGTATCACCTTCCGACAGAAATTGTCTGCCGCAAGCTCCTTTTCTCCTATGTAAACAGAAAAAAGAGAAGCCGGTTCTCCGAGCCTCTGCATCAACGCTTCGTAGATACTAATGGAGGGCGTCCTATTTCCATTCTCTATTTTCGACAAGGTTCCTGTCGTACAAATTCCTTCTGCAAGCTCCTCCTGAGTGTATCCTTTTCTTTTCCTTACATAATATATGTATTCTCCAACTGAATATTTTGCCATATAATTTTTCCTTCCTCATGAAACACCCCGGAAAATTATAGCATAAACGTATGGCGGGTTCTATATGTATTCGGATATTATGTAGAAATTTGCTAATGAAAATCTGGTATAACTATGTTAGAATAATCTGACATGTTAAAAATAAAAAAATTATTGATTAGTTCGAATATATGTTCTATACTTAATCAGGAAGGAGATGATTCATATGGTAAATGAAGCTACAAAAAATTCTTTATGCAATACATATTTTTTTCATAAAAAAAAATTATTTGCCCAATACACCTTGCACATCCATGATATTCATAAATATACTAATTTTATTCAACAAAGCATGATGGTAGTATTTCATACAGAAATTAATCATAAACAAGAGCTGATAAACAGTTTAACCGAGCTATGCGTTATCAATAAGTACTATGGACCAATCGTTGACACAGGAGCGAATGATATTTATTTTTTCCCAAAACTTAAATATGAAGACGTATATTTAATAAAAGACATGTTTGAGAATAAGTTTATCAACCAAAAAGTGCGTGTTATTTTTGGAAAATCAGCCATTACATGATAACATTTGTCCAATCGACCCATGAGAATCATAAAATAATGGAGGTTTTACAAATGAATTTTAAAGTTATATCTATGTTTTCAGGCGCAGGCGGATTAGACATGGGGTTCCATAATAAAGGGTTCCAAATATTATGGGCAAATGATTGCGCAAAAGACGCATGTGAAACGTATGACAAATGGGCAAATTATAATTCTGACGGAACCAGAAAGAACCCTGAAGAATGTACAATTATTGAATGTGGAGACATCTCAAAATTGGATCTAAAAGGCATATTGCCTGATATTGATATTGACGTTATACTCGGAGGCTTTCCCTGTCAGGGTTTTTCCCTTGCCGGACCGCGGCAAGTTGACGATTCAAGAAACATTTTATATAGACACTTTGTTGAAATCGTCAAAATAAAAACACCAAAAGTAATTGTAGCAGAAAACGTTATCGGAATAAAAACGCTTGGTGATGGCGCTGTATTTAATAAAATAATCGATGACTTTTCTGAGCTTGGATATACAATGTCCGCGCCTACTGTAAATGCTAAAAACTATGGCGTTCCACAAGACAGAATGCGTGTAATATTTATTGGTATACGTAATGATATCTGTAATGGAGGCGCATATATCTTCCCGTCAGGAGACCCCAAAATAGTAACATTAAGAGAAGCCCTTGCTGATTTAGGCGAAGTGGACATGAATGATGTGTGCCAATCACCCTTTTCCTCCAGATACATGTCCAGAAATAGAAAAAGAGGCTATGAAGACGTTTCTTTTACTATTCCGGCAATGGCAAAGCAGGTTCCCTTAAGTCCCGATTCTGCCGGAATGGAATTTGAAGATGTCGATAAGTTTCGATTTATTGGCAAGAATAGACGTTTAAGTTACAAAGAAGCCGCTGCCATACAGACCTTCCCTGCCAGAATGGAATTTTGCGGCGATTTAGACAGTAAATACCGGCAAATCGGAAATGCCGTGCCTGTAAAATTAGCAGAGGCAATCGCCACAGAAGTAAACAGGATATTGACTGCCAGAGACCTTGCTCCACTGTTAAATTTTGAAAATCCTGAGGCAGAAATAAGAGGCAGTTCTGCAGACAAGCGAATCACTAATACAGTTATCAGCGGCAAAGCTTTTGAATATGCTACATTAATCGAAATGTACCGTGAATTAACCGAAAATGGTTGGGAATCTGACAAATTAGAAATCATAAAAGATAAAAACTATCAAAATATTGAAAAAGCATATCAAGTTTTTCAAGGCTCTGATGAAGATGCAGATGATGAAGATGGATTAGAGCTGCTTCATGTCGAAACATTATCTAATGATTATAACAAAGCTGCACGTGTAGCGGCAATATATTTAAGAATGGCAGAGCCAATATTAAAACCAGACACAGAAATGTTCGGCATACTTCGTGCAATGCCTGATACTGCCGGAACCAAAGGAGACGTTCGAGATATTGATTTCGCAATTTTTGCAGATCGGGAACATAAAAAAAGGATTCACAATATCGGTATTAGCTGTAAAAATAATCACGAAGCTGTAAAACATCCTCGAATTACAGAAGACCCTGATTTTGCAAAAGTATGGACAAATGGTCTATTTCACTGCAGCACTGAGTTTATCAATGATATGAATGACATTTTCCAGAAAATTGATTCATATGCACAAAAATATGAAAAGTGGTCCTCTGTGGATAACAAAATGGATGCCATATATTTTCCTATCATAAAATCATTTGTAAAAGAAATAAGGCATCTTGGCATTGCTGATGAAAATGCTGATATCCTGCACACAGAAAGCGCAAAGAAGTTTACCCAAGCCTTCTTTGAATACATGTTTGGGACTCAGGATTTTTATAAGTTTATCAAAGATGATGGTGCAAAAGCAACCAAAGTATACCCATACAATATGCACGGCTCCCTCATGAGACCATTTCATGGACACAAAAACGAACAGGCAGCTAAAACTATAACTATGCCGGAAGAAATAGTTGAAGTACGCATAAAGCCTAAGAGCAAGACAACAATAGAAATTTATTTTGACCAATGGATCATTTCTATGAGATTACATAATGCAGACACAAAAATAACAAGAACATCTCTTAAATTTGACGTACAAATCAAAGCTCAGCCGCGTAAAGTAATGGGTACAATTCTTCCTTGGAATAGTTTTTGACCTGCAATTACCTGATAAATACCCAACTTCCGAATGAAGCGGCAGGCAACCCTAAGGATTGCCTGCCGCCTGCTATACTCCTGTTCAATACCCGAATAAATTATCTGTTTCAGAACTCCGGCTCAATCAAACCGTACGTACTGCCCTTTCTCTTATAGACAACATTGACCTCGTCACTCTCAGCATTCACGAATACAAAGAAATCATGACCCAAAAGCTCCATCTGCACACACGCATCTTCCGGATACATCGGCTTCATATCAAACTTCTTGGTACGGATAATTTTAATCTCATCATCCGCTTCCACTTCCTTCTCGATAAACTCCTTACGGAAGCTGCTCGCACTCTGCTTCTGTGCAATCAGTTTATTCTTATATTTCTTCAACTGACGCTCAATAATCTCTTCTACTAAATCAATGGAAACATACATATCATTGCTCACCTGTTCGGAACGGATAATATTCCCCTTCACAGGTATTGTAACCTCTGTCTTCTGCCGTTCTTTTTGAACACTTAACGTTACATAAACATCCGTGTCAGGAGTAAAATACTTCTCCAGCTTGCCGATTTTATCCTCTACTGCCGCTTTCAATCCGTCTGTTAGTTCAATGTTTCTTCCGCTAATTATAATACGCATGATGTCCAACCCCTTTTCTTTTATTTTGTGTAACCATGTTGCTATGGGTCTATGGGACAAAATATGTGTCCCAATGCTCATATTTCTATTTAATTATACCATATATTTACACAGGTACAAGCATTTTTGTACAATCTGCATAATTTAATAAAATATTTAGAAACTTATTACATGATTATGCTATAATCATAGAAAACGTATTTCATTTCGGTGATTGCGAAAGGAGAAACTTATGCCCACTGCATTGATTACCGGCGCCTCCCACGGAATCGGGAAAGCCATTGCAACAGAATTTGCCCGGCACTCCTATCATCTTGTGATAAATTGTGCCCGCTCCGCAGATGCGCTTCATGCGCTTGCTTCACAACTAATACAGGAATATCACATCTCCTGTTTTACCTGCATCGGTGATGTAAGCAATCCGGATTTTGTGTCAGAAATGTTTCAAAAAGCGCATGACGCCTTTGGGACAATAGACATTCTCGTAAATAATGCCGGCATTTCCCATATCGGACTTTTTCATGAAATGACAACCACGGAATGGCAGACGCTTTTAAATACAAATCTTTCTTCTGTTTTCTACTGCTGCAAAGAAGCCATTCCTTCTATGCTCGCAAAGAAATCGGGAAGAATCATCAACATTTCCTCTGTCTGGGGAGAAGCCGGCGCCTCCTGCGAAGCCGCCTATTCTGCTGCAAAAGGCGGTGTGAATGCGCTTACCAAAGCGCTTGCAAAAGAGCTCGCCCCCAGCGGAATTCAAGTCAACGCAATCTCCTGCGGTGCGATTGACACCCGGATGAACGCCTGCTTTTCATCGGAGGAACGCGCAGCTCTGGAAGAAGAGATTCCCAGCGGACGCTACGGAACAACAAAAGAGGTGGCAGAACTTGCCTTCTCCTTAGCAAATTCCACCACCTACCTCACAGGTCAAATTATCCGGCTGGATGGCGGCTGGATATAATTCCGGCCAAGCCACGCTGTTTTCCCACTCATGCTTTCCAAATGTGTTATGGCTTATTTTCCTCAAAATATCCGATATAATGCAGCTCATGGCAATCCCCCGGAAATAATTCCTGATAAAAATCCACAAAATAGTCGTCGGTCATACTTGCCATGTAGTCCACGACAAGCTGATTCGGTTCCGTTTCCAGATATTTCTCAACGGAAAAATGTCTGGCATACCGGTTAAGCTCTGCAACATATTCGATATGATGGCGGTACAGCCAAGAGTTTGCATTTTTCTCCTTCGCATCCTGCAGAACTCTATGATACATCTTTTCGAACATGGGGCGCAGCATCTCATTTACAGATGCTTCTATCCTCTCATTTTGGTAAATATGTCTATAGTTCTCCTGTTTGGCTCTCTTTAATGTATCAAAATATGTATCATCCATTTTCAAATAAGGTTTCCCATAGCTGTTTTCCAGAATATTTACCGTAAAGTTATTGATGATTTCTGCATTGGTCGTTCCCACCGCTCCGCTATAGAAATCATCTTCCGCAGCCAGCATCCCCAGCCGTTTGGCGTCTTGCCTGTCCTTGCCAAGATATGCGATAATATCACAGATGCGCATCACACACGCCTCTAAAGTAGACGGAACCAGCTTTAAGATTCCTTTTTCTTCTACATAACAGTCCTCTATACGTTCTTCAAGCTCCGCAAAGCCGGAAAGCGCCATAGACCGGTACTCCTTCTGCTCCAGTTCGCCGTTATGGCAGAGTATTCCGTCCAGAGTCTGTAAGCTGATATTCCGGTCCGTCAGCACATCCAGTACCCGGACACTGTGCACATTGTGGTTGAAATACCGCCCCGTCTCTCCGTAATAGAGCTCGGAGAGCATCCGCTCACCGGCATGCCCAAAGGGCGTATGTCCGATATCATGTCCCAGTGAAATTGCCTCTATCAAATCCAGATTCAGTCCCAGCACACTTCCAATATTCCTCGCAATTCTGGAAACCAACTGTACGTGAAATGCCCGTCTGGAAATATCATCATTCCGGTACAGGGAATAAACCTGCGTCTTATCTGCATAACGGTTGTAATAAGGCAAATGCATAATCTTTTCCACATCCCGGACAAATGCAGGACGCCAGAGATTGGCACAGTCATGATTCATCTCGCGGCGGATAATATCATCATCCCGAAACGCATATGGATTCTCAATATGATGCTTTCTGTCCGCTATAATCCGTTCCTGCAATTCTTTCGAAAGATTCTGATATTCCGCCATTTTTTCCTCTTTCCGGCGTGCTTGTCACGCCATCTAGGTAGATTGGGAAGACTACTTCCAAACTTCCTCCTGCTATTCTTTTTCTCCGTCTCTATTGATTCAGATTATCCGCCAGTCTCTTTAAATCCGCTGCCTGCACATTCAGCCGTTCAATCGTCTCCTCATTTTCCACGCAAGCGGTATATGTAGTATTCGTATGGGCCGCAACCTCTTCGGAAATTGCAGAAATCGTCTGAATACTCTCTGAAATCACACGATTTGCCTCCTCCAGTTCTCCCACCACTTGAGCAAGGTCATCTGAATGACGCTCAATATTTTTCGCATTTGCGGAAATATGCTCAAAGCTCTGCGCCGTCTCTCCAACCGCCTTATTCTGCTTTTTCACCTGCTCAATCATGCTCTCAATAATCGTTACTACCTTTCCGATTTCATCCGAAACATTCTGAATCAGTTTCTCAATCTTTACAGTGGCATCCTGCGTCTGTGAAGCAAGCCCGGATATCTCCGATGCAACAACTGCAAATCCTCTTCCGGCCTCGCCTGCCCTTGCCGCCTCAATAGAGGCATTCAATGAAAGCAGGCTGGTCTGCGACGTAATACTATTAATCATCTCAATAATCGAGAACATCTGCTCCATATATTCTTTTAGCTGTCCCAGTTCGGAGGCAACCTCCATATTCGTCTGCTCCGTCTGCGATACTTGCTGCACAAGACGGCCAATCTGCTTATTTCCCGTCTGAATGGCAGACTGTGTTTCGACCATGTTGTCAGCAATCTGACCGGAAGCGTCCTTGACCAGTTCAACCTTTCCCGAAATTGCTTCCGTCTGCTCCAACTGACGCTGTACCGCCTCCGCAGTATCATTCGCCCCTCCGGTCAATTCGCCCATTGCTCCCTTCGTGCTCTGAATCGACTCGCTTAAATTCCCCATCTCACGGTAAACAATATCCATCACTCCCGTTATATCCGAAGACACCTGCAGAATCTTTTCCAGCAGCTCCTCTGATTTCTCCTTTTCCTGCTCCGCCTTATCAATCTCTAACTGGTTCATCTTGAAAGATACTTTTGCCGTATAATAAGAAAATGCCGCAATTATGATCAACGCCGCAATCTGGATTTCCGCAGATGCAATCTCCACCGCTTCAAATCCGCCCGGTCCGTAAAATACAATAATATGCGCAATGTTCACCAGTACGACCGCCGCCCCGATTTCAAGGCTGTAACGCACGTCACTGTATACCGTAATCGCAATCAGCATCGGGATGACATAAACAAATGCCAGCGCATTATCGGTAGTAAACAAAATTGTCATATACATTGCGGCAAATCCCCAAGGAATAAGATGCTTCACCATAGGATGGGTTGACCTGAGCTTATAAATCAAAAATTCCAATACAACGGGTATAAAACCTGTAGCTGCAATTAAAAGAAAATAAGGTATCGTCTTAGAGCCTTTGACAACCTCCAGCAAATATGCTATTGCAAGCACTGTCACTGTAATCAGATGACAGTTCATTGCCGTCCGGTTTGCCTTTGCCAACCGCACAGCATATACTTCTTCCTGTCCTTTTTTCATTGACTTCATTTTTTCTCCACCTTTGTACGATTTTTTTAGTTATTATACTATAATTTTTATCAACATTTCCGCTATAATGAGGCTGCGTCCTACGGCAGACTTGCATAAATATTTGCAATATGTCCTGCTTTCTCCGGAAAATTAGCTTTCAGATACATCAAGTATTCCAGTGAGCTTCCCTCATAGGAATGTATATCCCCCAGCAAACCAACCTCATAGCAATTACGGATTACATTAATAATACAATCCTCTGTATGATCCTCCTTACAGTCTTTGCACTCCTTAAGAATATGCGCAATCGCTGTTTCCAATTCCTCCTCGTCAAATACTTTGAAATCTGTAGTAGGAATATGGCTTGAGCCTCCGGAAACTTCCTTTTTGGGAGTCTCCTTATAGTCCTGTATACATTGCTTCGCAAAACCTATGGTACACAGCTTTCCCTGACACTGTCCGCATAAGCCTTCGCCCCTGCAGCAATTTTCCAGATCACGCTCGATTAATTCGGCATTCAAGCCCTTCTTATGTACGTCTGCCATATGTTACCTCCTTTAACTTTCTTTCTATGGCTTTGCAATAGTATATTATGTAACCATTTAGTTTGATTACAAGTAATACGTTTCCATATTATATCATAAAATATTTCTGTTTTCTACATCCATTTATAGATTCTCCGGTACAAAACTGACCGCAAAAAATGCAGGAAATCCCTGCATCTTTTCATACTCCGGTCTATTCATTCCACCGGAAAATTTTCTTTTATTACGGATTCAATCCTTCCGTAAAATTTCTTCACCTGCTTCGTAAATAACCTGTCATTTTCAGATAAAAGATTTAAATATTCCTGAAGGATATCGGACGTGTAACTGTCGGGATAAGCCGCAGTAAAATCCGTATATGCCAAAACTGCCGCCTCCTCAATGTGAAGCTGATCTGTATCTAAATAGCAGTTGCTCCAATCAGAAGCGCCGTCATAAAATCCGGTTATTCCCGCACACATAAGCTGGCAATATTTCTCATAGATATATTGATAAGTAATGCCTTCCGGGTATTTTCTGGCATGCTCCTCCATTTGTTCCACCCGCAGCAGCAGTTCGCTTAACGGCACATTTATTTTCGAACCGAAAACTGCAGGCGTGTTCTGTTCCTGTTTCATAAGCTCAATAAATTCCTGCATTTCTACCGTAAAATTATTTTTCTGCTTCACCAATCGGTTATAATCCACTGCGTCCACATCCGTCAGATAGCCAATCAGACCGTTTACCAACTGGTCTGCATCTTTCGGTTCTGCCCCGGCTGCATGCTTTTCCAAAAAACGATATACATCCTCTTTCTCTTTTGTCGTCATAAGCAATGCATAATATTCCTGCAAAAGATTTTCCTCATTTTCCTCATTTTCCTCACTTTTCATCAAGGATACCTCTGCTCCCTGCTCTGTATCATCTGCCTCCGTCGCTTCCTCCCACTGCTGCCGCTGACATCCCGCAGCCAGCAATGACGCCAGCAGCAATATCACTGCTATCTTTCTTTTTCCCATATTTTCCTCTTTCTGGTGTGCTTTTCACACCATCCATGTAGATTTGGAAGGTTTACTTCCAAACGTTCCTCCTTCCGGCGTGCTGTCACGTATGCTTCGACAGACAGCGCGCCAGCCGCTGTTATCTTTAATATTTCCACGGTTCAGAAGAAGAATACCTGTTTATCAAAATATTCCTTTATCAAATGAGGTCCCTCCAATACCTCTCTGCACACATACAAGGTTCCGTCCCGTTTACTGCATATAGACCATTTTACAAGACTGAGCGTTCCCCTTACCAATTCAATTGCTGTAATGCATCTTGGATGCACCATGCTTCCGTCATTAAAATATCTGCCATCTCCGGGACCGGGAAACACCGGACGGTGCGTATGCCCACAGATAACAAGAACCGGATATTTCCTGGCAAAGTTCCGAAAACGCTTTTCTCCCCGAACACAGCTCCGATAATTATATGCGGGTCTGGTCGGATCCCTGATCCCCCATTTCTCCAACGGCTTCCACAGATACCGAACAAGAAAGTGCGCCAATGGATGCAGATAGTCATTCAGCAAATCTCCCTGATGTCCATGTATGAGAAACAGCTCCATTCCCTCTCTGGACTGTAGGCGTACTGCCTCCCGGAAACAGATATCCGGGAACAGCTCCTCATTTTTTCTGCTATATTCATTGTAAAACTCGGTATAGTGCTTCTTTACATATTTTCCCTTTCGTTTTTTATTATCATGATTTCCCCAAAGCATAATCAAACGATTCCTTCGGTAAAACTGACGCATCATCCAGAAAATATTGCTGTAATTTTCGGTAATCCGCTCTGGATTCCCATTTTCCCAAAGTTCGTCTCCATCCCCGATTTCTACATAGTGAAAGCCACGTTCATAATAATACTGTAACGCATGAAAGCAGAGATTCTGGTTTCCTGCAAAATTATCATTCCAGCCTCCGTATCCTCTGTGGCAATCACTAAAAAATACATAGCTGTCATCCTCCCGAAGCGGCACAATCTGCGCCTTTTGATAGGCTTCTTCAATCCTCGGCGAAATTTTCATGCATTCCTCCTTATCAGAATTTTTCACACCATCTAGGAAGATTTGGAAATTTTACTTCCAGACTTTCTTCCCTTCTCAAACAATGTCCTGCTCTTTCCTATTCTGATTGCAAGTTCAAACAGTCTGGGGGCTTTCGTCTGCAAAAAGATCAGCTTTTCTGCCGAAGTTTCGTATTTCCTTGTATAATGCTGATACAATCTGCACAGCATCCGAAACCACCAAAGCCGTATTTTATCCATAATGGGACCTCTTGTCATCGGCTGATGCGTGTGGGGAACGGAAAACCAGAACCGGACATTTTCCCCATATACCTGATACTCTCCGGCCAAGTATCCGGCACGCCGAAGTCCTTCAACAAAGCTCCGGCACATCTGCCGGTTCGAAAAGGTAAGGGATACCGCCATCTTCATGTCCTTCGGACTTGCGCTCTTTCCCAGCACAAAACCGGTCAGCCACCAGTGCTCCTCTTTTCTTCCGAGCAGCCGCCTGCCGGAAACATAGATTTCCATATGCATTCCGATAAAATCCTTTTCCTCCACTCCTTTGAAGAAACTGCCGTCTTCCCTCATTGCTTGGTATAATCCGATTTCTCCCCCCAGGCTCATGCCATACTGTCCCTTCCACAGCTCTAACATCCACCTGCTGCCGTCATACTCAAAATAAATCGGCTCGCAATCAATAATCATCCCCGTCAGAGCTGCCGCTTCATCGTAAAGCCTGTGATATCCGTACTTTTTCTGCCACGGATCCTTCTCGGCATAGAAGAAGTCCTGACGCCCGTCATATTGGAATCCGCTTCCTTCCAGCGCTTCGTTAACATACGCTTCTCTCTCCCCCGGCGTGCTTTTCTTTAACCATTGTTTTATCTGTGCAATTTTTCTATGACGTCGGTAAAAGTATACTGTTATCAATAAAATCAGCAGCATTGCCGCAAGGATGAAACACACCCACAGGACACTGCTGCCGGAAAATAATTTTTCATTCATGGAAATGCCTCCTTCCTAAGATACTATATGAAGTCCGGCGCCTTTGGTGTCTGGAAGGCGGAAAGGAGTTTTTTATGAGATTAGCAAACGGGACTGAGGTTACCGGCGGTGGAATTCTATCGGAAAAAGGGGTATGATTATAAAAATGGAAGAGCCGAGCTGGATGATGAGCAGTATTACCGATTGGAGAAATTTAGAAAACCTAATTAAATTTTGAGTGCATAGATACTTTCCATCTATTCCAACTCAATTTTAAACTTGACAAATATAACTCAACATTATATAACTTTATTATGGTAAAGAGGGAGGTCGAGCTTATGGAAGATACACCACCGATTTGAGCAGGCTTTCTATCAATCCAAACTTTTTGATAGAAAGCCTAATTTTTGTATGTATAACTTATAAATGAAGCAAGAAAGGATTACTTAATATGAACATTAAAAAGAAAATCGCAACTATGGGTGTTACAATGATTATGGCAGCGAGCATAATGAGTATCAATGTAAATGCTGCATCTGCATCTTATCAACTGCATTATACTGCCGGAGCGTCATCTACGACCAATGTTACAAGCCGTACTTCAACTATATCTTCATCTGGATCTAGCAAAATCACCGTAAAGTCCACTTATTTTTCCACATATAACAGTAAAAATAATATATGAAATTGCTTAACAATTGTGTAACCTATTTTGGAATGAAAAGGGGAAAATTATGAAAAGAAAATTCGTATTTGCATACATGGCATTATCACTCATGACATTTACTTCCTGCTCAAATAATCCTGTGTCAGATTTAAATAATTCCGGCACAAATGATTCCATAGAAGAGACAATAAATGGAGCAGAAGTTGAAAAAATTTCTATCCACACTCTTAATGATAATAAGCAACAGGAAATCGAAAATGTTATGAAATTCCGTTGTGACAACCTGCATTTTGTCAACAGCTTCAATTTTGAAGTTCCCGATGAAATTGGTAAATATCAAGTAATAAGCATAGACAACTTCCAGAATAAATGGGATACCCTTTCATCTAAATATATTCCGGCTGATATTTATGATGAGAACAAAGTAATAAATGATGAATTTCATTATCCAGCCGGTCCGGAATTTGATGATACGGATACCGGCATGTATGTATCCGTGGGCAACAATGGATTTTTTACCTATGTTGAAAAAACATCGGAACCGGTAAATGCTGCTTTATATGGGTACGATTATTTTACGAGTGAAAAAAGTTACTATTTAAATAGTGATTATACCGATGATGTATACGTCCTGAAAGGAGAGGAGGTTTCTATCAGTGACAGCGTCTTGACGGCGCTCGAATTTGCCTCTGAATTTACACGCCTTTCCGATTATCCGCAAGAGCTTTCCCCTGTTGCCGCTGTCGCATATCAGGATGAATCCGAAAATGCCGTTATTGATGTTCACTTCAATAATATGTACAAAGGACTTCCCATTTGCTCAATGCCTTCTTGTTATGAAGACCTTAACTTTGATATGTATATATTCTCACCGGCCGTTTCTTATTCCGATGAAAAGGACTGTATCAACACGTTTACAGTGCAATATGCTTATGAAGACTATGAGACAGTTGAAACGTACGACAGCATTATTACTCCCGGCAGCGCAGTGCGTCTGCTTGCCGAAAAGCTTTCTGAGTATGCGGAATACGATGTCCTGGGCATGGAACTCGTGTATTGTCCGGTTCTTAAGGAAAGTTCTGATTTGAATGAGGATACATCGGTTGACGAGATTTCGGGCACAGAAGAGTGGATATCTCCCAATATTATTCTGGAGCTTTCCCCCTATTGGGCAGTTTATATGGATGTTACTCCTGCAAGGGAAATCTATGGACTTGTAAACTGTGTAACAGGGGATATTGAATTTGTAAATAATCAACAATAGAACAAGGGGAAATTAGATGAGTTTTCTAAAAACACTGCGTTGTGATCTGGAAAAAACAACCATGAATCTGGGTTTTTTTGGTGCAGTCATCCTAACATGCATTTTATGCTTTACTGCATCTGCATACACCGATACGGCGACCGACAAGACCTATTCGGTACTCGAAGCATTCTTCTCCATTGATAAGGAACTGCTTCGGACGAATTACAGTTTTTCAAATGTAACGCTTTTTTCAAAAGCGCTTTCCGGCTACATAACAATGTTCCTGCCGATTATTGCGGCTTTTCCGTTTATGGTTTCTTTCTGTGCGGAGCGTAACAGTGGGCTGATGCGTTTTACAATTACAAGAGCAGGAAAAATAAAATACTGTGCTTCAAAATTTGCAGCTTCATTTCTAAGCGGCGGTCTTGCAACTCTTTTGGGGGTGATGTTGTACGGAATTATTATATGGATTGTATTTCCAGATTTTTCAGGCTACAACGTCCCTCAAGAACAGCTAATGTGGGTTTTGCCGCACGGAACAGGAATGACAGTCATCAGGACAATGCTTGCAGCGTTTCTCTATGGAGCGGTAACGACGATTCCGGCTTTTTTCATTAGCTCATTTTGTAAAAATCCTTACTTGATAACCTGTATACCGTTTCTGTTTGTATATATATGGGACACAGCGCTTTCAAAGATTGCCGCAAAGGGTCTGGAGAATATGGACTATGGCATTTATGACAAAATCGGACCTTTTTTCCCTTATGGATTAGCTGATATTGTCAACTGGACGGAATGGGATTTTAGAATAACAGCAACGATTCTATTCAATTGTGTTTATTTTCTGATGGGATTTGTGGGATTTTTCATTATCATGAATCACAGAACAGATAAGGGGGTGTAAAGCATGAATCATTTCAGTATGAAGAAAATCCTCTCTTGCGCAAAGGTGGAATATTTCAAATGGGTCTGTGATGCCCGAATGATTATTCTTGCGGTTCTGTTGATCTTCATCTACTCCTTTGCAATAGATCCGTTACTTCAAAATGCAGAGCTTATGGGCGAGCCCTTAAATATTCTTGAACCGTTTATCGCCGTTGCAAATTCGGGAATCATTCTCCTGATTATTCCACTTGTTTTTATGACTCTGATTTCTGATTTTCCGAGGATAGATACCAATACCGTCTTTTATATTTCAAGAGTGGGGCGGAACAACTGGCTTCTAGGACAGGTATTGAAACTTGTTTTTATGGCAGGCTCCTTTCTAATCGTAATATTTTTAGGAGCAGTCCTGCCTATGCTGGGCAGAGGCTTTTGGAGCAACAGATGGAGCAAGACAGCGACAGACTTTGTCTCCAGATTTCCTGAGCGGTCAGGTAATTTCGGCGTCCAGCTTCTGCCTCAAAATCTTTACAACCAGATGTCAGTATTTGATGCCGCAATAAGAAGTTATCTGCTGGTCTTTGCCTATCTAATCATAATCGGGATGATTATGCTTGCTTTTTCACTGGTCAAACAGAAAAATGCCGGTTTCATACTTACCGGAGCTATCATTTCTCTTGGAACGGCTTTCTGCTCCGTAAATACAGAACTTATGTGGACAATGCCTATGGCACACTCTGTCATCTGGCTTCACTACACAAAATATTTTAGACAGCCGGTTGTTTCCGTTACATTTTCCGTCTGCTATCTGCTGACAGTGATAGCGGCGCTTCTGGTGTTCTGCTTTATTGCCATCAGAAGATTTAATTATGATAATGTAACAGAAATTGTAAGTTAAAAGCTGCGCACCGGGTGCACATATGGAGGATTGGAATGGATATTATATCTGTAAATAATGTAAATCTCACGCTTTCAAAGAATCAGATCCTAAAGAATATTTCTGTTCGTTTTGAGGAAGGCAAAATCCACGGTCTCATCGGCAGAAACGGCAGCGGGAAGACAATGCTTATGAAATGTATCTGTGGATTTATCAACGTAACGGATGGCGAGATTATAGTTGACGGGAAACGCGTTGGCAAGGATGTTGACTTTCCAGAGAATATGGGAATGATTATTGAAGTTCCCGGATTTATTCCATACTACAGCGGATACAAGAACCTGAAACTGATTGCAGGACTGAACGGCAAAATCGGTAAGGATGAAATCCAAAAATCAATGGAACAGGCAGGGCTTGACCCGAAACTGAAAAGGCATGTCCGCAAATACAGTCTGGGCATGCGCCAGAGATTAGGGCTGGCGCAGGCTATCATGGAGAATCCGAAGATACTTATTATGGATGAACCTTTTAACGGTCTTGACAAAGACGGTGTGAAAGAAATGAGAGAGTATCTCCTGAGTTACAAAGCACAGGGAAAGACGATTCTGATTTCCTCTCATTCAACAGAAGATATTTCCGTACTGTGCGATACGGTTCATGAAATGGAAAAAGGCGTTTTGAGTAAACAAAACAAATAAGATCTACTTCAACGCCGGAACAGAAATAACAGTCTCTTCCCCGTCAATCCGGCAGTCAAACTCATACACCGGCTGATAAAACCCTTTCGTATCCAACTGATATGCCAAAGACACTGATTTGGCTTCCAGCGTCTTTGGCGTCTCCTGCTGATACGAATACCGGAACTTTCCGCCTAACAACTTTTGATAGGCTTCTTCTTCCGAAATAATCTCTTCTTTCCCGCAGACTGTGTAACGGACAATCCGATTGCTGAGCTGCCCTATCGTATCTTTCCCATATAGCTGCAAGGTTAAGGCTCCGTCAAGCATCTCGTCCCCGGATTCATGCAATTTCGAAACAGAGAACCGATACTGCCCTTCCCCTGTTTCCTCAAACACCGCTTCCTTGGGCACGCTAATCTCCAGCTTTTCAAGCAAGCTTCTTATCTCCCGCTCCGAAGCATGGAATACCCTTTCCATATCCTCATCAAATATGGAATAATCCGTCAAATCATAAGAGAGTCCTTTGTACTCAATCCACACGCTGTAATTCGAGTCCTCAGAGTAATACAGTACCGTTTCATCATACGCATCCGTCCGGCCTTCGTCCACGCCTGTGCCAAATTTCGCAAAAATCTCCCGTGCTAAATCCAGCGTTTCTTCCTCCCCTGCTACGGTCGTTTCATATACCTCTACAGTGGATCGTTCCTGTTCCCACCCGGTCCTGCCGGACACATCTACCTTGCGCATATTTATCCGGTAACTTGGCTCACATGCCAGATTCCCGTAAGGCTGCATGATATAGACCTGCCGAATGATTCCAAATGCCCCCAGTGTCAAAAGCAACGGAACAAATCCCAGCAGGATACGGCTGATATGCCTCTCTTTCGTGAAAAACATTTCCAGCAGCGCTATCGCCAGACCATAACCAATCAGCGTGCCAAGCGTATTGTTAAATACATCATCAAACTCTACAACGCCCCTTTTACACACAAACTGTATCCCCTCGATCAAGACCGATGCAAGCAGCCCGCTTCCAACAGTCCAGAACAGCCTGCGGAAACGTCCGCCCCACAAAGGCAGAAGAAATCCCCAAGGCATGAACAGACAAATATTTAAAATCAAATTCCGCCATTCTATCGCCGACTGACTGCGCCATGCCTCTCTGTAAGAATAAAAAGGAGACAGACAAACTTCCCGGTATCCGTCCCCCCTGCTCAGCAGAGTCGCCCCCACTACTACAATCAGATAACAGAAACAGACTGCACCGAGCAATATTTGTGTTCCTTTCAGACGCTTCTCTCCTCCAAGCAGCTTCCGGTAAATCAATCCATTACCAATCCCAAACAAAATGCCAAGCAGTATTACTCCTGCAATTCCAAGCATGAGATAACCGCTTCCCATATCAATAATATTTGATAAACTCATAATATTCACCTCTTCTGCCATTATGACATTTGCCAAAGCCAAAAACAAGAACTATATGATAAATGATTTCCTATGAAAACCTTTAGATTTTCTAAAGTTTCTTCTATGGAGGAGATAAATATACAGACATGCGGCTCAGCCCGCTGCCCGCAGGAATAATTTTCATTGTATATTATTATAATTGCCGTATAATAGAGATAAAGAGAACAATCCGATAAAATTAGTATTACCAATAAGCAAAGCGAACCAACACAGAAACATCCGGAAGGAGGCACACTATGAAAACACAAGCATTTAACCCATTTTTACCAAGCTATGAATACATACCCGACGGCGAACCGTATGTATTCGGAAACCGAATATACATTTACGGAAGTCATGATGCATTTAACGGTTCTGATTACTGTGTCAATAATTACGTCTGCTGGTCTGCACCTGTGGATCATTTAGGCGACTGGAAATATGAGGGTGTGATTTATGACAAACAAAAGGATCCCCTCTGTGATGATGTAAAAAAGCGTCTGCTGTTTGCGCCGGACGTACAGCTCGGAGTTGACGGCAGATATTACCTGTATTATGCCTTTGATGAATTGAGCATCATGTCTGTAGCCGTATGCGACACCCCCGCAGGCGAATACGAATTCTACGGACATGTTCATTACGCAGACGGAACCCTGCTGGGCAAAAAAGATAATGATATCTTCCAGTTTGATCCAGGCGTATACCGAGAAGGAGACAATGTCTACCTATACTCCGGCTTCTGCCCGCCTCCCGGACGCTGGAAACCAAGGGGAACCGATAATGACCGAATCAAAGGTCCTGTCGTCATGGAATTGGAAACAGATATGCTTACAATCAAAACAGCGCCAAAAGTTATCACACCTTGTATCATAAACAGCAAAGGAACCGATTTTGAAGGCCACGAATTCTTCGAAGCGTCCTCCATGCGTAAGATTCGGGATAAATATTACTTTATCTATTCCTCTATCAATGGTCATGAACTATGCTATGCGATTTCGGATTATCCTGATAAGGAATTCCGGTATGGCGGAACCATTATCTCGAACGGGGATATTTATCTGAACGGGCGCGAACCCAAGCAGGCGTTGAATTACCTTGGAAACAATCATGGCAGTATCGCAGAAATAAACAATAAATATTACATTTTTTATCACAGACATACCAATAAGATACAGTTTTCCAGACAGGCATGTGCGGAGAGAATCGAAATCATGGAAGACGGAAGCATCCCGCAGGTAGAAATTACAAGCTGCGGCTTAAACGACGGACCGCTGTGCGGAAAAGGCACTTACGAAGCCAGAATCGCCTGCAACTTAATGAGCAAAAACGGCGTGACAATGTATAGCATGGGAGACAGACAGGTGGAAGAGATCCACCCCTATTTCACTCAGGAAGGCGAAGACCGGGAGGACACTCCTAACCAGTATATTGCCAATATAAGGGATGGCGCAATCGCCGGATTTAAATACTTTCATATCGAAGGAACCGAAAGCATATCTATATCCGTACGCGGCAGCGGAAAAGGCGCTTTCATTGTAACTACCAGTTTGGGCGGGGAAGCAGACAAATGTATTGCTGCAGAAATTCCGGTAGACAGTCCGCAGAACGTATCCGGGAAATGGCAGGAATACTCCGCAAAAATAAACCTTCCGAACGGTGTGACCGCACTTTATTTTAAATACTCCGGTGAAGGGGCATTTGATTTTTATTCGTTCACATTAAAATAACAAAACAGGCTTTGGACTACTTGAGTATCACAAAGAGAGGAATAAAAGGTAACATGAAGCAGTTCCTCATGCAGCCCTTTATTGCAATTCACAATCCCGGAACAACGCATTGACCGCCGCCTCGTAATCGGCAGACCGCTGTGCTTTGCGGATTTTCTTCGCATATTTATCCGAATCCGCAAAGCTCTCTGCCATATATGACCAGATTTCCTTCATTTTAAACAGCACATTCTTATCACCGGAGAAAAGTTCCGCATAATCATGATATAATTTGTCGTGGAAATCTCTGAGAACTTCCATTGAAACCTTCGCCCCGGACTTAATTTCTCCCAACAGACCCGGATTGCGTATTATGCCTCTGCCATACATTGTACGGTCTATTTTCGGATATTCCTCCCGAAAACTCTGATATTCCCCTAATGTAAATAAATCACCATTGTAGCAGAGAACATTTTCACTCACATCTGCTGCCAGCCGAAAGCACTCCATCCGAGGGGCGTTCTTATAGAAATCTTTCTGAATTCTCGGATGCACAATCAGTTCCTCCAAAGGATAACGGTTATAGATTGCAAGCAGCTCTTCCCACTCCGCTGCGCTGTCAATCCCCACTCTTGTCTTAACGGATATCTTCATTGATATCTTCTCAAAAATCTGCGCAAAAAAATCATCCAGCTCCTTTGGATTTCTTAAGAAACCGCTTCCTCTGCCCTTTGCTACGACCGTACCGGAAGGGCAGCCCAGATTCAGATTTACTTCCGAATACCCCATCGCCTGTAAATCTCCTGCAATCCGAAGAAATGCTTCTGCATGATTCGTCAGAACCTGCGGTACGGCGTAGATTCCCTCATTATGCTCTGGGAGCAGATCATTTTTCTCTTTTGTATTGAAGCTGCGGTTCTCATGCGGTGCGAGAAACGGCAGAAAATATTTGTCAAAATCCTCAAAATATGTATGATAAGCATTCCGGTAGATGTATCCGGTAATGCCCTCTAACGGTGCAAGATAGTATTTCATTCTGTTATGCTCCTGTTTTCTAATCTGTTCTGGAAACTTTCTTCGCCGTCTTCTCCTCATACATCGTATTATCCGCCTCATTGACATACATGTCCAAATCTTTGTCCGAATCCGGCTCCGTAATCACATACCCCGTACTGATGCTCAAGGGAATCGGAAGACCGCCTTCCTCGCCCTGCGCCGTAATATCTGCCCGAAGTCGGGCAAGTCTCTTTTCAATCTCTTCCTTTGGCTGCTCTTTAGCAACCACAAGGAACTCATCCCCGCCCAACCGGGTAACAATTGCCGGTGAGCCATAATGATGAAGCAATGCGGCAGAAACCGCCTGAATGGCAAAATCGCCCTTCTCATGCCCTAAATTATCATTGATATACTTCAATCTGTCAAGGTCTACAAACATAATGACAAGCCGCTCATTTTTCAGCCTTGCCTCCTCAAACATCCGGTATGACAGGTTCATGCCGCCCATACGATTGTACAGGCCGCTCATAGCGTCGCGGACATATAACTCTGCCAGACGCTTATTCATATACTCCAAAGTTTCCTTCTTGTGGAGATTTTCCATCGCATTGGTCAAAGTTGTAATAATTTCATGCAGATATTGCTTCTCCATTAAATATACTGCATTTCGGATAACAAAATATCCAATCGTCTGCCGTCTGAAGTGCATAGGAAGAAACAGATAATTCCTGCCGCTGGATTCACTTTCAAACATCGGGAAAATACCCTCTATGCTGGTATGCTCAAGCTCTGCGGACTTTCCGTCCCGATACGCAAATTCCACCTTCATCTTATTCGGATATCCGGTAATACAAAATATCTCTTCTTCCTCCTTGAGAAGATTTCCACAGCGTTCCTGATAATTATTCAGCTCACTATCTACCACCAGATACAGCGCGTCACATTTCATAGAAGGCATACACTTCGTTAAACATGCAATCATTTCCCCAAAATTTCTGCACTGTATCAATTCATACTCCAGAGTAAGCACCTCTTCCTCAAAAGCCTGCGTTTCAATCTGATAAATCATCTGCTGACGCAAATATTCTCTCTCATCAATTCTCTCCTGACGAATGCAGCCGCAGCTCCCTCCGAAGATACATTCCGTCTTCGTATAATGAAACCGCTCCAAGACCTCACCCTTCCACAGCCGCAAAAGGATATCCGCACAGGTATAGCCCACGTCCTCCCTGATATGGCTGACCGTGGAAATATCCGGCTTATAGTAGGACGCCTTGTCAAAATTGTCAAAACCGGTCACTAAAAAATCTTTTGGTATCTCAAATCCAAAAGATTTCGCCGCCTCACAGACCCCTACCGCAATATTATCGTTGGCGCAGACAATCGCATCCGGCGCCGTCTTATGCCGCCGCATAAAATATTGAAATCCGTTCATTCCGCACTCATAATCAAATGCCTCAAAAAAGAAATCAGAAGCCGAAAATGCAATTCCCTTTTCCTTTAGAAATGCATTGATTTCCTCCACCCTTTTCTGATTCTCATAGTTGTCCTCCGGTCCCATCACAAACCAGAAACGCCTGCAGTTATGAACCTCGGTCAGATGTTCCATTACCTCACGGATCGCCCGCCGATTATTGATTCCTACGTAGTAAAAATCTTCTATTTCCCGCCCAATAGCAATCACCGGAACATCCACCTTTTTCACCATATTTACTACATGCTCTATGATACCGGAATGAAGAATATTATTCAGATCAAGAATAATTCCATCAAAATCCGCAAGATTTGGAAGTGAATAAATATTATATTCTGCTTCGTTGTATTCTTCATCTCTGCTCCAGTTCCCGGAGCTGTTGAAAATATACAGATTCACATCTTCGTTTGTCTCACGTATCCGGGCCATGATTCCGGCAGGCCACGCATAAGTAAAGTAACGCTGCCATCCATCCATCAATAATGCAATCTTTCTCACATCAACACCCCCAACTGTCTTATTGTCCTATTCAATGGGTATAAAACCGCTATTTTATATAATACATACATTATAACAGCGCAACCGGTTGTTCTCAAGTGCATTTAAAAAGGAGACCTGACAAAAAATCAGTCTCCTTTTTGTGCATATTGCCCTTTTATTCTGTTGCCTGCTCTTCCTGCTTAAATTCATTCTCCATATCATAGACTTGGATTTTCTGCGCTCCAGCCAGATAAAAACGGCTTCCTGCATAAAGCCCGCGATATCCGGAAATATCATAATAATCCTCTAAAGTCTGCACCATTTTCCTGACAAATCCACCGTTTTCATAGGAATACACCTGATAGCTGACTTCATCCCACGACGCATCATATACCTCCACGGCAAAGCCGATCAGATTTTTCTCCTTATCAGCCAGTACACATTTGTAATCGTAAAGCGCCGGGCTATAGTCTACCCCCTTTAATACCAGCTTACTCTCCTCCCATACATTTGACGGATCCGAAATATCGAACATAGACAACTTTATGCCCAATTGTCTTCCGGTATCGGGGTCTGTTTCATAACCTATGCCAAGCAGCTTATCCTCTCCCCAGAAATGCAGATATTCCGAAAATCCTGTAACCTTCAATTCTCCGGTTATCCGGGGATTCTCAGGGTCTGAAAAATCTACGGTAAATAACGGGTCTGTATTCCGGTAGGTCACAAAATATCCGGTCTCCTTTAAAAACCTTGCCGAATAAATCCGTTCTCCCGGTGCAATGCCGCTGATTTCACCTGTCAGTTTCATATCTGAATCCAGTACATAAACTTCATTGATATCATTACCGTCCTGCCAGTCTGTCGTCAATACCCGAAGATACCCCTGATACTCATTGATTGCAAATGCATCGTTGATTTCTCCGCGGACGGAAGCTGCATTCACTCCCTGTATCATTCCTTTTTCCAATGCAAATTTTGCAATACGGATATAACTTTGACTGGAACTATAATCCGCCTCGTATAAGAAAATCGAACTGTTGCTGACATAAATATCTACATAATTACTGACAATCATTTTCGTATCGATTATTTTGCCCCGCTTCGTCACATCTGCAGAAGAGACCAGCAGACTATTCCTTCCTGATTCCGGCAGATAAATGCAGTCAGCCGGAACTGTCTCTTCGTTGATAGAAGGTATCCAATCCTTCGCCCCATCTTCCGTTATTGCATCCCGTTTTCTCCCATCCGGCAAATCTAAAATATAGTCTGTAAACAGATAAAGGATATTTCCGATTTTCCTGGAGGTATGATATGTTCCGTCCTGCTCTACGGTATCCCTTAGCTTCGGTTCTGCCGGATTTGATATGTCATAAATATACGCAGTTGTGCCGGATTCGCCGTCCATCGTATATACATCATATGAACTGTATGCGTCTTCATCAGAAGAATCTGAATCGGAAGCGCTCATATTTGTCTTTTCCTCCTGAGCAATGACAATAAGCTGTTCTTCGTCCACATACATCTCCAGAACCCTACCGGAAGCCGAATTCATCGGCGGACGGAAAGCAGCCGCTTCCTTTAAGACTCCGTTTCTGATATCCGTAATCGTTATCCGATTATCCCTCAGCATATAGATGTACTTTCCATCGGTTTTTACAATATCGCTTTCGTCCACGCCAGCAGTCATCAGATTGGTTCTGGAATAATCCGAACCCAATTCACTAGGGGCATTACTCGCTTCCGGCGCAGCCTCCTCAGCCATATCTTCTCTTACAGCTCCCGCACTCGCGCCGTCCGATTCACTTTTTATAATATCAAATTTATTCCAGATTGTTTCATACCACTTCTCTCTGTCCTCATCTAATTTATCATAGATTTCTTCATAATCCTCTGCGCGGGTATACATATCTCCTACCTTTGCAACCGAAACAGCACCAAAGGATGCACCGTCTTCCTCCGTCTGTTCCACTGCAACAAATGCCGGATCACCGCCGTTAGTTTCCTGCACTGACTCTGCCGCACTATCTGACTTCCAAGATTTATTGCCGGAATTAACCATTTGACTGGTTCCATATGCCCCGCCGATACAAAGCAGAACCGCTGCTGCAGCCGCAATCCGTCTCGTATATCTGTGCCATTTCCGATTCTTTGGCGCCAACGTCTGCTGCTCAATTGTTTCATCACCTTCCCATGTCTTTTGCATCTCTTTTACAGATTCCAGCATTTTTTCTATCCGCTCCGGTCTTAATTCCTCTGGAATCTCTATCCGTTCTCCCTCTTCCTTCAATCTGCGTAAGATATCTTTTTCATCCATGTGAACGCCTCCTTATCTCAGACATCCTGCTTTTACAAATGCTTCCTATTCCTCACCCAACCAATGCCCTATATAAACAGCTTTAAGTCTTAATCATTGACGCCAGCTTTTTCAGCGCCCTGCTCTCTTTGGAGCGCAGTGTATTCTCGTTCATCCCCAGAAACGCTGACAACTCCCTGCTGGTATATCCGCCAAACAGATGCATCGAAATAATCATCCGCTCCTCCTCGGGCAGAGTAAAGAACAGGCTCCTGATTGCAGCGCTCTCTGCCTCATCCATCCTATGGAAAACGGCATTCCCGATAGCGGCGTTCCCATCTGTCCCCGTATATGCTGCCGCATCCATGATTTCTTCCGTCAGTTCCTGCGTCCGCTTCTGATATGTACCCAGCATCCTTTTACACTTGTTGGACAATATTTTAAATATCCAATACCGGAAGGACTCTTCCGCTCTTAATTTCCCAATGGATGCAAAAGCATCTAGTACCGTATCGCTTACCACATCCTTCGCATCCTCTGAGTGCCCCAACGTATATAATGCAAAACGATACATGTCCTCATATACAGTCTCATATAATTTGGCAAATGCTTTTGTATCTCCGCTCTTTGCCTGCCTGACCAGCAGTAAATAGTTCTCCATAATCTCACCTCTTGTTATTGGTGCGCGCCCTTTTTTGGTGTTCATATATACAGTGTCGAATTTATTCCATTCTGTTGCATCAAAATATAATTTTTTCAGTTGAATGTATAGGGAGGGTCTTTTTCCTCAGCCCGCTGCGCCAAGTGTGCATAAAAATGGCAGAGACATATATTTCAACACATCTCTGCCGACATACAACCCTCTTTTTTGTTTTTAGAGCTGACTGACAACCAGCACATCTTTCTCTTTTATCACTGTTGCACCATTTGGAATCAGCAATTCGCCCATGGGTGATTTTTCTTTTTGCTAAATCTGGAACCGCTCCACAATAGAATGAAGTTTCTCCACCGATTCTTTGCTCTCTCTTAACTTCTCATAACCTTCCATAGAGGAATTTACTGTTTCTGTAGATTTCCCTGCGATTACATTGATACCCTCCGAGGACTGATTTACCATTTCATTGATATCATCTACCGCGGTCAAAATCTGTGAAATATATTTCTCCAACACTCCCGTTGCACTCTCTATCTGATTCATGACTTGAATGAATGAATCTGCATCCTTCCTATACTGACCGCCGGATTCTCGGAACATGCCATAATCTTCAAGCACAGTACGCTCCAGAAATTCCATCATGGCAGTAATACATTCCGTCATATTGGATACAGCCTCATTTACCTCTTCTACAATTACATTGATATTATCCACAGTCTGATAAGTCTGATCTGCCAGCGAACCTATTTCAGTTGCAACCACAGCAAAACCTCTTCCTGCCTCCCCCGCTCTGGCCGCCTCAATGTTGGCGTTCAGCGCCAGCAAATTTGTCTGGGATGATATCTCCTTGATATCCTCCGTCAGCTCGTTGATTCTCTGTACGGCACGAGATTTTTCAATTGCCGCTTCCGTCTTTTGCTTCATCACTTGATACATACTATTCGTTTTCTCGCTGGAAACTCTGGTTATGTTCTCCATCTCACTTGCACGCTCTAAAATCTGTGCGGAATTCTTCTCTCCATTTTGGGCAAGCTGATAGATATTCTCGGAATATCTTGCGCATCTGGTGCACTTCTCCTGCCATAATTCCGGTTTCATCCTTACGTTTCCGCAGCTTTTGCCCCGACTGTGTCTTCTTAAAGTCCAGTCTTGTCGTCTGATTAATGATTGAAGTCAACTGCCTTATCGGCTTCGAAATGTCATTCCCTATCACAACGCCTGCCAAACCGGATAGAAGAACTGCTATCAGTACCGTAACGCCAATAATTAACCCCAATTTATTCGCTTCACCGAAAATCTCAATACTTGGTGCAGTCAATATAAATTTCATGCCATTATTCAAGCTATAGTACACCATCTGCTTTTCCGTTCCCTGATAAGAATATGTTTTCAGCTCGCCTTCTCTGGCTTCATCCGACAACATTTCAGAAATATCCGAAAGCGAAGCGTCAATATCTGAAAGATTGCTTCCCATTTCCAAGTCTTTATGGAACAAGACATTTCCGCCCTCATCTGCAAGCAACGCATATCCGCTGTCATATATCTGCACATCATTCACTTTGTCAGTCATCTGAGAAAAATCTATATCCATTCCTACAATACCGATAGATGTTCCATCCTGACTAAAAAGCGGAACCACATAAGATATCATATATACGTTAATATTCGCATTCAAATATGGCGACATCCATAATGCGGAACCGTTTTTTACCGGAATATAATACCATCCCACATGTTCTAAATCATCCTCTTCATACATACTGAAATCAGTCGGTTCTATCGAATCAAACGCATCCTCTATAGAATTTCTTGTCAAAAAAACTCCCGAGGTCGGATTTGAATATTCCGGATTATACCGGATATATGCTGTTATCGCCCCGTCTGTATGTCTGGCAAAATTATTCACTTCATGTTCAATCTGCTTCGTGTATGTATCTGCATAAGCCTTATCCTTTTGAAATAAGGTAAAATCAAACTCCTGTATGACCATATCGCTTAATGTATCTACGGACTGCTCAATTCTCGAAATAACCGAATTCAGTCCGTCTGCCTGGTTCATTCCGGTCAGCTGCAGTTGCTCTCTCGAATCCTGCCCTGCCATTCGGGTTACATTCCAAATGCTTAATCCACCGATAATGCCTGCAGTCAATACTGAACATATCAGAATCCCCATAATTATTCTGCCACGAATAGTTCTCATCATTTTCTCCTTTCTGTGCGTGTTTCACAGAACAAACAAGTATAGATGAAATGTTTCTCTTTCACCCTTTTCTCCTTTTTGCATGCTCTTAATGGCATCCGGGTAGATTTGGAAATTTACTTCCAAATTTCTTCTCCTCTGACTTAACAAAAAGGGTGTCTAAAAAGGCACCCTTTCATTTTGATTGTTTTCCTATTTACTCCTCCCTTAAGATAAATCGTCCAACCAGTTCACTCATAGAAATTGCCTGAGCAGATAACTCTTCACTGGTTGCAGAAGATTCCTCCGCCGTTGCAGAATTGTTCTGAACCACCTCGGCAATCTGGCTCACGCCTGCTTCCGCCTGCTCCATCGCCAATGCCTGCTCACCGGAGATTACGCTCAATGCCTTAGAAGAATCGGCAATCTTCTTTACGCCCTGCACGACTTCTTCGATAGACGCAGCGGCACGTTCTGCCGCCTTATTTCCTTCCGCAATCTCTTGAAGGGAACCTTCAATCAATTGGCGGGTATCTACCGCAGATTGTGCGCTCTGCTCAGCCAGTTTACGGATTTGATCCGCAACAACAGCAAATCCCTTTCCTGCCGCTCCTGCTCTTGCTGCCTCAATCGCCGCATTCAAAGATAAAAGATTCGTCTGACTTGCAATATCCTCAATCTCAGAAATGATGTTTTCAATCTTCTGTGACGTCTCATTGATACGCTCCATTGCGCTTACCATCGCCTTCATCTCACCGCGGCTGCGGTCTGCCTCCCCTGCATAAAGCTGTGCCTGCTGGTAGGACTCCTCTACGCTCTCTGCGGTTTTTTGAACACCATCCGTAATATTGGCTATCGTTGCCTGAAGCTCTTCTACAGAGCCCGCCTGATCTGTTGCGCCCTCCGCCAATGCCTGCGCCGCATCTGCCAGATTACCGGAACCTGCTGATACCTGATTTGCCGCATCATCAATGTTACGCAGCGTCTCATTCATCCGGAGATTCATCTTATACATGGCGTCCTTCAGTGCCGAAAAATCTCCCACGTATTTCTCTTCTATCTTGGTATCCACTGCATAGTTTCCGTCTGCCATTGCACCAAGCAGCTCGCCGGCGTCTTTGATAATCAGATTCAGATTACCTGCCATGCTCTCGGCTTCTTTTACCATCTCGGCAACCTCATCCTCCGATTCAATTACCGGGAACGGAGAACCTAAATCTCCTTTTGCAAACATCTTGAAACGGTCTGAAAGCGCTCCCATCGGACCTGCAATTCCCTTTGCAATATTTACACCCAGCTTTGTAGAAACTGCTATAGCAGCTAATATAATTACAACAATCGCTATTATCAATATAATGGAAAGCATTCTTAAGCTATCACTTAAGGAATTACCCTCGCTTACCTTTACCTCCATCAGCGCAGCAAGATTTCCATAAATTTCATCATACATCGGATCCAACTGTCCTGCCGTCATCTTCTGCGCTTCCTTACTCTGCTCTATATCTACAGATTTACCAAGCGATATTGCCGTTGTATCTATATTCCAATATTGCTCCAGAATTGCCATAACGTTATCGTATGGCTCCTGCTCCTTTTGATTCGTCAAATCCCCCCCAACGATTTCCATATACTCTTTGAATTCGGCTTTCTTTTGGTCATGGACTGCGACCGCCTCTTGTACAGATGTAGCTTCGTCATATCCTACTGCAGCTCTGGTCGCACTCCTCACATCCGAAAAGGCAACCATCGCTTTCCCAATATCCCCCTGTGCAAAACCGTAATCATCTAATGCTCTTGCATATTGATTCGCAACAACCACCATTGCAATACAGCCAATCACTGCAGCAACGGCTGTTATTACGGATACCATTATAAATCCGGTAGTCAATCTTTTCTTGATCTGCATTTTCTTTAAATCTACCATACCTTGTACCCCTTTATCCGTAATATGCGTACCCTGCTAAGCTTTCTCTTTTTCTAACATCTCCCTAAGATCTCTCTCTTCCTCTTTCGTAACCAATTCTCCCACATCCAGCATTACAATCAGGTTTTTATGATGATCCGCAACATCCTTCATGTAACTCTGGCTGCAGTTAATTAACTCCGGCATTGGAGCAATATGTCCCCCTTCTACCTCAAGAATCTCCTGTACCTTGCATACCTCAAAACCAATCAACATGCCTCTTACATTCGTTATCACAACGTTCTCAATGAGCTGTTCTGAATAACCGAACTTGGTAGATAAACTGTAAACCGGTATAATATTGCCATGCAGATTCATGATCCCCCTGATGTAAGGCAGCACATTGGGAATCTCAACTACCTGAACCTTCTGTTCAATAGACTGTACATCCTGAATCGGAATCCCATACTTTACCCCGCCTAGTGTAAATGTAAGCAACTGCATTACTGACCCTCCTTGCTGCTATTTTTCTTTTCGATTTCTGGCTCCTTTCTTCCCGGAATCGTCTGAATATTACGACGTTTTGTCTCCTCTACCAATAATCAGGCTCTCCATTCATTTAGTTTAAAAACTATAAATTCATTATATCACTTTTCACTTAATCTTCAACATTTTTTCGAAGATATTCCCCCTTTACCTTGTCTGCAAAAATGAATTTTCCCGAACCGCCTCCTCATCCTCCGGATAATCCTTCACGTAACTCTCCATCTGTTCCTTTGCAGATGTAAAATTCCCAGAATACTCATATGCCTGTATCAGCTTTCTGCGCAGAGACTGCTCATTTGCAGATTTCCCCGTCTCAAGCGCCTGCTCCAGATAGGAAGCCGCTTTTGCGTAATCATTCCTGCCAAGGGCAAGATCCGCAAGTCTCTCTAAGACCTGTGTATCCCCAGTATGACTTTCCACATAACTTTTGAAAAATTCTTCTGCCTTATCCTTTTCACCTGTTGCCTCATACAGTTCGCCCAGATACAGTGAAACATCCGGCTCCTCTTTCTCCAACGCCTGCTCTAACTCCTTTTGGGCATTCTCATAATCCTCCTGCATCAGGTAAATCCGTCCCCGCCAAGTATTGCTCTCGGCACTTTTCCCGCTGATTTTTAACGCCTTCTCCAAATAGGAGGCTGCATTTTCCTTCTCTCCATGCGCCGTCAAAAGCTCTGCGATTCCCACATAGATTTCGTAACTATCGGCTCCGTATTTCACAGCATCTTCAAAGTCCTTCAGCGCATCCTCCTTCTGACCTTCCGAAAAATATAAGCTGCCTCTTAAATAATATGCCTCGGCATTCTTATCGTCATATGCCAGCAGCGCCCCGTAGGTCGCAATTGCATCCTCTGTCCTGCCTGCCAGATACTGCGCTTCTGCCTTGTAATAACAGGTATCAATTTCTATCTCTCCAATTCTTGCAAGAGACTGATCCAATGCCTTCTGAAATGCCTCAACTGCCTTCTCATATTCCCCTTCCGCCATGCAGTTAATGCCGATCTGGCGATAGGCCTCCTGATTCTCCCGTTTCTCTTTACTATCTCCGCAGCCGGCTGCTCCAAGAAGCAATACCAGCAGAATACATACCAGT
>Ga0137307_100856_pt1 | contig 33185 bp, 28 predicted proteins | sample NAcewD2O_March_2_FD_97180 | JGI IMG/M metagenome (GOLD analysis project Ga0137307, IMG submission 97180) | Mouse cecal microbial communities from Vienna, Austria - N-Acetylglucosamine amended D2O_March | ecosystem: Host-associated > Mammals > Digestive system > Large intestine > Cecum | place... | reverse complement strand
TCTCCTCTGAAATTACATTCCCATGCATTGACGTCATGAGCGCTCATTTCCGGAAAACCAAAGCTGCTGGTTGCCGTATGTTTGCGGATAGGGTCATGCTTTTTGCGAAATGCAATCATATATTTAAAAAAATCAAAGACCGAATGATTTTTCTCTAACAGACTCCAGTCCAGCCAGGAAATGATATTGTCCTGACAATAGGGATTGTTGTTTCCAAACTGGGTATTGCCAAACTCATCCCCCGCTAAAAACATGGGAATACCCCTGCTGCAGAGCAGCACTGCCGTGGCGTTTTTCATCATGCGGAGCCGCAGCCTGTTTATCTCTGCATCCTCTGTCTCCCCCTCCACGCCGCAGTTCCAGCTTCTGTTGTCGTCTGCCCCGTCTGTGTTGTTCCAGCCGTTTGCCTCATTGTGTTTTTCGTTGTAAGAATACAAATCATGAAGGGTAAACCCGTCATGGCAGGTTAAAAAGTTTACGGAGGCGCCGCATCCCACACGCTCCTGATACAAATCCCCGGAACCGAAAATCCTTGTCACTGCCGCTTCCGCCTTACCGCAGTCCCCTTTTAAAAAGCTGCGCATATCATCTCTGTATTTTCCGTTCCACTCCACCCAGCGGTTCCAGGAAGGGAAAGTTCCAACCTGATACAATCCCCCTGCATCCCACGCCTCAGCAATAAGCTTTACATTGCCGAGAATAGGGTCAAAAGCCAGGGACTGTAAAAGGGGGGGTTTTGACATAGGGCTTCCGTCCTCATTTCTTCCCAGGATACTGGCAAGGTCGAAGCGGAAACCGTCCACCCGGTAAGTAATCACCCAGTAGCGCAGGCACTCCATAATCATCTGCTGCACAATGGGATGATTGCAGTTTAAGGTATTGCCGCAGCCGCTGAAATTAAAATAGTACCCCTCCGGGGTGAGCATATAGTAAATATTATTGTCGATTCCCTTAAAAGAAAAATAGGGGCCGTTTTCATTTCCCTCCGCCGTATGGTTAAACACCACATCCAGATACACTTCAATCCCATTGTCATTCATGGTTTTTACCAGATGTTTTAATTCATTTCCCTCATCATTGTGCTCCTGGTGGGAAATATAGCTGGTGTTTGGGGCAAAAAAGCTCACGGTGCTGTATCCCCAGTAATTTAAAAGCTTCTTGCCGTTAATTTCCCTTGCCTCTCTCAACTCATCAAATTCAAAAATAGGCATCAGCTCTATGGCCGTTATGCCAAGCTCTTTTAAATAGGGGAGTTTTTCTAAAATTCCCGCAAAAGTCCCCTTATATTTTACTCCGGAGGAACTGTCCTGGGTAAATCCCCGGACATGGAGCTCGTAAATAATAATGTCCTCCATGGGGGTGACAAGTTCCTTGCTGTTGCCCCAGTCAAAGTCATCCTTCACCACCCTGGCATGATATGGGTTTTCCTCATCGTTCACCCGCTCTCCCCACATCCTCTGTCCTGTCACAGCCTTGGCGTAGGGGTCTAAAAGGACTTTATTTTTATCAAAAATAATCCCCTTCTCCGGCTGGTAAGGCCCATCCAGACGGTAGGCGTACTCAAATTCTTCAATCTGCAGACCGAATACAATCATGGAATACACATTCCCGATTCTGTAGTTTTCCGGAAATGGAATAATGGTATAGGGCTCCGTCTCCCGGTTATAATAAAGCAAAAGCTCGCACGCCGTTGCCTGGTTGGAGTGGATGGTAAAGTTCACCCCTCCCGGAATAGCCGTGGCCCCGTTTATCTCATAAAGCCCCGGCCTGACTTTATAACCTCCGATTTCATCCAATGGTATCAAATGGTATTTTTTTTCTGTCAACGCTGGTTTCATAACATGTATTCACCTCATCCTCTGTCTTCCTAACAATTTCAATGCCGAACCGTTCCTGTCCCGCTGTACTTCTCTTTCATTTTACACGACTTTACAAGGAAAAGCCACAAATATTTATAATTTGGGCTGTCACATAAAATAAATTAACACCAGGATTCCCAGCACAATCCTGTACCAGCCGAATATTTTAAAGTCATGGTCCTTAATATAAGCCATGAGAAAACGTATCACAACAGCAGAAACAAAAAAAGCGGAGGCCATACCCACAAGGAGAATCCCAAACTCCCCTTCCTGGAAGGTAAATCCAAATTCCAAAAGCTTTATCAGGCTTGCGCCAAACATAACGGGGATAGCCAGAAAAAAAGTAAATTCCGCCGCCACGCTCCTGGATATCCCCAGTAAAATACCACCGAGAATCGTGGCTCCGGAACGGCTGGTTCCCGGGAAAGCCGCCGCAAGCAGCTGGAACATCCCTATCCCAAAGGCCATGGAAAAGGTTATCTCCGATATGGAATTCACCTTAGGCTCAGCCCTTTTGTTCCTGTTTTCAATCCAGATAAATGCCACTCCAAAAATAATCAGGGCCAGGGCTATCACAAAGGGATTGTAAAACTTTTCCTCCAGCACATCCCCAAACAATAGTTCCAGAATCACCGCAGGGATGCAGGCAAAGGCAATTTTCAGCCACATGAGAAAAATATCTTTTTTGATAAAATAAGGTTCCTTTTGGGAAAAAGGATAAATCTCTTTAAAATACAGCATCACTACAGCCAAAATAGCCCCAAATTGGATGACCACCTCAAACATGCCAAAAAACTTTTCTGACACATCCATTGTCACAAATTCATTCAGCAGAATCAAGTGCCCGGTGCTGCTGATGGGAAGCCACTCCGTAATCCCTTCCACAATTCCAAAAAACAATGCTTTTAACAGTTCCGCCATCGCGCCCTCCAATCTTTCCATCTGAAAAAAGAGATTTTAAGCTTTGCTTAAAATCTCTTATCCCTTGTCTCATTCCCGAAACCGGGTTTCATCCAGATATGCTACTGTAAATTCTGCCCAACTGTAGTTTGACATATACTCTCCTGTATAAGAATTGATGGCCATTAGGTCTCCTGCCAGAAAATTGTAATAGTCGCAGTTAAAACAGGCAGGATCCACGGCCAGATAATTCCATTTCCGGATGACACAGTGGTCTATCCCTGCATCCTTAAGATTCCGAATCATCTGGGAAATTACTGTCTGGGTCTGGTTTCTCAGATTTCTGTCGTACGCCTTATCCTCCCACAGCGCAGCGCTGATTTCCGCTGAATTTACCCCGGAACCCTTTCTGTCTATGAGAAAAGCAAATAGCTCCTTTGCCTTGCTTCTGGAAAAATATACCGGCTTTCCCCCTGCAAATACGTCAAAGTTACCAAAAGTCTGCACCCGTATTCCGTTATTTTTTCTGTTCTCCCGCTCATCCTTGGAATACCCTTCTATATTATGCAGTTCCTCCTCCACTAATTCCTTTGTCACAGGCTTTAAAATATATCCTCTGGCATGAATTTTAAATGCCTCTAAAGCAAAATTGTCATAACCTGTCACAAATAATATTTTCGTGGCAGGACTCAAGGTCTTAAACTCCTTTGCCAGCTCCAACCCTGACATTCCCTGCATCATAATATCAAAAAATGCATACTCTATCTCTTCATTTTTCTTTACCAGTTCACCGGCATAAATTAAGGCTTCCTCCTGTCCGGTAAACCCGTGAACATAATCCTGGGGAAATAATTCTTCCAGAATATGTATCAAGCCCTGCAGTACAGGCCTCTCATCATCTACAGCTATCAAATGCATAATTCACACCCCTTAAGACAACCCTTATCTTATGTCCTCATATTTCCGCAGCACAGGAATCAGTTTTTTGCTAATCAGCACAATACTTATGACCTGAGTCACGCTCATCACAAGGGTTTGATACATTCTTGTGGCAAATAATGCCCAAAACGGACTTCCATAGAGTATGGAAATAAAAAATGTATTCATCCCCTGGCTGATAAAAAGCTGAACTATGGCAACTGCCAGCAAAATATTTGGCAGATTCTGTTTCTTTTTCAACAGAACACCAAAGACAATCCCTGTAAGAAATGCCGAAAATGTGAACCCCGGGAAAAATGCCCCAACGGGAAACAGCACCGCACTTAAAATATCTCCGATTGCTCCCACAAGTCCTGCCGCCAAAGGTCCGTAAAAGATTGCCGCCACAACCACAGGCACAAAACTAAATCCAATTTTTAAGTTCCAGGTATGGATGGTAAACCGGGAAAGTACAATCTCCAATGCCACCAACACGCCAATCATGGAAATACAGCGGGCGTTTACTTTTGTATACATAGCCTCTCCTCCTTTCTCCCAAAATGCTTTCTCATTCTACCACACTATTTCCCCTGCTACAACCCTATGTTTTTGGAATATAGATATTAACCACAGTACCCTCCCCAGGGACACTGTTTACTTCCATGGTTCCATTGCACTGGCGGACTAAGCGCTCCCTCACATTCATCATTCCGATATGGGTCTTGTCATCCCCCGCCATTTCCTTCTGCTTCACATCAAACCCCACACCGGTATCCGAAACGGTTATAACAATGTTGTTTTTCTCCTCCCTGGTGGAAATAAAAACCGTTCCCCCCCCTGTTTTCCGGCGAATCCCATACCGCACCGCATTTTCCACAAGGGGCTGCAGCGTCAGGGCGGGTATGTAAAATTCTGTAATCTCCAGCTGGTAATCAACTTGGAGTAATTCTTCAAAACGAAGCTGCTCCAATGCCAGGTAATTTTTCACATGCCTTAATTCTCTTGTAAAAGGTATAGGGGCACTGCTGCTTAAAGAATCCATATTTCCCCTTAAGAAATGAGACAACTGTGCCAGGGCATCGTAAGCCTTTTCCGGATTGCTCAGACACAATTCCCTGATACAACTGATAGAATTGTACAGAAAATGGGGCTGAATCTGGCTTACCATCATTGCTATTTTATTCTCCGCCAGTTCCCGCTCCATGTGTTTTGCTTCCCTGGCTCTTTTGTAAGCCGCTTTTGCCCGCACCAGTACTACTCCATACTGGACAAAGATAAAAATACAAAACCCAAAATTAAATATATCCACGCTGTAATTTCCTGTGGACACATACCAGGAACGTCCGATTCCTGCAAAAAAGGTAAAAAGCAGGGCAGAACCCAAAACTGCCATTGTGATTTTATCCCTGCACAGACGAACCTCATAAAATAGTGCCGCTGCGGCAAAAACAAAGATAATGGGAAGCACAATGCGAAATCCCTCCTGAATCAATTCGCCGTCCAAAACCCCAAGGCCCTGGAGAACAATATATGCAATATCGATAAACAGCACTACATAGATAAAAAATTCCATCACTTTTTTCCCAGGCGTCACCATATAATCCCGAATATACAAAAGAGCCAGGACAGGCATGGCAATATACAGCAAAGACTCCAAGGCATCCCATGCAACAGGATTAAAAGAAATCAGGGAGATATAACAAAAATCAATTAATGTCCACAAACCGCAAACTGCCATAAGATGTCCAAAGCGCATCAGGGATTTCATCCCCGCCATCCCCATACACTGCATTGTGGTAGCCACAATGATAAGAACCATACCCATGAGAAAAATCATAATAGCTGCCGTTGTGGAAAAACTGTGAGCCTGGAGCATTTTTAAAAACAAGGTCATTTTATCCCCCACATACAGGCGGTTTAAAAAGAGGGAATAGACCTGCTTGGTATTGGCAGGATAGGGATTATAAAACCGGATTTTTATTTCATCTTCCGGTGAAATTCCCTGGGCATAAAAATCTATCCAGACATTCCCCCCGCTTTTTAGCAAGGGCACGGTAAGATTTTCCCTGCCATAAGAGCAAATCAAAAAATCGTTTTGAAATACTTCCACATCCACCCTTCTAAGATACATAAAAATCTGCTCATTCGCAGAAATCGCCCCGTCAAAATGACCGGTAAGAATCAACTCACGGCAGGCTCCCAATTTTCTTAAAGTGTTTTCATTTAAGGGCATTTCTTTCCCATTTTCCTCTGTCTGACAGACACCGGAAAAATGCACCTGCCTCAACCGGCTGGGACTATCCGTCCCCTCCTCATTGCCCAGCACAAAGAAAACCATCACAATACTTAAAATCAGCACAGCAATAAAGAAATACCCCACACCTCTGCTGCCCATCCATTTTTTTGTCCCATGCCTCATGCTTTTTCCTCCGCTTCCTCTACACACCAACTAGTAACACCACATGCAAATAAGTGCAGACACATGGCAAAAAACACAGCAAACGGAAAAAGAGGACTTCAAAGACTATTGTCTGAAATCCTCTTCATCACTATCATACTATACTATTATCCCTGGGTTTCCACCCTTTTGGTAATGAAATCTTCCACTTTTTCCTTTGGAATCTTCAATGCAATAGACAGTTCTCCATAGAGATTTTCTTCCGCTAAGTGCAGATACCTGGCATCGCTGCTGGTTATCTTCTTCCCCTCCGCTTGTCTGGATTTCCCCCTTAAATACAATGTCTTTATCATGCGTATCCACTCCTCACAGCTGCAGGTACGCATGGCTTCTTTGTACTTTTCTTCCCGCAGCTTTTCATCCCTGATCTGTAAAGTGTCAATCTCCTTTACCCTGTGAATCAGTTCATCTGCTTCCTTTGCCGTCACAATCTTTCTCATCAGTACCTTTTCATTGCTCACAGGGGTGTATACCCTGCGCCCCTTGTCATACGCCGGTTCCAGTTCATAATACAGCTTGTCCGTCTTTGTTCCCGGCGGAGCCATCTTCTTAACCTCCAGAACTTTACATACCCCAATATTTCCGTAAATAATATATTCTCCTACTTCAAACATAAATCACCTCCAGTGTGTGACCGTAACAAAAAGGAATCTCCCCCGAGACTCCCTTCCCCATTGAACTGTTTTGATTATAACACACTCCCCTTAGAATTGTCAGTATTTTTTTTGTTTTTCTTTAAATTTCGTAAACATTCCAACAATTTTCTTTCTGAATTTTGTGCAAATTTACAGAAAATTTATGCGATTTGTATATTTTTTTTCAAATACAATAGGGCTGGCTCTTTGCCCCAGGGATTGGTATAATACTTACAAAAGACCAAGGAGGGTACATATGAAGCAAAAAATAGAAACCATTCCCTTAATCAAAGCTTTTGAGGAAAAAGACGAGTGTCCTTTCTGCTGTCTGGAGCGCCAGGCAGAACAGCACGCCCTGTCTTTCATCTTGGGTTCCGCCTACATGGAAGACGATATCAGGGAACAGACAGACAAGACAGGATTCTGCCGCCACCACTACAAAATGATGTACGACTACGGCAACCGTCTGGGAAGCGCCCTGATTTTAAGCACCCATATGAAAAAGCTGAATCAGGAGATGGCGGAGGAGTTTAAAAAATTTTCTCCGGGAAAAGCATCTTTAAAGTCAAAACTCCAGAAAACCGACGTGTCAAGAGAGCCAAAGACCGCCATCGGACAGTGGGCGGCACAAAAAGAACGCTCCTGCTATGTGTGCAGCCACTTTAATGATATTTATAACAGGTATCTTCTGACCTTTATAGATTTGTACAAAAAAGACGTAGACTTCCGCAGCCTTTTCTTTGAGAGCAAAGGCTTTTGCCTCCCCCATTTTAAAGACTTGGTGGAGACGGCAGAGGCAAAATTAAGTGATAAGGAAAAAGAGACATTTTTCCCAAAGTTTTTTTCCATTATGCTGGAAAATATGGAGCGTGTCCAGGAGGATGTGTCCTGGTTTGTCCAGAAAAATGATTATCTGAATAAAGACAAACCCTGGGGCAATTCCACAGACAGTATTCAAAGAGCCATGCAAAAATGCGCCGGAGGCTATCCGGCAGACCCGGTTTTCCAACAAAAACCTTAAAAAAACAGGGCAAAATCAGCCCTGTTTTTTCTTTTACAAATAGCGGTCTAATTTTGCCGCAGCCGTCAGAAGTTTGTTCATCAATTCTGCCGCCTGCTCCGCTTCTTGATTGCTGGAGGTCCCAATATCGTTTGCCTGTAATGTGCTTGCGGCAACTTCTTCACTCACCGCTGAAATCTGGTTGATACTGTCCACAATATGGTTATTGGCATCCAATATCTCGTCAATCCGGTCGCTGATGGTCTGTATGTTCACGCCGAGATTTGTCATTTTATCGTGAATGTCCGTAAACTGGTTTCCCGCAACGGCAATGCTTTCTTTTTCTTTGTTGGAGGCTGTTAATACCTGGGCCACACTTTCCATTGTCTGGTCCGTGTTGTTCTGCAGTTCCCCCACAATCCCCCGGATGCTCTCTGTAAGTGCCCTCGTCTGCTCCGCCAAAACACGAATCTGCTCCGCAACCACCGCAAAGCCTCTTCCTGCCTCCCCAGCCCTGGCGCTTTCTATAGAGGCATTTAAGGCCAGCATATTGGTCTGGTTTGATATATTTACAATCTGTTCCGTTATATTTCCCACTTCCTGGGCATTTTCCGACAGGGTCTGCATCAGCTCTTTCACATGCTCATTGGAATCCTCGATTAATTTGGACTGTTCCAACAATTCACCCATGGACTGCTGGCCTGCCTGAATCGCATTAAAGCTGTCCTGGGCATAGTGAATCATCTGGTCTGACAATTCCTTTGTATTTGCAATCATCTGCTGGATATTCCCTGTCATCAAGGTCTGCTCTTCGATGCTCTTGGCATTGGATGCGTTTCCCTGGGAAATATCCCCTATGGCACTGGCGGTCTGCTCTGTGGCTGCCTTAAGGGAAGTAATGCTCTCCCCTGCCGCAGCAGAGTTTTCCTTTACCACAGCGGCAATCTCCAGCACATCTGAGAGCAGGATTTCACTCTGGTTTTTCTCTGCGTCCACCTGCCGCATTCTGTCCCCATTCACTTTATTGGAAATCTTTGTGACCTCATACATAGAAATCAAAAAGGCAGTCATTCCCGCAATCTGCAGTAAAACGTCAGACATATTTACCGGTACTCCAGAGGGCAGGTATCCAAGATGAATCCTGTACAACATATACACAACATTAATCAAAAGCACTCCTATCACCATATTGCGCATAAAACTTAAATCATAGTAAAGCATGTTGATTCCCACCAGGGGAACTGCCACGATAAACACAAGATCGCTTTTCGCCCCCATCATAATCACCGCATATAAAGTGCCGTAGGTTATGACAATGGTATGCCTTAATAGCTTGCTGTCCTTTTTCACCATGAAAAATACGATATTCACAACTGCCACGCAAAGTGACAGCACAGCTACCAAAATAGCATAGGGCCAGGTAATATTCCCGTCAAATGCATCTTTTGGATAACCAAACCCTAAAAACAGGGCAATCACCGACACAACAATTAAGGCCAGGCGGTTAATGGTAATCAGCCGCTGTCTTTCGTATTCCTCATTCCCCTTTTCTGAAACGCTTGTGGTATTTTCCGACATTTTTCTTCTCCTTTTGTAGTATTTTTAATCCCTTCTATTTCTTTCTCACCGTAACTTTAAGTTTTTTGCTCCAGGCCCCATTGGAAACCCTGCCGCTAACGGACTCCCTTTGATACATCCTTGCCTGTACATAATATGTCTTTCCCTTTTTTAAACCCAAAACCGTCTTTTCCCCGCCGGTGGTTTTTACTTTTTTTGCACCTGACATGGAAGATTTCAGGGAATAGCGTATCTCATATCCGCTTGCGTTTTTCTCTTTTTTCATTTTCACTGTAATTTTTCCCGGAGCGCTGCTTTTCAAAGAAGAAATCACCGCCTTTTTAGGCTTTACCTTTGTAAAGCGGGCGTAATAAGTTTTATTCCCCGTTATCTTTACAATCTGGGTATCTTCCACTTTGCTCCCGCCGCTTTTTTTGGTGTACCACCCAAGAAATACATAACCTTTCCTTTTTGCCTCCGGCTGTCTGCCGTATTTCTTATCATAAGTCACCCTGACCTTTTTGGAACTGACAGATTTTTTCCCGATATAGCCCCCGTTTGCCTTATATGTTACTTTATAGGTGTTGGCTTTCCACTTTGCGTAAAGGACAAGATCTTCTGTCACCCCTCTGGAAAAATCATAAAGCTCCCTGTAATCTTTAGAGGTATACCAGCCCTGAAAACTGTAACCCTTTCTCACCGGGGCCGGGGGCTGCACCTGACCCCCCTGTTTTATATTTTGCTCCCCCGGTACACTGCCTCCGCAGGAATCAAACATCACCTTATACACATTTTCCACTGGCGGCGGTGCCAAAACCTCCTGCTTAAGCCACCTGCCGTAAAGGGTCATACTGCCGCTTACCCCGTCAGCAAAGGAATAAGGCTCTGTACACCCCGGGTCTTTGTGCCACCCGGTAAAGGTATATCCCGCCCTGTCACCTATGGCAGGGGCTTTCATTTTTTCCCCGGAAAGAACCATCTGGGACGGGCTAAGAACTGTTCCATCCAGCACAAAATCCACCTGACAGACTTTTGTTTTCACCTGCCTGCTCTCAAAACATCCCTCCGCCGCTGTTACCGCTGTAATCCTGGTCCCGGAAATCCCAGGGAGAGGTGACGTATATTTTTCTGCTTTTTTCAGCCGGAAAGGTTCTTCACCTAACATGTAATAGATATCATTTCCATCTGAAGTCAGGACAACCCTGCCATTTTCCATTCGTACCCCAGGGGGCAAAGTCTGTTTCACCGGAGAATCTACGGTTAATTCCGGCAGGTAGCTGTCCAAAAACTCCTCTTCCCTATGGCTTGCCATATCCATCCTGTGCATCATTTCCCTGCTTCTGTTAAAATATGTATAAACCCAGCCGCCCGGCTGGTCATCCCAAGTCAAATCCACATACTGCCAGTTACCCTCCAGATAAATCAGGTTCCAGGCATGGGTAGGGCTGAAAGCCATGGCGCAGTCAAGGCCAGCAGCGTTCATAAGAAGCATCATGGTCTGGGAGTATCCGGCGCACACCGTGCTGTCTGTACAAAGCACGCTGTAGATGGTCTGGTTAAACCTGTTTTTCGCCATATTGTCAAAATTCTCATCGTAAACCACTTTATCACAGATTAAATCATGGGCCATTTTTTCTTTTTTCAATGGAGTGTCCTCCCCATTGATTTCTGTGAGCATTTCATCTATCTGGTATTTTATTTTTGCATTTGCGGCTGCCCGCTGGCTCCCTTTTGCGAAATCTGATAGGACTCCAAGCTGAAAAATGCATTTCTCCTCATTTTTACGAAAAGAATTGCTGAAAAAGTAATACTGGGGATTGGAATAGCGGAACATCTGGTATACCTGCTTGGCCTGTTCATAGGTGAGATTTTGGTATGTGACAAAGGGAAGCCAAAAGGAACCGTTATCTGCCGCCGCATCACTTGTCCCCCCAAGAAAAATGCTGCACTGCTCATCCAGAGTGTCCCAGAAAATTTTCTGGGCTTTAGACAGCTTTTCATAGTAGTAAGTGCTGGCATACTTTTTCCACTCATCCGTCTCTCTGGCCGAAGGCGCACTTCTCCTCGCAGAAAAAGACTTTTCTATCTCTTTTTGGGCCTTTAAAACCTCCTGCGGCGTCAATTCAATTTCTTCAAAAACCGCCAGGCTTCCTGACAAAACCTGGGTTTTTCCCTCCTGGGCGGAATTTATAAGCTCAGCGCCAAAAATTTCTGTGCTACAAAAAGGAATTTCCATAAAAACTTCAATGAAAATAGAAAAAAGCAGCAAAAATATTAGAAAATGGCCGGCCTTCCCTCCGCTGTTTCCTCTATTCCTCCGCCTTTTGCACTGAAACATGTTCATTCTCCTCATAAATCAGCAAAACCGCTGCTTTTGTCAGCTCCGATGTAAAATCCCCGGAAATGATGATACTGCAGTTGAGAGTTTCCCCAACGCTTTCCCATTGCATCTCATGGATGGCAATTCCCGCTGTTCTCAAAGCGGTAAAAGCTGCCAAAAGCTGTTCCGAATTAACATCGCAGGAAAATTTTAAAATAAATTTATCTTTGCCGCTGGATAATATATTAAGAGATTCCGGCAGGGCAAGGCAGGAATACTGATAAATGCGGCTAATGGCCATGACCTGCCTTACAAACATTTTGTACTCCGGCACATGTTCCTCCATCCCTTTTATCCGGCCCAAAATCACTTCCTCCTCCCGCTTTGGCACGTAGACTTTTGCCCCTATGCGCTTTTTCTCTTCCACTACCTGACGGGATAAATCCATCCTTTTTAAAAACAATTCCCGCATCTTAACATCCACGGCATCTATATTTTTTCTGATCTCCTCTAAGCCCATAGTTTACTCCTATACCAACATAAATTTGCGGACTACCTCCGCAATTCCATCTTCATCATTTGACTTTGTAATGTAATCCGCCGCCTGTTTCACTTCCTCCTGGGCGTTTGCCATTGCAACCCCAAGCCCTGCCATCTGCACCATGGAGCGGTCATTGTACCCGTCCCCGCAGCAAATCATATGGGTGCGGTCCGTCCTCATATAGTCCAGCAAAATTCCAAGAGAATACGCCTTGTCAATATGCTGGGGCATCAGTTCTAAAAAGTAGGGCTCTGAGCGGAAAATATTTAAGACGTCCCCAAATTTTTCCTGCATATGCCCCTGTGCCATAAGAACTTTTTCCGGCTCCCCAGTGAGGAGAAATTTATTTACCGGGAAATCCACCACCTGGACAAAATTGTCTACCTTGCGCATAGGCATATGGTTTACAAAAGATTCCAGATCCGTGTATTTATCCCCCTGGCTTCCTAAAATAATCTCGCTGTCGTTATAGGTGACAATCTGGAGCCCTAAGTCCATAGCCTCTTTATAAATAGAGGCTGTCAGCTCCACGGGAACCGTTTTATCGTACACCACAGAGCCGTCGGCATAATTGATAATATGCCCTCCGTTAAAGGATAGGATATATCCTCCAAATACGTCCAGGCGCAGCTCGTCAGCCAAATGCACCACCCCTCCTGTGGGTCTTCCGGAGGCAAGTGCAATTTTCTTTCCCAGGCACTGGGCCTGCATCAGGGCGTTTTTTGTCTTTGGGGTTATGACCTTTTTTGAATTTGTCAAAGTTCCGTCTAAATCCAATACAATAATATGATATGTGTCCACAGTTCTCACTCCGTTATTTCATTTTTATTATAAAATACAAAACAGGGCATGTCAATGCAGGCAGGGATGAAACGGGGTTTTTCCTGCCTACTTTCCCACAATCCTGGCCGTGTCAATAAACTCGTAGGGGGTCTGCTGGTATACATAGTAATTCAGCCAGTTGGAATACAGCGCATTTCCGTGGGAACGCCACAAAAGTTCCGGCCTAAGTTCCCAGTCGTCACCTGGATAATAATTTTTCGGCAGGGCGATGTCAAGCCCCTTTGCCTTATCTCTCTTATACTCTTTATCCAGGGTGAGCCTGTCATATTCCGGATGCCCCATGACAAAAATTTTCCTTCCCTCATCTGCAATGGCAAGAAAAACTCCCACCTCATCTGATTGTGCCAGAATTGTCAAATCTTTGACTTTTTCAATATCCTCCATGAACACCGCCGTATTCCTGGAGTGGGGGGCAAAAAACACATCGTCAAAGCCCCGTACCAAAGGCACCTTACGGTTTTTCACATGGTGGGAGAAAATCCCGAAAATCTTTTTGTCAAGAATATGTTTTTTTATCCCATAGTGATAGTAAAGCCCTGCCTGGGCTCCCCAGCACAGGTACAAGGTGGAGGTCACATGGGTTTTGCTCCACTCCATAATAGTGCAGACTTCTTCCCAGTAATCTACCTCCTCAAACTCCAAAAGCTCCACGGGAGCCCCAGTGATAATCAGCCCGTCAAAACGTTTCTCTTTCACATCCTCAAAGGTGAGGTAAAACTCATTTAAATGGCTCATGGAGGTGTTTTTTGACTCGTGGCTTGTCACAGTCAAAAAAGTGATATCCACCTGGAGGGGGGTGTTGGACAAGGAGCGGAGAAGCTGAAGCTCCGTATCCTCTTTTAAGGGCATCAAATTCAAAACTCCAATGCTGATGGGACGGATATCCTGATGCATGGCCCTATTCTCATCCATGGTAAATATATTTTCCTTTTCCAGTATCTCTTTTGCCGGCAAATCGCCTTGTACGCATATTGGCATGATTATCCCTCTTTCTCTTATTTTTCTTCTGTCATTTTTATCAAATCATCCTGGGAGATAACTTTGATCCCAAGCTCTTCTGCTTTTTTCAGCTTGCTCCCCGCGTTTTCCCCCGCTAAAAGATAGGTTGTCTTTTTGGAGACGGAGCCTGTGACTTTTCCCCCGTACTTTTCAATTAAGGCCGCCGCCTCTTTTCTGTCCATGCTGGGAAGGGTTCCCGTAATTACAAAGGTAAGTCCTGCAAAACGGCTGTCCTCCCCCTGCACTTCCAAACAATCCATATTCACTCCAGAGGCTTTTAAACTCTCATAAAGTTTCTGATTATCCCCGTCGTCAAAAAACGCCCGGATGCACTGTGCGGAGACTTCCCCCACATCATTGACCTTCTGAAGTTCTTCCATATCCGCTTCCCGAACCCCGTCTAATGTTTTAAAATGGCGCATAATGGTTCGGGCCAAAGCCTTACCCACATTGGGGATTCCAAATCCCGTCAAAAGTTTATATGCGTCATTCTCCTTGGATTTTTCAATGCGCTCTAATAATTTATCGGTATTTTTCTCTTTTCCAATTAAGCCCTGTTCAATGAGCTCTTCTCTGTGCTCCTTTAAGTGGTAGATATCTGCAATACTGCCGATATACCCTTTCCGCACCAGTTCCTCAATGTATACGGTGCCAAAGCCCTTAATATCCATGGCGTCCCTGCCCACAAAATTAATAATATGACGCTCTAACTGGGCGGGGCAGCTGCTTCCCGTACACCGGATATCCGCCGTATCCCCGTCCCGGACTGTGGCAGAGCCGCACACAGGGCACACCTCTGGAATTTGAAATTTTACCCAGCCCAAAGGACGTTTTTCTTTTATAACTTCTCTAATTTTGGGAATAATTTCCCCGGATTTATACACAAGAACCGTATCCCCGATACCGATATCCAAATCGTCAATAAAATCCTGGTTGTGGAGAGTCGCCCTGGAAACGGAAGTTCCGCAGAGACGCACCGGCTCAAACACTGCCGTAGGGGTAATCCGCCCGGTTCTCCCCACGGAGAGCTCAATGTCTTTTACCACGGACTCTTTTTCCTCCGGGGGATACTTGTAGGCAACAGCCCACCGGGGGACTTTGGATGTAGCCCCTAATTTTTCCCTGTCGCTGTAACTGTTTATTTTTACCACGGCGCCGTCAATATCGTAGCCCAGTTTTCCCCGGTTTTCCCCGATGGCCTCAATGGCCTCCCAGACTTCCTCCCCGGTTTTGCACACCCGGTAATCGTCAATTACCGGAATCCCCTGGCGCTTTAAATATGCATACCCCTCTGTGTGGCTCTCAATGGTTATGCCCCGTACCTGCTGGATATTAAAAATAAACATGGAAAGTTTTCTCTCTTTTGTAACGGAACTGTCTAATTGGCGCAGGGTGCCGGCGGCACAGTTTCTGGGATTGGCGAATGTCTTTTTCCCCAGAAGCTCCTGTTTTTCGTTCACCGCATCAAAATCCGCATTCTTCATGTATACTTCCCCCCGGACTTCCAAATACTCCGGCGTATCCTTAAGGCTCTGCTTCACATCGGAAATCACTCTGGCGTTTTCCGTCACATCCTCCCCAAAGTTTACCCCGTCTCCCCTGGTCTCCGCAAGCTTTAACTCACCATTTTCATATCGCAGGGCCATGGAGAGCCCGTCAATTTTATATTCTACCACAAATTCCGGCTCCTCTAACTGCTCTTTCATCTCCTCCACAAAATGCAGCACTTCCTCTTTGGAAAAAACATCCTGCAGGCTTAACATAGGCACATTGTGGCGCACCAAAACCCCGGCTTCCCTCTTAGCCTTTCCTCCTACCCGCTTTGTGGGGGAATCCTCCTTTGCAAGTTCTGGATTTTCCCTCTCTAACTTTTTTAACTCCTGCATCATCTGGTCAAATTCGTAGTCCGTTATCTCCGGGTTATCCTCATTATAATAGAGATTACTGTGGTACTCTATCTTCTTTTTTAATTCTTCTATTTTTGTTTTTGCCTCCGCTGCCATTCCCTTTCTCTCCTCTTTCATTTCCTTTTGGTATCACTGTGGTGCCGGAAGAATTCCGAATCATTTCCCTTAACTCCTTCCACTCCCCATCCGTAACCTTCCGGTATGTACCTTCCGGTAAATCTCCCAAAGTTATATTCATAATCCGTGTTCGTACCAGTTTTTCCACCCGGTATCCAAAATATTCACACATTCTCCGAATCTGTCTGTTATAACCCTGGGTGAGAATAATTTGAAACTCCCGCTTTCCCAAAGGTTTTACCTTGCATTTCCTAGTCATCACCCCAAGCTCTTTTAAGGGCACGCCTCCCCCCATCCCCCTGATAAACTCCTGGGTCAGGGGAAGGTTCACTGTAACCACATACTCTTTTTCATGCATGTTTCCTGCCCGCATGATTTTATTCACAATATCCCCGCAGTTTGTCATTAAAATCAGGCCGGAAGAATCCTTGTCCAGCCTGCCCACAGGGTAAATCCTTTTGGGATAGCGGATAAAATCCACAATATTGTCTTTCTCCCTTTTTTCAGCGGTACAGACAATTCCCGCCGGCTTATGCACCGCCAGAAGAATTGTTTCCTGCTCTTTTTTTACCTCACGTCCCCCAAAACACACCTTCTGGCCTTTTAATACCATGCTCCCCATTCCGGCGGTTTCCCCGTCAATGGTAACATTTCCCAATGCCACCTGGCGGTCTGCCTCCCTTCTGGAACAGACCCCAGCCTCGCTTAAAAATTTATTAATTCTGGTTCCCTCACCCATATGATTTCTCCTTTTGTAAGGTACATACCAAAAGACGGAGACTTTTCCCGTGGCAAAAGTCTCCGCAAATCTTTTGTGTTCTGCTGTCAAATATCTGTCTTATTTCAATAAATCTGTCTTAATATACCCTACTTTTTCACCGTAGGTAACTTTTGTCCATCCCTCTGCATAACTCATAACTACCGTTACTTTCTCACCGGCAAATGCAGTTGCTACTTTTGCAGAATCCGTACTCATGGATTCACGGATGTTCACAGTCTCTTTTAAGACTACTGTGCTCCACTCTGCCAGGCTGTTTCCGCCGCTGCTCTCCTGACCAGAATTGTCAGAAGTGTCTCCGGCATCCGCCGTATCCTGGGAAGGCACTGCACTTTTATCTGTGGTGAGATATTCGGATTTTACATACCCCTGGGTGCCGTTGTTGTAATCAATACGGCTCCATCCGTCCTTATCTTCCAATCTGGTGGTCTGTGCCCCAGTCTCCAATTTTCCTAAAATCTCTGCTGATTCGCTGGCCTCCGCCCGGACATTTACATTATCTGTGGCATACACGGCAACTGCTGCTGCCTGTTCAGCCGCTTTCTTCTCTTCCTCCGCTTTCTTTGCAGCTTCCTCTTCCGCTTTCTTCTTTTCTTCTTCTGCCTTCTTGGCAGCTTCCTCTTCTGCTTTCTGGGCAGCTGCTACCTGGTCTGCTTTCCACAGTTTAATGGCTGCGGGAAGGGTTGTTTTTGCCATCTCTTTTAACTTCTCATCAGTTGCAATGGCCTCTGCATATTTTGTCTCCACTTGGTTCTGCAACGCAATGACATCTTCCTGCTGTTTAAATTCCTCAATTAAAGTCTGAATCTCCGGCTCTAACTCCTGCTCCTCGTTTGCAAGGTTAAACTGGCTGTAGCGCTGGTCAATATATAAGCTTCCATCCTCCCTTGTGCGCACATAGAAAAAGTCTAAACCGGGAGCTGTTGTCTCAATATCTTTAAATTTCATTTCCAAGGATACGGATACGATATAGGAGGCATTGTCCAAACCGGCTTTTGTGTAGCAGGAAATATTCTCATACTGATCTACCTGCTCGCTGAACACGGTGATATAACTCTTTTCCGTCTCCGACATATTTTCTGTCAAAGCTGTGAGAGAATCCAAATCCCCGTTGGCATAGGCGGTATAGTAGTTGCTCACCAACTCGTTAATCTGAGGATAGGCGTCTTTTACATAATCCTTATTTGCCTCTGTCTCCGTCTCTGTGGGAGCTGCCTCTGTTGCCACCAGAGGTGTGTCATCCTTCGGGGCAGTGCCTGCATTGCCGGCAGAACTTTTCACCAGAAACACCACAACTGCCACAAACAAACCTGCCGCTGCAATATAGCGGACATTTTTGGCGCAAAAACTCAGTGCACCGGAAAAATCATTCTGGTTATTTCCGCCGCTTTTTGTATCTTTTGCAGAAACATTGTTATTTACATTTGCATTACTTTTCGTCTCGTTTGAATTGTTGTTCTGATTACTCATTTTTTCCTCCTATAATCTCCTCAAAAACGTATCATTTATATCTCACTCTCAAGTTTCCTACATTATGTACTAGTTTTTTCTTTTGTAACAATTTTGTAACAACACACATTTTTTAGGATAGCAAACCATATAGAAATTGTCAACCCATATTTGAGAATTGAAATGTGAAAATAATATGTTGACATTCTTTCCAGAATATATTATTATAATTTGTGTTCTGCAACCGTAGTCTAATGGATAGAACGTTGGACTCCGACTCCAATGATGCGGGTTCGATTCCCGCCGGGTGCATCTTAAGGGCTATGGAATGTAAATTTCTATAGTCCTTTTTCATTATAACACAAAGGGGAAATAAAGCGTATGAGTTTTACATATTTGAAAAAATTACCAAGCCCTTCTGAGATTAAAGAACAACATCCCCTCTCAAAAGAGCTTACATCTCTAAAGACCCAGAGGGATGAGATGATATCCAATGTTCTCACAGGAAAAGACAACCGCTTTCTGGTTATCGTGGGCCCCTGCTCCGCCGACAATGAAGACGCCGTATGCGATTATGTCAGCCGTCTCACAGTGGTTTCCGAAAAGGTAAAGGATAAACTGATTCTCATTCCAAGAATCTACACCAACAAACCCCGCACCACAGGAGAAGGCTATAAGGGAATCGCCTCCCAGCCCGACCCGGAAAAGAAACCTGATATGCTGGCCGGTTTAATTGCCATGCGGAAAATGCATATCCATGCCATTGAGGTCAGCGGTCTTACCTGTGCCGACGAAATGCTGTACCCGGAAAACTGGGGGTATGTGGAAGACCTGCTGTCCTATGTGGCCATCGGCGCCCGGTCTGTGGAGGACCAGCAGCACCGTCTTACCGTCAGCGGCTTTGATGTGGCTGCCGGTATGAAAAATCCCACCAGCGGTGACTTTACTGTTATGCTGAATTCTGTATATGCCGCCCAGCATCCCCACCATTTTGTGCACCGGGGATTCGAGGTGGAGACCAGCGGAAATCCTCTCACCCACGTAATTCTGCGGGGAGCCGTATCCAAACACGGAAATTCTGTCCAGAATTACCACTACGAAGATATTATGCGGCTCATCCATAAATATAACCAGATGGATTTACAAAATCCCGCCGCAATTATCGATGCCAACCACTCAAATTCCAATAAACAGTACCATGAGCAGGTGCGCATTGTAAAAGAGGTTATGCACAACCGGAAACTTTCCGTGGAGATTAAAAATATGGTAAAAGGGGTTATGATTGAAAGCTATATTGAGCCAGGCTGCCAGAAAGTGACGGAGCATGTATATGGAAAATCCATTACAGACCCCTGCCTCGGCTGGGAAGAAACGGAACGCCTGATTTACGAAATGGCGGAAATGAATATTTAAACTGAAAAACAGAGTGGAAATTTCACTCTGTTTTTAAATGCCCCGGATGACGCTCCGCAATATATGGGGATTCACATAGCTCTCCAGAAAAATCCCGCAAATTAAAAGAACCATTCCCCCTGCCGCAAACACCAGCCATTCTGCCTTTTTTCCCATCTTTCTCTCCCCGGCCAATTCCCGCCGTACCCTGCGCTTTTCCCCCAGAAAGCCATACCACACAAAGAGTACCGGTATATAAAAAATCCATTGGGGAAAAAGAAAAGCAAACATAAGCAAAACGCCTTTTACCCCGTAGCTGATAATGGAGATAACAGAGAGTATCCCTATGGTAAGCCCAAGGTACAGCACATATCCGTATATCATCCAAATGCCAACCCCGGCACTTAAAAGAAACAAGAGAAACGCCCTTGGCACCCGCTCATAAAACAAGTACACAAAGAGTTCTCTCCCTGATATATCCGTATAGAGATACCGGTTCATATAGTATTCTCCCATTGCCCCGGTATCCCTTCCCAGGGCAATCCCCAGAAAATTCGCCGCCAGCACACCAGCTAAAAATGAAATAAAAAAGAGATATGTTCCTTTTTTCATTCCCGCTCCAGACAACCCTTTCCTTACAGCTTATGCCTGTCACGGTTTGCATATGCCAAAATTCCTGCCACAGTTTTGGCATCCTGTATCTCTCCTTTATAAATCATGTCACAGAGTTCTCCCAAATCATAAGTCACAATATCTATAAACTCATCTTCGTCCAGTTTTTGTTTTCCAGGCGTGAGCTCCGTGGCCAGGTACACATCAATAAATTCATTGCAAAATGCCACAGTAGACTTTAATTCCAAAAGTTTTTCCAGCTTCCCGCAGGCGTATCCTGTCTCCTCTTCCAGTTCCCTTTTGGCGCAGATGGCGGTATCCTCTGTGACGCTGTCCCTGGCCCCTGCAGGTATCTCTATGGTAATTCTGTCTAAAGCATTCCTGTACTGTTTTACCATAATCAGTTTCCCGTCAGGCAAAACAGCCACCACTGCGGCAGCCCCTTTTCTGTGGGCAATAAAATCCCATTTTGCTTCCCTTCCGTTAGGCATCTGGATATAATCCGTATACATATCCACAATCGCCCCTTGTCTCTCTAACACCCTTTTTGTGCGAACTAATTTCTGAACCATATTTTCCTCCTTTTATTCATTTCCAGCCTGTAATATATGAAATTTCAAAAAGATATAGAAATACCGCTGTATGTTAAACATACAGCGGCTTTTTTACTTATTATTTCGCATAATCAATTACCCGTGACTCACGGATTACGTTTACCTTAATCTGGCCCGGATATTCCAATTCAGATTCAATCTGCTTGGAAATATTACGCGCTAACAACACCATATCAGCATCGTTAATCTGTTCTGGAACTACCATTACCCGAATCTCTCTACCTGCCTGGATTGCAAAGGACTTGTCAACTCCCTTGAATCCATTTGTAATATCTTCTAACTGTTTTAATCTGTTTGAATATGTCTCCAGAGTTTCCCTTCTCGCACCTGGCCTTGCCGCACTGATGGTATCGGCTGCCTGTACCAGACATGCAATCAAAGTCTCCGGCTCTACATCGCCATGATGCGCTTCCACTGCATTGATGATTAATGCGGATTCCTTGTACTTCCTGCACAGTTCCACACCAATCTGAATATGGGAACCTTCCACTTCATGGTCAACGGATTTACCAATGTCATGTAATAATCCTGCACGCTTTGCAGTGCGGACATCCACGCCCACCTCACCGGCTAAAAGCCCTGCAATCTGTGCAACTTCGATGGAATGTTTCAATGCATTCTGCCCGTAACTGGTTCTGAATTTCATACGTCCCAAGAGACGCAGCAGCTCCGGATGGATTCCATGGACGCCCACCTCCAGGGTAGCGGCTTCCCCTTCCTCCCGAATCATTGTCTCAACTTCCTTCTTCGCTTTTTCCACCATCTCTTCAATTCTGGCGGGATGGATACGTCCGTCCACAATGAGCTTCTCCAATGCAATTCTGGCAACTTCCCTGCGGATTGGGTCAAACCCGGAAAGAACCACTGCCTCCGGCGTATCGTCAATAATCAAATCCACACCGGTGAGAGTCTCTAATGTACGGATGTTTCTTCCCTCCCTTCCGATAATCCTTCCTTTCATCTCATCATTGGGAAGGGGAACTACGGAAATAGTGGTCTCGGCTACATGGTCAGCCGCACACTTCTGGATAGCTGTCACCACATAATCCTTTGCCTTTTTGGAAGCTTCCTCTTTTGCCTGATTTTCCATTTCTTTAATCATTTTGGCCGTATCAAGCTTTACATCATCTTCAACAGTTTTTAAAAGATATTCTTTTGCCTGTTCGGAGGTAAGTCCTGAGATTCGTTCTAGTTCCTGTACTCGCTCTTCATTCAGTTTAGCTACCACTGCTTTCTGCTTGTTTAACTCTTCTTCCCTTGCAGTAAAGCCGGCTTCCCGCTTCTCGATAGATTCCAACTTCTTATCCAAGTTTTCCTCTTTCTGCACGATACGCCGCTCATTGCGCTGGATTTCAGCACGCCGCTCTTTAATCTCTTTATCCAGGTCATTTTTTGCCTTAATCGTCTCTTCTTTTGCTTCCAGCAAGGCTTCTCTTTTCTTTGTCTCCGCAGTTTTTACCGCTTCGTCAATAATTCCTCTCGCCTTCTCTTCCGCACTGCCGATTTTCTGCTCTGCAACTTTTTTATTGTAGGCAGAAGTAGCAAAAAACGTAATTGGAACTGCTAAGATTAAAGCCACCGCCACAGCGATAACAACTATAATCTGCACTGGCACAGGAGCACCTCCTTTATTCAATTTTCATTGTACATATAACAAAACAAAGGTCTTATCTGTCATAATTAACAATAGTTAAATTTTATACTTATTTCCCGTTTATGTCAAGTACAAGCTTTGATATGTTTGTGCTAACCCATGCTTTTCATCACAGGCAGGATGTCACTGCCCTTAAATCCTCTGCGCAATAAAAACTGATAATTTTTCCGGAATTCTTTTTCATCCCCTGGGGCCTTAGGAAAACGGCGTTTTGAAAGCAATTCTTTTATCTGATCCCTCTCATCTGAGGAAAAGACCTCCTCCAACGCCCCCTCAATAATTTCCGGGGCGATGCCTCTTTTATATAAATCTGTTTTCAGACGTGCCCTGCTGCGTTTTTCCTGGTGAAACAGGATAAAGGTTTTTGCATAGCGCTCATCATCCAGATAGTGATACCGCTTCACATAATCAATGGCGTCCTCTATGGCCTCCGGGGGATAACTGTTTAATAGAAGTTTCTCCCTAAGCTGGCGCTCCGTTTTTTCCTGGCGCTCCAAAAGGTGCATGGCACGTTTTGTGGCACGTTTCCCAAGAACCATGTGCAAAATCTCCTGATAGGTTTCCTCCGGCACTTCAGAGCCAATTTCCAGTGCATATTTTCTCACTTCCCCTGGGTATAACTGCAGATGAATCCTGCCGTCCAAACAAAGGTTTCTCCGTCCCCTTTCCCCTTTTTCCAGAGATGTTACCATATAGCTCATGCTTTTGCTTCACTTTCCGCCGACGGGATGTCCCCCAAAGTCTCTGGAACCGCCCCGGACTTTTTCTCTTCCTTGCCCTTCTTTGCAGAGGGTTTCTCTTTCTCCGGCTTTTCTTTCTCCTGGCTCTCTTCCTGCTGTTCTTCCCCAGCCAGCTCATAGTGGGCCCGGACCTTCTTTTCAATCTCCTCCATCACTGCCGGGTTGTCCGCAAGATACTGCTTGGCGTTTTCCCGGCCCTGGCCGATTTTGCCCTCCTTATAGGCATACCATGCCCCGGATTTATTCACAACGCCGCAGTCGCTGGCCAAATCCAGAATATCCCCTTCCCTGGAAATGCCTTTTCCAAACATAATGTCAAACTCCGCCTCACGGAAGGGGGGCGCCACTTTATTTTTTACCACTTTAATCCTTGTGCGGTTTCCAATTACTTCCCCCGCCTGCTTTAAAGCCTCCACCCTGCGCACGTCAAGACGCACGGAGGAATAAAACTTAAGGGCCCGGCCTCCTGTGGTAGTCTCGGGATTTCCAAACATTACCCCCACCTTCTCACGGAGCTGGTTGATAAATATGACAATACAGTTGGATTTGCTGATAACTGCCGTAAGCTTCCTTAAAGCCTGGGACATAAGCCTCGCCTGAAGGCCCACATGAGAGTCTCCCATATCCCCGTCAATCTCCGCCTTTGGCACAAGAGCCGCCACGGAATCCACAATAATAATATCCACCGCACCGGAACGAACCATTGTCTCCGTAATCTCCAGGGCCTGTTCCCCGTTGTCCGGCTGGGATATGTAGAGATTATCAATGTCCACCCCAATGCTCTTGGCATACACCGGGTCTAAGGCGTGCTCCGCATCAATAAAACCTGCAATACCGCCCCTCTTCTGTACCTCTGCAATCATATGGAGAGTAACGGTAGTCTTACCGCTGGATTCCGGTCCATATATCTCGATAATACGTCCCTTAGGAATCCCTCCCAGTCCCAATGCCACGTCCAGGCTTAGGGAGCCTGTAGGAGTCGTCTCAACATTAATCTGGCTTGCGGGGTCTCCCAGCTTCATAACAGCCCCTTTACCATATGCTTTCTCAATTTGTGAAATGGCGGCATCCAGTGCCTTTAATTTTTCATCTTTTTCCATAGTGTTCTCCTTTACAAGGAACATTTGTTCGTTCTTTATATAGAATAAAACAAACGTTCGAATTTGTCAATCTTTCTTTTGGTTAAATTTTACGGTTTCCATTTCATTAAATAAAATTGAAATCCGTTTCTTTAACCATACTGATCATAACAGTTTTCGTGTCCCTTAAAACTCCCTCAATGGCATCACATCTCTCTTTTTTTATTTTGAATCGATTATTTGGAAAATTTGGCGAAACGCCGGAAGCAGATTGCATGAGATGGATTTAATGTAGCATACCTATTGTCAAAATGCAAGGACTTTATTCTTAAAGTAAATTTTGAAAAAAAAATGTAACAATAAAAAAACGATACAGCCGGCATTGTCCGGCCATATCGTTTTTTATTTCCGCTATTTTCCAAGAATCTCTTTAATAGGATTGAAGATACTGCTCGCAATCCACTAAGGTCGCAGTTACCCATCCGTAGCTTTCATCCGTTTCATAATTAATTCCCACTTCAAATCCGCAGGGAGTATAATACAAAATCAAATCGGCTTCATCCTCGAAGAAAGTTCTCAATTCATCATTGTCAAAATACCTTAAAGCCGGAACACTGCCGTTCTGATCCCTGCAGGTATCACGGTAATACTCTAAAAACTCATCGGAAACAGCAAAGAAATCGGTATTATAAAGAATGATTCCCGCTTCCAAATCAATATTAAGGCTGATTACATGCTTATTAATCTCTACCGGAGTTTCATAATACTGATTCATGACGATGCTGATTTTCTCATCATCATTATATGTAACGAAGGCATCTACATCCACTACATAACCGCTTCCGTATTCTTCAAAAATTTCCTCGTAGCTGTCTATATTTTCATTATAGTAATTGCTATAATACATTGCGGCTTCTTTTAACGACTCGTTAATATCCTCTAAATTGGGAATATCTCCCTCTAACTGATAGTAATTAATGCGCATACAGATATTCCGGGATTCATCCGAATCCTCAAAGGTTTCAAAATTAACCTGATAGTTAACGCTTCTGTCGATGCAGTTACACAATTCATAATAAAATTCTTCTCCTACATCCTCAGGATCGTAATTGTATGGCTCCTCTTTCCATGATTCGTCATTCCAGTCTATATCATCCAAAAATTCCAGTGGATCATAATCATCATCATATGGAGCATCATCTAAATCCGAAAACTGGTCATCATTCGTATCCTCGTCAGAGAAAGGGTCATAATCATCCTGATCGTCATCACGCTCCGTCCCCTGTCCCACAGAATTTCTATCATCCGGCAGGTCATCTTTGGCATAACTAAATCCCATGGTAACTACAAGAATCAAAGCAATTACCAAAATCAGAAGAAGCAAACCTCCTATAACAGCAGCAACAACGGCTCCTTTACTGCTGCTCTTCTGGGGCGGCTGGTTGGGATTATATCCGTTGTAGCCATTCTGACCCTGGGGATTCTGGTAATAACCATTTTGATTTGCACCATTTTGTTGATAATAGCCGCCGTTTACATTGGCGCCGCCCTGCTGGTAATAACCATTCTGGTTTGCACCATTTTGTTGATAGTAGCCGCCGTTTACATTAGCGTCGCCCTGCTGGTAATAACCATTCTGTGCGCTATTGGGCTGATAGTAACCGCCGTTTACATTGGCGCCGCCCTGCTGGTAATAACCGCTCTGGTTCGCACCGTTCGACTGATAATAGCCGTCGTTTACATTAACGCCGCCCTCCATCTGTCCGGCTCCGTTTTCAGCTGCCGCTCCATCCATTTGCGCTCCTGTTTGAGTCCCTGCCGACATTTTACCGGTCTGTTCATTTTCAAAACCTGTACCTGCTGTAGAATATCCGCATTCCGGACAGACTCCGTCATTTAAAAACATTCCGCAATTAGGACAAATTCTATTGTTTCCCTGATTCTCCATCTTCTTCTCCTTTTCTCATCAGTTTTTCTTATTTTTTCCTTTACCAAAGGTAATTTCACTGAAATATTCCAACACGCATTGTCTAAGCAGTGTCAATGCCGCCACAACTGCTGATTCCCTGATTTTCATACGGCTGCCGTCAAAATGATATTCCATTACTTTTGTCCTGCCCTTAACGCTGCACCCGATATAGATCAGACCTACGGGCTTTTCCTCCGTCCCCCCGTCAGGTCCGGCAACGCCCGTAACAGATAAGGTAACGTCCGCTTTAGTCAGTAAGGAAACACCCTGTGCCATTTCCTCGGCAACCTTTGCGCTGACTGCAGTATATTTTTTGAGGGTGGACTGCTTTACCCCTAAAACCTTACGTTTTGCCTTATTGGAATAAGTAACATATCCTGCTTTAAATACCTCGGATACTCCCGGCACATTAATGAGCCTTGCCGCGATCATTCCTCCCGTACAGGACTCCATGGTGGAAATTGTCAGCTCGTTTGCCAGAAGCAGATCCACACATGCCTGTTCTAAGGTTACTTCCTCATTGGTGGTGTATATATTTTCCTGAAACCGTTTTTTCAATTCATGAACAACCGGCTTCATCATCTTCAGAGCATGTTTTTCACTATCCGCTTCTGCCGTAACCCGGATATGAACTTCCCCTGTTTTCGCATAGGTAGCAATGGTAGGATTCTCCTGCCTGTCAATCATATCCTTTATCATACTCTCAACCATGCTTTCTCCGATGCCGCAGATTTTAACAACCTGGGATCTGATGATCTTATCCGTCTTAATCTGCAGATATGGAAAAACCCGGCCTTCAAACAGAGGCTTTAATTCCCCGGGCGGTCCCGGTAACAGTATCACTGTTTTATTTTCCACTTCCATAATCAATCCGGGAGCTGTTCCGTTGTCATTATCCAGCACAATTGCTCCCTCCGGAACCAAAGCCTGCTTCCAGTTATTATCCGTAATGGTCTTTCCCCGCTTTTTAAAATATTCCTGAATTTTTTCCTTGGCACGGGCATCTTCCACCAGCTTTTTTCCAAATACCTTTGCCACGGTTTCTTTTGTCAGATCATCCTGGGTAGGACCCAGGCCCCCGCTCAATATGAGAATATCCGCACGGCTTTTTGCAAGCTGGAGCGTTTCCCCAAGCCGCTTTTCATTATCTCCCACAACGGTCTGATAATAGCAGGCTAATCCCAACGCCGCACATTTTTCGGCAAGATAGGCTGCATTGGTATTCACAATATTGCCTAAGAGAATCTCTGTTCCTACGCTAATCAGTTCTACTACCATTTAATCCACATCCTTTAATACGTCCTTATTCTTCATAAGGTAATCAACCAAAGATACCACCGTTAAAATCAACGCAATGTACATGGTAACATCCCCTATTATCCGCAACACCGTTTCAGGCATTGAAATAATGACAGAAGCAGAGGAAGTGACCGGCAGATAGCTGTCCAATACCAGCATTTTCACACAAAGCATAACCATCTGAAACGTGGTCTTCCACTTTCCCCACATGCTGGCGGCAATTACCTTGCCCTTCTCCGCCGCAATCAGTCTGAATCCGCTGATAATAAATTCCCTTGCAATGATGATCATGGTAATCCATGCAGGTATGGCGCTCTGGGAAAGGGCCGATATCCCGATTAAGGCGGAACACACCAAAAGCTTATCCGCCAAAGGATCCATAAATTTCCCGAAATTGGTTACCAGATTATATTTTCTTGCAATTTTGCCATCCAAAAGGTCTGTCAGGCTGGCAATGACAAAAATGCCAAAGGCTATCCATTTAAACCAGGAATACTGTGGTGTTAAAAGCAAAAAAGCTGCAAAAAACGGCACCATAACTGCCCTTGAAAGTGTTAACTTATTGGGAAGATTCATTGCACTATTTCTCCAATCAAATCATATTCATAGGAAGCGGTTACCTTAACCTTTACAAAATCCCCGCTCATCAATTCTTCTTCTGAGCTGACGAAAATCAATCCGTCCACACCCGGGGCGTCCTTATAGGTTCTTCCTGCATAGGTATCCTCATCGGCAACCTTTCCTTCAATCATCACATAAATCTCACGGCCGATCATATCCGCCGCTTTATCAAAAGCAATTTCCTGCTGCAGTTCCATGATTTCCCCCTGCCGCTTTTGCTTTGTCTCTTCTTCTATCTGACCGGGGAATTCTGCCGCCGGAGTATTTTCTTCCGCAGAATAAGTAAAAACTCCCAGCCGGTCAAACTCCATTTCATCCACAAACTCCATAAGAGTCTCATGATCATTATCCGTTTCTCCCGGAAATCCGGTAATCAGGGTAGTCCTTAGGCAAATATCGGAAATTTCCTTCCTAAGTCTGCCAATCATGGTACGCAAATCTTCATTGGAAGTTCTCCGTCCCATTCTTTTTAACACATCATCGCTGGCATGCTGAACGGGAATATCCAGATAATGACAGATTTTCTTTTCTTTTTTTATGGTATCAATCAATTCTCCGGTAATTTCCTCCGGGTAACAGTACAAAATCCTTATCCAGTACAGCCCCGCTATGGCACAGAGCTTCTTTAAAAGCTCCGGCAGCTTCTTCTCTCCATACAAATCAACACCATAAATAGTCGTCTCCTGGGCCACCAGAATTAACTCCCTTACGCCTTCCTCTACCAGGTCTTGTGCCTCTTTGACCAGAATCTCCATGGGAACGCTGCGGTAATTTCCCCTTACCTTCGGAATAATGCAGTAGGTACAGTGCTTGTCGCAGCCTTCGGCAATCTTTAAGTAAGCGTAATGCCCTCCCGTAGTAAGTACCCTTTTTTTACCAAAAACGGGCGTTTCGTGAATATCCCTCAAAAAATCCGGCCGCTCTTTTCCCGCAGTCCTTTCTATGGCATCGGCAATTTGATCAAATGCATTGGTGCCCACAATGGCGTCTACCTCGGGAATCTCCTGACGTATTTCTTTGGCATAACGCTGCGCCAGACATCCTGTGGCAATAATTCCTTTTAATCTTCCGTTTTTCTTTTTTTCTCCCAGGGCTATGAGACTGTCAATGCTCTCCTGTTTTGCATCGTTAATAAAACAGCAGGTGTTGACTACGGCAATGTCTGCTTCCTCCTCATCATCCGTAAAGGTATAGCCTTTTCCCGAAAGCATTCCAAGCATCATTTCCGTATCTACCAGATTTTTATCACAGCCGAGTGAAATGAAAATAATCTTCATAAGCAACCAAAATATCAAAAAAGGATTGATGAAAATGAGTTAATTCTTCCATAATTACATCAATCCGATTTTTCCTATTCTTCCTCTTCATCTCCTAAAATTTTAATCTTGCCGCGGTTTAACTCCTCAATGGCAACGGAAAGCGGCTTATTGCTCTGGCTTTCCACAAAAGACTCTTCGCCGTCAATAATCTGTCTTGCTCTTTTGCTTGTTGCCATAACGATAGAATAACGGCTGTTAACAACCTTTGCTTCTCCCGGCTCAACCTCACTGTTTACTACCTTCATTAAATCTGAATAAGATGGATGTATCATTCCTTTTCTCCTTTCGAAATACCACTTAATTCTTCACTTATTTTTTCTATTCTTACAATTGACTTTTGTACCTTGCAATGGGATGCAATCACAATGGCATGAATATCCTCCACGCATTTTTCCAATTCATCATTGACTACGATATAATCATAGTTCTCAATGCCTTGTGCCTCCTCAACGGCTCTTGAAAGCCGCTTTCGTATGACATCCTCCGTCTCCGTTCCCCGGCCCATAAGGCGTCTCTTCAATTCTCCTGCATCGGGGGGCGTCACAAATACTAAAACCGCATCGGGAAACTTATTTTTTATTTTGATTGCTCCCTGGATTTCTATTTCCAGAATTACATCTCTTCCCTCTTCCAAGCACTTTTCCACATAGGCTCTTGGCGTTCCGTAATAATTACCGCAATAATCGGCATATTCAATAAAACCGTCATCCTCTATATGCTTTTCAAATTCATCCCTGTCCACAAAGAAATAATGTTTTCCATGCTCCTCTCCTGGTCTCGGCAGCCTGGTTGTCATGGAAATGCTCAGGGCATAATTGTCATAGCGCTCTAAAAGCCTTTTCATTAACGTCCCTTTGCCTGCACCGGAAAATCCCGATACAACAATCAAAATTCCAGTTCTTTTCATTGTCTACTCCTTAATTGCCCTGCTTGCAATGGTTTCCGGCATCAGTGCCGATAATACCACTTTATTGCTTTCTGTCAGGATAACGGATTTTGTTTTTCTCCCCTGGGTTGCATCCACAATACTGCCGTCCTCCTTTGCATGCTGCACCAGCCTTTTAATGGGTGCTGAATCGGGACTGACAATGGCAATGATCTTATCTTTATTAACGATATTTCCAAATCCGATATGAATTAACGTGTTCATCCTTCTCCTATTCTATATTCTGAATCTGTTCCCTGACCTTTTCAATTTCGGTCTTTAATTCAATTCCCCTGTTGGAAATCTCCAAATCCGTCGACTTGGAAAGAATCGTATTAGCTTCCCTGTTCATTTCCTGAACGATAAAGTCTAGCTTCCTGCCGATACTGCCGCCGGCAAGGAGAGTACTTTTGACCATTTCAATATGACTCTTTAACCGGACGATTTCCTCATCCACACAAATCTTATCCGCAAAAAGAGTGACCTCCATCAAAAGCCGTCCTTCATCTATGCGGTTATCTTCCATTAAATCCCGCACCTTGTTCTGAAGCTTCTGCTTATATTCTTCAATGATTTTGGGGGAATTTTCTTCTATATACGCCACATGGCAAAGCATTTCCTCTAATTTTTCAACAAGATCCTTCTTTAAGTTTTCTCCTTCTTTTACTCTGGATTCCACAAAGGACTCAGCCGCAATGCGTATGGCTCGTTCCAAATCCTTCCAGATTCCCGCTTCGTCAATCTCCTGCTCTTCCATGGAAAAAACCTCAGGATATCTGGACAAGGTAGAAACTCTTATATCATCTTCCAGCGAAAAGGCTTCTGATATTTCCCTTAAGTACTTTAAATAGGAGGCGGCCACATCCGCATTATATTTTATGCTGACCGTCTGCTCCGACAAATCTTCATAGGCAATGTATAAATCTACCTTTCCCCTCTGGACATATTCCTTTAAAAGACCGCGAATAGAAGCCTCAAAAAAATTCAGCTTCTTGGGCATTTTGATAGAGACATCCAGATACCGGTGATTTACGGCCTTTATCTCAACCGTATATTTGCGCTGGCCTTCGGAGATTTCCCCCCTGCCAAAGCCTGTCATGCTTTTAATCATAATATACCCCAATCCGGTTGCGAGCATCTTTTCTTTCGCACACTTCTAATTATTATAAATCAACGGCTATCAGCCGTCAAGTATCCGCTGCTGTCGAAATCCCGCTGATATCCGTATCAATCAGCATAGAGTAATTTGTATAATAGACCACAAATCCCGGTTTCGCGCCCTTTGGCTTTTTCACATGCTTTTTCTGGATATAGTCTACCTCCACCTTATCCTGGCTGCCGCCCCTGGAATAATGGGCCGCCAGTCTTGCCGCCTGCTCAAAGGTTTCGTCAGGCAGTTCTGCTCCTTTACACTTTACGATAACATGGGAACCGGGCATTCCCTTGGCATGGAACCACCAGTCCCCGCCTTCCGCCATCTGGAACGTAATCTCCTCATTCTGAATGTTGTTTTTCCCCACATACATATGAAATCCGTCGTTGCTGATATAATGCAGCGGGCGGCTTTCTGTTTTTACCTTTTTAGCGGAACCTTTCTTTTTAATATAGCCGCTGCTAACCAGTTCTTCCCTGATCTGCCACAGATCATCCTCACTTTTTGCCATATCAAGAGCTACGGCAACGGATTCCAGATAATGAAGCTCCTCCTCCGTTTCCTTTGTCAGAACGCTTAAGGCTTCATAGGTTCTCTTTAATTTCCCGTATTTGTCAAAATATTTTTTGGCATTTTCCATGGGCGTTAAATCCCCGCTTAACGGAATGGTAATCTCCTGCCCGTCATAATAGTTGATTACCGTGGCGCTTTTTGCCCCCTCCTTTATTTCATAACCATAGGTATGCAAAAGCTCGCCGTAAACCTTATATTTATCTCTTTTTTCCGTATCCAAGAGTTGTTTTTTCTGCAAATCCAGCTTTTTGCTGTTCCGCTCTATTGCCGTCTGGACAATTTTCCTCAAATCCACCGATTTTTGACGAACTCTGGTAACTGCGCTTTTTTCTTCATAATAAACCTTTAAAAGCCGGGATATGCTCTGAAATTCCTTTACCTCAGATTCCTTAAAAATACTGTATAAGAAAACGCCGAATTCCTCGGGCACTCCGTTTTCGTATACGATATTGGGAGAAAACTCTTTCCTTTCCACTCCACATTTCAGACGCAGCACTTCCTCCTCTATCCGCCGTCTTTCATCCTCTTCTAAAGAAAGGGTGGGCTTATCCCCGTCTACTCCTGCCCGAAAACAGATTTCCTCTGACATAACAGGAGAAATTCCCGTAAAATTTTTATAGATAAATTTGCTGGCGGCAACGCTTTTTTCTGCCAGCAGCTTTTCAAATTCCCTTCTGATTTCTTCCCCGCAAACCTCCGGCAGGTTTATCTTTTCCTCTGTTCCCGGAATAAAATAAGGCCTCTGGGGCAGTACTTCCCTGACACTGCTTACTGCTGTCGATACATGCTTCATACTGTCTATGATTTTCTCATCGTCCCGGAAAATAATATTGCTGTATTTTCCCATAAGCTCCATCGTCAGGATTTTTTCGCATAAATCTCCCAGCTCATTTAAATGCTCAAGCCTTATGTGGACTGCTCTTTCCAGCCCGGGCTGTGCTATGTCCAAAATCC
>Ga0137307_100854_pt1 | contig 33322 bp, 27 predicted proteins | sample NAcewD2O_March_2_FD_97180 | JGI IMG/M metagenome (GOLD analysis project Ga0137307, IMG submission 97180) | Mouse cecal microbial communities from Vienna, Austria - N-Acetylglucosamine amended D2O_March | ecosystem: Host-associated > Mammals > Digestive system > Large intestine > Cecum | place... | reverse complement strand
GGAGGACTTTTCAACACCTATGTATTAGATAACGAGCCTCTGGACAAATGGGCAACCTTCAAGGAGTTCAACGATGCCTCCGAGGAAGCGCCGTCCTTTGGGTTCGACTTCAACCTGGACCCGGTCAGCACCCAGGTAGCGGGCTTTCGGAATGTCCTGGATGAATTTGGAAAATCCCTGTATACAGGAAGCGTGGACCCGGAGGAATACCTTCCGCAGCTTCAGAAGAAGCTGGAGGCAACCGGCGTGCAGGATGTGATCGACGAGATGCAGAGCCAGATTGATGAATGGAAAGACGGAAAGTAAAGCTGTTTCTTATAAGCGGCCGGCCCGGCCGTGAAAAACAACTGTAAATGCGCCGCTTCCGCTGAGACATGCGGGAGCGGTGAATCATGCGAGAGGAGCGATGGAACAATGAAAAGAAGTGAGATCAACCAGGCCATCAAAGGCATGGAAGCGTTAATCAAGGAGCACGGCTTTGAGCTGCCCCCATTCTGTAAATGGACGCCCGGGGATTGGGCGGAGAAGAACCATGAATACGACGAGATCCGCGACAACATGCTGGGATGGGATATCACGGATTACGGCCTTGGAAAATTTGACCAGGTCGGATTTGCGCTGATCACCCTGCGGAACGGAAATCTTAAAAATGACAAATATACGAAAACCTATGCGGAAAAGCTCTTGATGGTCAAGGAAGGCCAGATGGCGCCCATGCATTTCCACTGGAATAAGATGGAAGACATCATCAACCGGGGCGGCGGCAATGTCCTGATCACGGTTTACAATTCCACGGAAAACGGGGAATTTGCGGATACCGACGTGAAGGTGAACTGCGACGGCAGGGAGTTTACCGTGCCAGCGGGGACTCAGGTTCGGCTGCAGCCGGGGGAGAGCATCACGGTCTATCCTTATATGTACCACGATTTCCATGTGGAAGAGGGCACCGGGGCGGTTCTTTTGGGAGAGGTCTCCATGTGCAATGATGACGAGAATGACAACCGGTTCTACGAGCCCATCGGACGGTTCCCGGCTATCGAAGAGGATGAACCGGCGTACCGGCTACTCTGCAACGAGTATCCGGCGGCAGAGTAGATACGGATTGGCTTGATGATAAGGAATTGTCAGGGCAGCAGACGGGGCAGAGGTCTGCTGTCCTGGCTTTTGCGGTGAAGATTGGAGATTCCACTGCTCGCTCTGGAATCTAGAGAAGAAGGAGGATGCTGCATAGATGGAAGTGAGAACATTAGATCAGAATTGGAAGATGCGCCGCGCGGGCGGAGAGGAATGGCAGGAGGCTGTGGTTCCCGGATCGGTCTATACGGATCTGCTGCGGAATCAAAAGATGGAGGATCCGTATTGGAAGGACAACGAGGATCAGATCTGTGCCCTGATGAATGCGGATTATGAGTATGTCTGTACCTTTGAGGAATCGGAGATCGACCCATACTCAGAAGTATTCCTGCGTTTTGAGGGCCTGGACACGGCGGCGGAGATTTTCCTGAATGACACGCTTATCGGGGAAGCCTGCAATATGCACCGGATATGGGAGTTTGATGTCCGTCCCCTGCTTAGCGCTGATGAAAAAAATGTTCTCCGGATCCTGTTCCGGTCTCCCTTGAAATACATTGCCGAAAGCTACAAAAAATATGGAAATATCGGAAATGAAGATACTTACGAAGGCTTTATGCACCTCCGGAAAGCGCATTATATGTTCGGATGGGACTGGGGTGCGCATCTTCCGGATGCCGGGATCTTCCGTCCGGTCCGGCTCTGCAAGGTGAACAAAGGAAGGATCGACAGTGTCCGGATCAGCCAGACCCACCGGGACGGGCGCTGCATCCTGGATTTTGACGCGGAGTATGCGGCGGATGCGCGGGAAGACTGCAGCATCCGGATCCGGGTGACTGCCCCGGGGGATGAGAAAGAGGATACGGATTTCATAACGGACGATCAGCAGTTTGAAACCATACTCTCCCCGGACGGAAAAGGCAGCATCCTCATAGAAAATCCCCGGCTCTGGTGGGTCAACGGCCTGGGCGCCCAGCCCTTATACGAAGTAGAAGCCGTCCTATTTTGCGGCGGCGTACAGGCGGATTCCTGGACGCGGCGGATCGGCCTGCGCAGCATGACCATGCAGCGGGAAAAAGACGCCTGGGGCGAGAGCTTTGCACATGTCATCAATGGAAAACCATTTTTTGCCATGGGCGCGGACTACATTCCGGAGGAGCATCTCCTGGGGAGACGAAGCCCGGAGAAGACCCGCCGGCTTCTGGAGGACTGTAAGCTGGCCAACTTCAATGTGATCCGTGTCTGGGGCGGCGGCTTCTATCCGGACGACTGGTTCTACGACATTTGCGATGAGCTGGGGCTGGCCGTCTGGCAGGATTTCATGTTCGCATGTTCGGTGTACGAGCTGACGCCGGAATTTGAGGACAATATCACCCGGGAGTTTTTCGACAATGTGAAGCGGATCCGCCACCACGCCTGCCTGGCGCTGTGGTGCGGCAACAACGAGATGGAAATGTTCGTGGATCAGAGGTGCTGGGTGACGAAGCCCACGGAGGTGCGGGATTATCTCCTGATGTACGAGCGGATCATTCCCGGAGTCCTGAAAATCCATGATCCTCAGACGTTTTACTGGCCCGCGAGCCCGTCCTCCGGCGGGTCCTTCGACCACCCCAACGATCCGAACCGGGGAGATGTGCATTACTGGGAAGTGTGGCACGGAAACAAGCCCTTTTCCGAGTACCGGAAGCACTATTTCCGCTATGCGTCGGAGTTCGGCTTTCAGTCCTTCCCGTGCAAAAAGACCATCGAGACCTTTACCGACGATCCCCGGGACTGGAATATTTTTTCCTATGTCATGGAAAAGCACCAGAGGAATTACGGCGCAAACGGAAAGATCATGAATTATCTCCAGCAGACCTACCGTTATCCCACCCGCTTCGAGGATGTCCTGTACGCCTCCCAGCTTTTGCAGGCAGATGCCATCCGTTACGGGGTGGAGCATTTCCGGAGAAACCGGGGGCGCTGCATGGGGGCAATCTACTGGCAGCTGAATGACTGCTGGCCGGTCATTTCCTGGTCCTCCATTGATTACTGCGGACGGTGGAAGGCGCTCCACTATTACGCGAAACGGTTTTTTGCGCCTATACTGATTTCCTGCGAGGAGCAGAGCTGGCTCACCCAGGAAGCCAACATGAACCGGCAGCATTTTGAATTTGAAAAATCCATCCGTCTCAACGTGGCCAATGAGACACAGGAGGACAGACGGGTGACGGTTCGGTGGAACCTGAGAAACGCATCCGGCGAAAGCCTCCGGGAAGAAGAGGAGGAGGTGCTGGTTCCGGCGCTGTCTGCTGTCTGGCTGGAAAAGACGGAGCTGCCGGAGGTGGACGTATTTTCCCAGTATGTGAGCTATGAGGCATGGATCGGCGGGGAGAAGGTTTCGGAAGGAACGGTGATCTTCTCCTATCCCAAGTATTTTCGGTATGAGGACCCCAGGCTTTCCGTGGAAACGGACGGGAAGCGGATCACAGTCACGGCCGCGGCTTACGCGAAGAGCGTGGAGATCCAGAATGAGGCGGAGGATCTGGTGCTGTCGGATAACTACTTTGACTTAAACGGCGGCAGCAGGACGGTGGAGATCCTGAGAGGGGAAGCGAAGGGGCTGCGGGTGCGGAGTGTGTATGATCTGTAGAGGGATTCGGGCGTTACGGTCTGTGACGCCCTGAACAGCCATTTTTATGATATTTCTCCTGTTATCAAAAGCCAGGCTCAGTATGAGCCTTGGGTGAATGTAGTGCCGTTTTATAGAAGCAACCTTGTTCAGGGGGTTCTCTGCGTCCGGATAATTTGACGACTTCAGGATCTGTAGCGCCTGCACAATATTGCTCTGCTCCGTCTGTGTGAAACAGGCCTTGTCCAGTGAGAAGCCCTCCAGCAGAGACAACCCTCCTCTGTATCCCTTCTGCGACAGGATCGGAACGCCGGCAGCCGACAGGATATTGATATCCCTGTAGATCGTGTGGGCGGAGACACTAAGTTCCGCTGCCAGCTGCCTGGCTGTGTGCATTACGTTATACTGTGCGGCCTCATGTCCAAATCAAAATCTGCCGCAATATTCCACGTGCAAATGCCATAACAAATGATATTTCCCCATGCGCATGTGCCAGATAATGCAAGGGGTGATTGGTCGTGCTGATCGTTACATTCGGCGCGATCATTACCTCATTGCTGATCAGTATCTCATGATCGTCAACCAACGTAAGATTCGAATTAATATAAGTGTCCTTCCCTATGGAAACCGTATCGCCCATGGCAAGTGTGAGCGGAGGCTCGATCCACACATTGCTGCCAAAGGATGCAAACAGATCCTGCAAAATAGCGGCTCTTTTTTCTGCTTTATCGGGCCGTGTCCAGTTAAAATTCTGGCAAAGCCCTCTGGCATAGACCTGCCGTTTCATATTCTCCCCCGAATCCGTCCAAAGTAAAGCCTCTGCCCTCCGTTTAGCCATGCATGTTATTTCAGCATGCTTCATATGCTCTTCCTCCTCCATATGTGTAACCAATTTGCGCGGCAAATGAATTGCCTGCTTACAACTCCTTATCACATGATACCATAGTCTGCACTTTTAGGAATATCTTTCGCTCTGGTCGGACCAAAAAGGTGTGATGTATTTTTCGGTTTACCTTTCCTTTGTTCTGTGATATAATCAATACAAGATATTCAACCGTAACAAGAGGTCTACAGCATCCGATCCGTTCTGGTCGGAGCAGAGAGGAAGGGTATATGGCGAAACAAAAGTTAAGACCGAAGATTGTGAAATTATGTAAGGTAGTAGGCGGCCTGACAGGCGTGGTCAATAAGATTGACGAAAATGCGCCGGAGTATTATGCACTGGCCTCCATCCTGACGGATGAGGAAGCGGACGTGGCGATCGCGGCCGGCCTGCGAAAGGAGCGTTCTCTGGATTACCTAGTGAAAAAGACGGGGATGCCGGAAAAGAAAGTCAAAGAGCTGGCAGACCATCTGGCATGGATCGGAGTGTTCCGTCTGACCACCAATCCGGAGACAAAGCAGGATCAGTATTTCATGCAGATCTTTGCCCCTGGTATTATGGAAATGCTGGTCAACAATCAGGAGCTTTTAAAGACGCATCCGGAAGTAGGAAGGGCATTTGAGGAATACACCCGGCTCCGTATGGCGACGATGTCTCCCATGATGCCGAACGGCCACGGGCTGATGCGGGTCGTCCCTGTAGAGAGCGCGATTCAGGATATCCCTAAGGCGCACGATTATGATAAGCTGAGCTATTACATCAACAAGTACGACAGGTTTTCCGTTTCTCCATGCTCCTGCCGTGCATCCAGGCGTACTCTGAACGATGGCTGCGGACACCTGGAAGAGGACATGTGCATCCAGATGGGAAAGGGCGCGGAGCATTATATCCGGACCGGACGGGCCAGGGAGATCACCCGGGATGAAGTCTATGAGATCATCAAGCGGGCGGAGGACAACGGGCTGATGCACGACATGCCCAATATCGAGGAGGCCGGGGAAAGTGCAGCCATCTGCAATTGCTGCGCCTGTTCCTGCTTTGGCCTGCGGATCGGCCTAATGTACGGGGCAAGGGACATGATCCGTTCCAACTACGTGGCAAAGATTGACGAGGCGAAGTGCGTGGCCTGCGGCCAATGTGTGGAAAATTGTCCGGGCAACGCTCTGAAGCTGGGCCAGAAGCTGTGTACCTCGGAGCCTATTGTCCCGCCGGAATACCGGAAGATGCGGGACAGCGTATGGACGAAAAAGGACTGGAACCTGAATTACCGGGAGAATCGGGAAGACGTGGTAGAAACCGGAACCGCGCCCTGCAAGACGGCCTGTCCGGCGCATATCGCGGTGCAGGGATATCTGCGGCTGGCAGCAGAGGGAAGATATCAGGACGCGCTGGCGCTTATTAAAAAGGAAAATCCGTTCCCGGCAGTCTGCGGACGGATCTGCAACCACCGCTGTGAGGATGAGTGCACGAGAGGAAATGTAGACGAGGCGGTTGCTATCGATGAGGTGAAGCGGTTCATCGCGGACCATGATCTGAACGCTGAGACACGCTACATCCCGCCTATGGTGAATCAGATCGGAAAGCCCTATCCCCAGAAGATCGCTGTCATCGGGGCAGGTCCTGCGGGTATGAGCTGTGCGTTTTATCTGGCGGAAAAAGGCTATTCCCCGGTGGTATTTGAAAAGGCTGGGCGTCCCGGCGGTATGCTGATGAACGGCATTCCTTCCTTCCGTTTGGAAAAGGATGTCGTGGAAGCGGAGATTGAGATCCTGAAAGAAATGGGCGTGGAATTTCGCTGCGGTGTAGAGGTCGGGAAGGACGTCACCATCAGCGGACTCCGGGAAGAGGGCTTTCAGGGCTTTTACCTTGCCATCGGTGCCCAGGGCGGACGAAAGATCAATGTGCCTGGGGAAGACGCCCAGGGTGTGGTATCCGGAATCCGGTTTATCAAGGAAGTGAACCTGGGAAGCGGGACAAGCCTGTCTGGAAAGACGGTAGTCGTAGGCGGCGGAAATGTGGCTGTGGATGTGGCAAGGACAGCGGCCCGGGTAGGTGCGGAGACAGTGGAGATGTATTGCCTGGAATCTCCCGGGGAAATGCCGGCAGCTTCCGATGAAGTGGAAGAGGCTAAAAAAGAAGGCATCGCCGTACACCATTCCTGGGGACCAAAGGAAATCCTCGTAAAAGACGGAAAAGCAGCGGGGATCGTATTCAAGAAATGTACCGCCGTATTTGACGAAAACCATCGATTTGCCCCACGGTATGACGAGGAAGATACGATCACGGTGGAATGTGAAAATGTGCTGCTGTCCATTGGGCAGTCGATCGAGTGGGGGGAACTCCTGGCAGGAACAAGTGTGGAGCTGAACCGGAACGGCACTGTTAAGGCGGATCCACTGACTTTCCAGACCGGCGAACCGGATATCTTTGCCGGCGGCGACGTATATTCCGGCCCCAGATTTGCCATTGACGCGATTGCGGCAGGGAAGGAGGCGGCAATCTCCCTTCACCGCTATGTACAGCCGGGACAGACTCTGACCATGGGTCGGGACCGCAGGAATTACCATGCACTGGATAAAAGCAAGGCGCTGGTTCCTATGGACTGCTTCGATGCGGACAAACGTCAGATCCCCGGCTATAATGCGGCAAAGGCAAAGTCCTTCGGAGATACCAGGACCACATTTACGGAAGAGCAGGTGAGAAAAGAAACTGCAAGATGTCTGGGCTGCGGCGCCACCAAGGTGGACGAATATCTGTGCGTAGGCTGCGGGCTGTGTACGACGAAATGTGAATTTGACGCTATTAAGCTGGAGATGCGGACTGATATGAAGCCCGTCCAGGCCGGAACCTTCGAGACCATACCGATCAAAGCAGCCGGGCATGTCGTGAAGAAAGTGGGCAGGATCGCTGCAAAGAACGGAAAGAAGCTTCATAACAAATAGAAGGGAGAACCCACATGCACGAACTGGGACTTTGCGATGCCATGCTGAAAATGCTGGATAAGATATTGGCGGAGGAGGGCGCGGCCGACTGCAAGGTCCGGCGGGTCGTGCTGGAGATCGGTGAGCTTTCCGGCGTGGTTCCGCATTTTATGGAAGAAAGCTGGAAAGCGGTCACTGACCGGACCCTTTATGCGGACGTCCTGCTGGACATCTGTACGGTCCCGGGCTATGCTGATTGTCTGGACTGCGGGGCGCATCTTCGCCCGGTGCAGAGCGGCTTCAGATGTCCGGGATGCGGCGGGGAAAAATTAAAGCCCGTATCAGGGATCGATATGACAATACAGAGTATTGAAGTGTGGGAGGAAGAGTAATGGTCTGCGGCCGTATCTGTGAAGATATCCGGCAGAGAGATCATTTTATCATAAGGAGTAGCAGAAAAATGGAAAAATACAGGGTAATCGAAATCAAACAGAGCATTTTTGCAGATAATGATAAACAGGCAGACATCCTTCGTGGAAAACTGAAAGAGAAAGGCGTATTCCTGCTCAACTTGATGTCCAGTCCGGGAGCAGGCAAGACGACCACTTTAAGCCGTACCATTGAGATGCTGAAAAGTGAGATGCAGATCGGGGTCATGGAAGCAGATATTGATTCTGACGTGGATGCGGCGGCTATCGAAAATTACGGCGCCAGGGTCATTCAGCTCCATACCGGCGGGATGTGTCATCTGGATGCGGGAATGACAGAGCAGGGGATGGAGGAGTTCGGCGTGGACGGGCTGGATCTTCTCGTTCTGGAAAATGTGGGGAATCTGGTCTGTCCGGCGGAATTTGACACCGGGGCAGTAAAAAATGCCATGATCCTTTCCGTACCGGAAGGCCATGATAAGCCGCTCAAATATCCGCTCATGTTTCAAGTATGCGATGTGGTGCTCGTGAACAAAGTTGATGTACTGCCCTATTTTGACTTTGATATGGAGAAATGCGTGGAATATGTACACATGCGCAACCCGGAGGCAAAGGTGATCCCCATCTGCGCAAAGACCGGGGAAGGGATGGAGGCCTGGGCGGACTGGCTGCGGGAGCAGGTGGAAGACTGGAAGAAATGATTTTTTACATGGATGATCAGTAAGGATTACTGATCGGTACAGGACAGCGCATTCACGGCGCTGTCCTGTACTAAGTTAGAAAGGGTCAGGAATGTGATCAGAATTTGGATTATTCCGCCGTCAGACCAAAATATTTTAAAATACGGTAGCTGTCGAGAAGCCCAGCCATATATGCGAGGGTCGTATGTTCAAGGTCCCGCTCGTCTTTTCGGGCCAGGAGGGTATCTACAAGGGCGCGCTGGTCTTCTGTAAAGTCGGTCTTCTGGTAAAGTCTGTATGCCTGAATATATTTTAGATGACAGATCTGATATTCTTTGTCTTCAGCAAGAAGACTGTGCATGGTAGTGCTTTTCAGGCTGTCAATATATAATTTCAGGGTTTCTTTTATTTCTTCGATGGTGTTATCTTCTGTAATGATGGAAAAGAGCTCTTGTGCGATTTGATCATTTTTAAGCATTTGTTAGATTCCTTTCTGCCGCAGGCATAGTGAAAAGAGACTGAATTTTAAGTAACAGTTTCTAATTCCGAGGCAAACAGGCAGAAAGCATGGTCTGCTTTCTATGTATACGAGTAAAAGAGGAAATGCAGTGCTTTACCAAGCGGCTATCCTTCTCTTTAGAAGTATCGTGATGCGATTGTGCTTGTGATGGTGGCCGAGGGTTAAATATGACTGTATCTGCTTGGCTGTTTATTCCCGCGAAGCAACGAGTCAAGTGACCATGCCTTATCGGACGTGTTCTGCCCGTCCCGCAGGGACATGAATTGTGGGATGCCCTTTGGATATGCTTGCATGGATATTTGGTGACTGCCGCGAGGTCTTTGACTGACGGCTATTCCGCCTTTTATCAACCTGTTCCCACATGACTATTCTATCATGGGCGTATCAAAAATAAAATTGAAATCTTTCTACAAATAACTTCTTTTTTCTTCATTATTCGACAAATTTCGACACATAAAGATTAGCATGAAAAGATATGGATGATTTTAGAAGTAAGAACGGCAGTAGTAAAGAGTCACATATCATGTATGGTTACAGGTCCAGGGGGTGCTCTGGATCAATAAATACCATTGAAACATCAGTCCAAAATTGCTATACTATCAGAGGAATTGAAAATCAAATCTGCAGCAGAAGCATCAGCAGATACCTTGCTGCAGATTTAAATTCAGTAGGGAAAGGAACATAAAAAAAGGAGAGAACAATGAGAGAAAGAAATATTATTCAGGTTGAAGAGAAGGTTCCTGTTAATCTGTTGATTCCGCTGAGTATCCAGCATATGTTCGCCATGTTTGGCGCGACGGTGCTCGTGCCCTTTATCTTCGGGATCAACCCGGCCATCGTGCTGTTTATGAACGGTGTGGGGACGCTTCTCTTTATTGCAGTCACAAAGGGAAAGGCGCCTGCCTACCTTGGCTCCAGCTTTGCATTTCTTGCGCCGGCGGGGATCGTCATCAACCAGATGGGGTATGAGTATGCGCTGGGCGGTTTTGTGGTGGTCGGTTTCTGCGGCTGTATCGTAGCCTTTATCATTTATAAATTCGGTTCGGACTGGATCGACGTAGTGCTTCCGCCTGCAGCCATGGGACCGGTCGTGGCGCTGATCGGTCTGGAACTTGCCGGGAGTGCGGCAAGCAACGCAGGGCTTCTTGATGAAACCATCAATATGAAGCATGTGATCGTCTTTGTAGTGACGCTGGGCGTGGCCGTGTTCGGTAATATTATGTTCAAGGGCTTTTTATCTGTGATCCCGATCCTGATCGCTGTCATCGCAGGATATATTGCCGCGTTGGCCTGCGGGATCGTGGACTTTGCGGAAGTCGCAAAGGCGCCTTTTTTCGCGCTGCCGAATTTTCAGCTGCCGAAGTTTGACGTGGCGGCAATCCTGACGATCCTTCCCGTGATCCTGGTGATCACTTCGGAACACATCGGCCATCAGGTCGTGACAAGTAAGATCGTAGGCCGGGATCTGCTGAAAGACCCGGGGCTGCACCGTTCTCTCTTCGGAGATAATTTTTCTACCATGCTTTCCGGTATGATCGGTTCCGTTCCGACCACAACATATGGAGAAAATATCGGTGTGATGGCGGTTACAAAGGTTTACAGTGTGCGGGTGATCGCGGGGGCGGCAGTGCTCTCGATCCTCTGTTCCGTGATCGGAAAGCTGTCCATGCTGATCCAGACGGTTCCGGGGCCGGTGATCGGCGGGATCTCTTTCCTGCTGTACGGGATGATCGGCGCGTCCGGCATCCGGATCCTGGTGGATTCTCAGGTGGATTACGGGCGTTCCAGAAACCTGACGCTGACTTCGGTGATCTTTGTCACAGGTTTGTCTGGAATCGCTGTGAAACTTGGAAATGTAGAACTGACCGGAATGGTGCTGGCCTGTATCGTAGGAATGCTTCTGAGCCTGGCATTTTATGTGCTGGACAAGCTGAATCTGACGAATGATCAGGAGTAGCACCGGATCGGACGCATGGTTACTGCTTGCACCTTTTGGGTGCTTTTAAAATTTGTAATGATATCTATAAATCAGAGGAAAAGGTTTGCCGTTATCTGGGAAGGAAATGATAGCTTAGAGTTTACAATGCAATTCAAAAGGAGTTTTGTAAACTATTTAGTTGACGGGAGAGAAGATACCGGAGTAAACAAAAAAGTTGCTTTAGTTCGTATATACAGAAAAAATCACTGGGAGAAAAGTTGATCTTAAAATAATATTGCAGAAATTATTGGATCATATTGATCGGATCCATACGACTAAAATGGGGATTGACAGAATAAAAAGAAACTTAAAATTAGATAATACGGACGTGGTCGAATATTGTAAAAACAGCATTTTATCAGAGAATTGTATCATCCATAAACAGGGAAAAAATTGGTATTGTGAAATTGAAAATATTATCATAACTGTCAATTCTTATAGTTATACCATTATTACGGCGCATGTAAAAAATGCTTGATCGATAGAAGGAATAATGTAAAAGACGATATATCTTGACCGGCTTTTTTTCGAATTGCTGCGGCCGGTATTGTAGGAAAAATAAATGTTTATAAGAGAGTATCGTTACTGTTCACGGTGCCTTGCACCTTGCTGCAAGGCATCCGGCCGGCAAAATAGCGGTTGCATGCATCCAGCCCCTCGCCGTCAGGCGACTTTTCAATGGGCTGGATGCGTTACAGTTCGCGGCCGATTGGGCCGTGAACTGTAACAGAGTATCAGTCAGGAAAATGTGATACTGATTCATGTCTGGATTTTTTCTGTAATCTGTGTTATAATATTTCCGACATATGACGGAAATGATTACGGCCAGGTAAGGTGCAAAACGTAAGGAAGAGTTTTCCGCTGGAAACGGAGGCGCGAGCGATGGCAAGACCAAGCAGGTGCAGAAGAATCTGCACGGAACCGGCTTATGACAGCTTTATCCCAGAGGGAATATCCTGCGGGGAGCAGGTGATCTTGACAGTAGACGAGTATGAGGTGATCCGCCTGATCGACCTGGAGAAGCTGACTCACGAGCAGTGCGCCAGGCAGATGGATATTTCCAGAACTACGGTGACAGAGATATACGAAGCCGCCAGAGAGAAGATTGCAGACAGCATTGTCCATGGAAAGCTGCTTCTGATCGGGGGTGGGAATTACCGGGTCTGCGATGGTTCGGCAGATCATTTTTGTCAGAGAAAATGTCGTAAGCATTGTGAAAAAACAGACGGTACGGATCAAAATTCGGACGTGCAGATGAAAGGAGCAGGCGAGATGAGGATTGCAGTTACATTTGAAAATGGAGAAGTATTTCAGCATTTTGGACACACAGAGCAGTTTAAGGTTTATGATGTGGCGGACGGCCAGATTACCAAGGAGCAGGTGATTGATACTAATGGCAGCGGACACGGCGCGCTTTCCGGCCTTTTGGGCGGCATGGAGGTGGACACCCTGATCTGCGGCGGGATCGGCTACGGCGCGCAGGCTGCGCTGGCGGAAGCAGGGATCAAACTCTATGGAGGCGTTACAGGCAATGCAGACGATGCGGTCAGAGCATTTCTGGCAGGAGACCTTGCTTACAATCCGGATGTCCAGTGCAATCATCACGGACACGGACACGAGGAAGGGCACCATTGCCAGGGCCATTGTGGGCAGAACAAGCATGGATGCGGGGGCAATTAATTGAGAAAACAGGCTGCGCTTTTTTGAGAGGCGCAGCCTGTCTTTTTCAATACGGCTTCTTTTGCATTACTTACACAATTAACTCCAAAATGTGCCATAGAACATTGTCAGGGGCTTTTCTGCAATTCTTTTTCTAAAAACTGCTTTATATAGGGATTGTTTTCCACGCTCAATGCAGGCTGAAACGCCATGTAACGGCATTTCTGATACTGCTCGCCATTCAACGTAAAAGTATATCCCATTACACATTTCAGATTACAGTCATCGGGATTGATAAGCCGTTTGCAGACGGACGCTTTCTTGATCTCCTATTTACCTTTTCGGGCAGTGTATCAAGAAAGCTCTGGTATTCTTGTATATGCTCGGGATAAATGCGGAGTTTCATCCCCGTTTTTCTGGACAGAAATGCTGCCAGAGTCCTTTTGCTGCTGTTTAGAACATAGGACACAACATAGCCGCTTTTTTGCGCTTTTATGTCGCATTTACAGCCGTTCTCTGTCAGATACTCCTTGATCTGATTTACAAAACTACGGAAACGCACATCAACTGTTTCCAATATAATTTATACTTTGGTTTAATCGTTCTACCCATTCCATGAGCTGCCTCCTTATCCGCACATACTGCGCTTTGTGGATTTAAATCTATTGTTACCATTATAAGGCTTACTATAAAATTTTTCCTCTCTAATCTTGCACAAAAAAGAGAGTTTTTATATTAGATTGAATACGCCTCCGGAAAGGCTGGTCCGCGCCGAATATATGAAATTCATCCTTCTCGGTTCACTTGTTACAGTTCACGGCCGCGAACTGTAACGCATCCATCCCATTGAAAAGTCGCCTGCCGGCGAGGGGCTGGATGCATGCAACCGCTATTTTACCGGCCGGATGCCTTGCAGCAAGGTGCAAGGCACCGTGAACAGTAAGTTCACTTATTTCTGAAATAATTCCAGTTTAGATAAAAGTTGACGGTACACAGAATTTAGCTGTATAATCAGACGTATCAAACAGTTAGAGATGGAGAAGAAGATGAGCCAAATCGAAAACAAAGCTATTTTTGAAGATATGCCGATTCCAAAAGCGGCAAAAAAACTGATGGTCCCGACGGTGCTCAGTTCTCTTGTCATGGTCATTTACAGCCTGGCTGATACATATTTTGTCGGAAGGCTGAACGATCCGCTGCAGAATGCAGCCGTGACTCTGGCGGCGCCGGTCATGCTGTCTTTTAACGCGGTCAGCAACTTGTTCGGCGTGGGCAGCTCCAGCATGATGAGCCGGGCCCTGGGGCGGAAGGATTTTGACACCGTGAGAAAAAGCGCGGCCTTCGGGTTCTATTGTTCTCTGGCGGGAGGGCTGTTCATTTCGATGCTCTGCCTGTTCTTCCGGACGCCGATACTGCACCTTCTGGGAGCGGACGCGGCTTCCATGGACGCCACGGCGGCCTATATGAAATGGACAGTCATCTGCGGCGCGGCGCCTTCGATCCTGAATGTGGTGATGGCGTATTTTGTGCGCTCGGAGGGCGCCGCATTTCACGCCAGTATCGGAACTATGAGCGGATGCATATTAAATATGATCCTGGATCCGATCTTTATCATGCCCTGGGGGCTCGGTATGGGAGCGGCCGGAGCGGGGCTGGCGACCTTTCTTTCGAACTGCACGGCCTGCAGCTATTTTTTTGTGCTGCTGTATGTAAAAAAGGGACGCACGTTTATCAGTGTGAAGCCGAAGGATTTTACCCTGAAACGAGAAATCGTGACGGGCATCTGCGGGGTGGGGGTTCCTGCATCCATCCAAAACCTGCTCAATGTGACCGGGATGACGATTCTGAACAATCTGATGTCCGGCTATGGGACGGAAGCGGTGGCGGCCATCGGCATTGCACAGAAGATCTATATGATTCCTATGCAGATCGCGCTGGGAGGGACACAGGGGATCATGCCTCTGGTGGGATATTCCTATTCCAGCGGAAATTACCGGCGGATGGATGATACGATCCGGTTTGTGAGAAGGCTCTTGATCCCCTGTCTGGCAGCTGTGGCGGCGTTCGGGTGGATCTATGCGGCCGGGCTGATCCGGATTTTTATCAGCAATCCGGAGATTGTACGGTATGGGGCGATTTTTCTGAGGGCGCTCAGTCTCTGTATTGTATTTCTGGTGATCGATTTTCTGGGAATCGGTGTATTCCAGAGTGTGGGAAAGGGGAGGATCTCCCTGGTGTTTGCAATCCTGCGCAAGATCGTATTTGAGATTCCGGCGACGTTGATCCTGAATGGGATGTTTGGGATCTATGGGATTGCGTAGGGGGCATTTGCGGCGGAACTGATTCTGGCAGGGATCAGCACCATGATCCTGAACCGGATGATGAAGGGACTGCGTGGCATGTCACACCCTGATTGATCATCATGCGCGCTTACGTGTTGGGTGAAGTCAAAATATTGTAGTTTTTTCTTGAGATTCCGTAAGACATTTCCACGCATATCCGTTATACTATTAAAAATTTCCGAGGAGCGTTCCCTGCGGTCCGGTACTACTGCCGCACAGGAGCTTCCCGGGGCTTAGGAGAGGCGTTGCTTATGAAAACTTCAATGACAAAATCATCCACTTTTTACAAGGACATGTTCCGCCTGGCGCTCCCCATCGTGTGCCAGAACCTGATCACCACGGCCGTAGGCTCGGCAGACGTGATCATGCTGGGCTGGGTGAGCCAGACTGCGCTTTCCGCCGGTTCCCTGGCAAGCCAGATCATGTTTATCCTGAACCTTGTTTATTCCGGCATCTCCTCCGGGATCGGCATGTTGGCCGCTCAGTATTGGGGCAGGAAGGACACACGGACGATTGAAAAGATCATGGGGATCGGTATGAAGCTGTCCATCCTGGTTTCCTTTCTCTTTTTTGTGCTAGCCTGCTTTTTTCCGAAGCTCCTGATGCTGGTCTTTACATCCGATCCGGAGCTCATTGAGACGGGAATGTCCTATCTGAGGATTGTCGGGATCTCCTACTTGTTCATGAGCATTTCCCAGGTGTATCTGTGTACCATGCGCTCCATCGAGCGGGTGGTGTTCGCGACCGTCACCAACGGATCTGCCCTGGGGCTGAATATCATCCTCAATGCCGTGTTCATCTTCGGCCTGTTCGGGCTGCCGAAAATGGGGATCCTTGGAGTAGCGCTTGCGACGACGACCGCGCGGGGCGTTGAACTGCTCATCTGCCTGGCAGATGCCTGCCGGTTCGAGACGATCCGTTTCCGGCCGCGGATCCTGTTGGAGCATCATCAAGTGTTGTTTCAGGATTTTATGAAATATTCCCTTCCAGCCTTTGGAAATGAGGTCTCCTGGGGAGTCGGATTCTCCATGTATTCGGTGATCATGGGACATCTGGGCAGCGACATGGTAGCGGCCAACGCGGTGGCTGTTGTGGCCAAAAACCTTGGGACAGTGGTCTGCTTCGGGATCGCCAATGCGGGGGCAATCCTGCTGGGAAAGGCCATCGGGGCAGGACAGATGGAGACGGTCAAGGAGGATGCGTCCCGTTTCTGCTGGATCACATTTGCCAGCGGGATTGCAGGCGGCGCTTTGATCTTCCTGCTGCGGCCGCTGTTTATGAATATGGCAGATTTAAGCGCCGTGGCACAGGGCTATCTGAATATCATGCTGTTCATTAATATGTATTCGGTCCTGGGGCAGGCCATGAACAGCACGATCATCTGCGGAATCTTCCGAGCGGGCGGAGACTCCAGGTGGGGATTTATCTGCGATGTGATCGATATGTGGCTTTTTGCGGTGCCGCTGGGATTTATCAGTGCGTTTCTGCTTAAGCTTCCGCCCATGTGGGTGTATTTCTTGATCTATCTGGATGAATTTGTAAAGCTGCCGTTTGTATATAAGCATTATAAAAGCTATCAATGGCTGAAAAATATTACCAGGGATTTTGACTGATCTCCTTTTTTGTGATAAGGTAAAGACAGGATTGGAAATGATGTACTTTCTATGTGAGGAGATGAGATTATGGCAAGAAATAAACACCCCGAGGAAACCGTGAACTTGCTCCTGGACACGGCTTTCAGCCTGTTTATGGCAAATGGTTATGAGCGCACTTCCATTCAGGACCGTCTTAACAAGCTGGGGGGCTGAGTAAGGGCGCGATCTACCACCATTTTAAATCAAAAGAAGAAATCCTGGATGAGGAAATTATCGGCCGGATGCAGGAACTTACGGAAATCTATCAGAAGAACCGTTGATCAATACTGTTCACGTTGCCGTGTGCATGGCGCGCGGCATACGGCCTGCACAGGAGGATTGTAATGTCTCAATTGATGGAAAAAATAGAATTACTCTGCGGAATCCCCATATTTCATACAGAGGATGAGAAAAGTGCACCGGAAAGCGTCGGTGCATTTTTAGAACAGGAGAGTCCCTTCGCGTGTGCCCCGCCTCTTGTGGAGATGCTGGTCAAACGCTGTGAGAGTCAGGCGCTTCCGGTCGTCTATAAAGATGAATACGGTGTGTTTTTTATCTGCGTAAAAGGAAAGAATGGATTTTATCTGGCAGGCCCGGTCTGTACAGAGGACTTGGATTACGCCGCTCTGAACCAGTTCTATGAGGCTTACAGCATTGCCGGGGAGGAGAAGAAGCACCCGGTGAAGACGGTCCTTTTTCGGATCCTGACCTATGCGGCCGTGATCAGTGAATTGGAAAACGAAGCCGCGCTCGACTGCCAGGAGATTTTGAAAGAGAACGGTCTGGCGGAGGAAATGGAGGCGGAGGTCGAAAAAGAGGATACGGTTCTGGAGATCCGGAAGCTGGACGACGACATGTACCATCATACTTACCAGGAGGAACGGTATGTTATGGAAAGCGTCAGAGCGGGGCATCCCGGCGAGGCCAGACGGAGGTCGGAGGTGCTCTTTGAAAATGCGGGAATCCTTTCCGGCAAGACAAAGAACCATTACAAGAATCTTGCCGTGACCTCGGTGACCGTATGTACGCGGGAAGCCATCGCAGGCGGGGTATCCCCTGCCAGGGCATACCGTCTGAGCGACATTTTTATCAACCGGATCGACCGGTGTGCGGATACAGAGAAGCTGCAGGAATATTCCCGCAAAGCAATCTACGAATTTGCCAGTCTTGTGGCGAAGGTGAAGTCTGAAAAAGCATCCAGCAGCTATACCGAACAGTGTAAGGACTATATTTATAAAAATTACAACCATAAGATCTACCTGGAAGAGATCGCGGAGGCGATCGGGATCAGCCCGGGGCATCTCTCCAGGGTGTTCCGGCAGGATATGGACATGACGATCCAGGAGTACATCCAGAAGTTCCGGGTGGAGCGGGCGGCCAACCTTCTGAAATATTCGGAGGCCAGTCTGACGGAGATCAGCGATTATGTATGCTTCCATTCCCAGAGCCACTTTGGAAATGCGTTCAAGCGGTATATGCAGATGACGCCCAAGCAGTACAGGGATCGATATAAAGAGAAGGAGTTTTGCTCCTGACTGATAAAAATATGTTTGTATTTTGATATAAATGCCGAAATAATGATATAGATATCCTCTCGCAGAAGCTATAATACACCTATCACAAGTGATCAGGAAACGCGTTTCAATATGAAAAGGAAGAGGAGATAATCATTATGCAAATATTAAAACATGAACCGAGCTATTATGAGACTACCGCCTTTAAATGGAGGCAGCGTATTGGATTTGGTATCAGCGATTATGCCTGCAACCTGGCATACCTTCTGGCAAATACCTATCTGTTGTTTTACTATACAAACTGTGCGGGACTGGGCGCTTCGGCAGTTGGATTTATGTTCGTTGTTACAAAGTTTATTGATGCATTTACAGACTACATGGTAGGTTCGCTGATCGACCGTACAGATACGAAGATGGGCCGTTACCGTCCATGGATGCTGTGCGGCGCGCCGGTGCTGGCGATTGGCATGGTACTGCTGTTCTCCGTTCCCACCGGATGGAGCGCAGGCGCGAAGCTGGCCTGGGCTTACGTGACCTACGTGATCTTTTCCTTTGGATATACCCTGGTCAATATCCCCATGGCGCCCATCGTTTCCGCTCTGTCTCCGTCTCCGACAGAGCGTACCAAGATCGCGACCACACGTACCGTATTTTCGAACCTGGGATCCTTGACCTCTTCCCTGTTCGTCATCCCGATGGTTTACTATTTTGCAGGTTCCCAGGACGCGACAGGCGCGGCGCTGGCGACAGGCTACCGGAACACCAATATCGTGCTCGGCCTGATGGTCATTGTCATCATGTGCCTGTGTGTATTCAATACGGCAGAGATCAACCCGCCGTCCAAGACCGTGGCAAAATCCTCCATCCTGCAGGATCTGGGCGCTGTCTTTAAAAATAAGTATTATATCATGCTTCTGCTCCTTGTGTTCTTCCTGTTCCTGGGTTACCTTGGAATGTACGGGGCAATGCAGTACTACTATAATTACATTGTATGCGATCAAAGCTCCATGCCGCTGGCCCTGTCCCTGCTGACGATCCTGGCGATCCCGACGATGATCCTGGCGGCATACCTGAACGGACGCGGGATCCACAAGGTAAAGCTGATGCAGTTCGGCGCGATCGTTGACGTGATCGGCTACGCGATCCTGTTCTTTACCTCCAACGGTACGATCGCAACCCTGTCCCTGGCACTGATCGGTCTGGGCTTCGGCTTCCGCTCCAGCATGTTCTTCTCCATGATGCCGGATATCTACGACTACACGGAATGGCAGTGCGGACGGAATCTGGGAGGAACCCAGAACGCGCTTTCCGGCTTTGTGAACAAGCTGTCCAGCGCGTCCGCATCGGCTATCGTATCCGCACTTCTGGTATGGGGAGCCTATGACTCCGAGGCAATGGATGCCGCATTGAAGGCAGGACAGAATCTGGCGGAAGTATTTCCGAAGACACAGACCGCCATCAACTTCGCGTTCGGCGGATTGTCCCTGGTGTCTACGGTCCTGGCGATCGCGGTCATGATCCCGTATGACCTGGATAAGAGATATCCGGAGATCCGCGCGGATCTGAACAAGCGTCAGGCGGAGTCTAAGTAAGAAAAAGCCCTCTGAGGGATGCGCACTGCGGCGTACAAGGCAGATGCCGCGATGAAGCCGCCGCAGGCGCGAGTTTCGCAAGCAAAACTCTTTTCTTATAAACCGGCCGAATAGCCATGATAGGATGCCCTCGGGCATCCTATATGAAAATATTTCCATAAGGAGGAAGGATTATGTGGAATTATGAGTATGCAGTACCGGAAAACAAGAAGGTTCGTGTGATCGTACATACGGACTGCAAAAATGAAGCGGACGACCAGTTTGCCGTGGCGCATCACCTGATGACGCCCAGATTCGACGTAAAGGGGATCGTGGCAGGGCATTTCTGGAAAAATCCCCAGACCTACGGGGAGGAGGGAACCGCGAAAGCCAGCTACGATGAGGTCATCAAGGTACTGGGCCTGATGGGGCTGGAAGGAAAATACCCTGTGCTCATGGGAGCTGCCACCGGAATGAAGGATGAAAAGACCCCGATTGATTCCGAGGGAGCGAGATTTATCATAGAGGAGGCCATGAGGGAGGACAGCCGCCCGCTGTACGTTGCCTGCCAGGGCGCGGTGACTGACGTGGCTTCCGCGCTGCTGATGAAGCCGGAGATCGCCGAACGGATGACGATCATCTGGATCGGAGGAGGGGACTACCCGAAGGGCGGATTTGAGTTCAACCTGATGATGGATGTCCATGCGGCAAATGTGATCTTTTCGTCGCAAGTTCCCCTGTGGCAGGTTCCCATGAGCCTGTACAAGGTGATGGCGGTGTCTTTGGCAGAATTGCAGCACAAGGTCCGTCCCTGCGGAAAGATCGGGGAATACCTGTTCCGGCAGATGGTAGAGTTCAACCAGTATGCGGCAAAATATGAAATGGCATGGCCCCACGGAGAGATCTGGGGACTGGGCGACCAGGGAACCATCGCCGTGCTCATGGAGGAATTGGAGAAGGTCAGCTATGATCTCGTACCCGCCCCCAGGGTTGCGGAGGATATGACCTATATCCACGGACAGGACAACCGGGAGATTCGGGTGTATAAATATCTGGACGCCAGGCTGACGCTGGAAGATTTTTTTGCAAAGCTGGCGATCAACTTCGGATGATCGGTACATCGTGGAAAATGGACTTGGGGCGGCGGATGTTTGAATCATGTTGATAAGGGTGAACAGCAGGCTGCAGATGATATGCAGCAAGGGAGCTGCTGCCTGCGGCTGCTGTCCCGGACAGCCAGAATAATCATATGTCAGGAGGAGTAATCATGGCAGAAGCATTGATAAGCGTGATACCGGAAATGAAACGGAAAACGGTGGATGCATTTGTAAATAAAGCAGTAGAACTGGATCATGATCTGATCGAGAAAAAAATAGCGCCTGTTTCGCTGGTGACGATCGGGCGGTCTGAAAAGGGCAATGGGATCGTCACAGCAAGAGCGGATATAGAAGAGATGCCGAAGAGGCGGCTGGCAAAGGGAGACAGTATCTGCATGGATTTCGGCGACCATCATGTGGGATATGTGACGTTAAAGCTGGATTCCGCAGGAAGCCCTCAGGATGCTCCGGCTTTTCTCAGGCTGAAATTTGCGGAGATCGCCAATGAGATCCTGGAAGATTCCTCTACATATGAGGGGTGGATCAGCAAGGGTTGGATTCAGGAGGAGTTTATACACATTGACGTGCTGCCATGCGAACTGAAGCTCCCCAGACGGTATGCTTTCCGCTACCTGGAGGTGCTGGCGCTGGACACTTCTCAGAAGTTCCAGGTGGTGGTAGAAGGCGCACAGCTGACAGCTGTTTCTGCTGTATCCATGGATGCGGTGAAGCCGGTGGACGGACTGCCTGAGATCCTGCAGAAGATTGACCGTGCCAGTCTGAAAACGCTGCAGGATTGCATGCAGCATGTATTCGAGGACGGCCCCAAGCGGGACCGCCGTCTGTGGATCGGGGACCTGCGCCTGCAGGCAAAGGCAAACTACGCAACTTTCGGCAACTATGATCTGGTGAAACGGTGCATGTATCTCTTTGCGGGCCTGACCCGGGACGATGGTAAGATCGGCGCCTGCCTGTTTACAGAGCCGGTGATGCAGGTAGACGATACTTTTTTGTGGGATTATTCTCTGTTTTTCGTTTCAATTTTATACGACTATTATCAGGAGACAAAGGACCTTGATATTGTAAAGGAATTGTGGCCTGCAGCTTACCGGCAGATTGAGCTGGCGCTGGAAGATATGAAGGATGGTTTGCCGGATACGGAAAAGAATCCTATGCTGGCGTTCATAGACTGGAAGGACGGGATCGACCGTCAGGCGCCTGCCCAGGGCGTCTGGATCTACTGCCTGCGCCACGGCAAAGTGCTGGCAGGTCTGGCGGAGGATCTGAAGGCAGAAGAAGAGGTCGGGAAGCTTCTGGAGGAAGCGCTGGAAAATGCAAAGAAGCATTTTTGGGATGAAGGGCAGGGCTTTTTTGTCAGCGGCTCGTCCCGGCAGGTGTCCTGGTCTACTCAGGCGTGGATGGTCCTTGCAGATGTATTTGAAAAGGAAAAGAGCCGGGAGCTGATGCTGCATCTCCTGGAGGAAAATCCCAAGATGGGCGTTGCTACGCCTTATGCGTACCACCATGTGATCGAGGCGCTGCTCCATGTAGGAGAAAAGGAGAAGGCGCTGGAGCTGATGAAGACGTACTGGGGCGGTATGATCGAGCTGGGGGCGGATACATTCTGGGAGGCATTTGACCCGAAGGATCCGAACGCGTCGCCTTATGGAAATACACAAGTAAACAGCTTCTGCCATGCGTGGAGCTGTACGCCGGCGTGGCTGCTAAGAGAGTATTTTTGATATTACTGTGAGCACCCGGTTAGAATGTGGACGGTAACGTGACGGGGGGACGTCTGCAGAACGCAATGGATCATATTCAGATATGGCTGGAATGGGAAAAGCCAGACTGCGGCAGCTTGATGTGCGTTAGCACGGATTTTGCGAATGGATGAATGGGTTGGATACTCTTTAGAGTATCCAACCGCACAGCTGGAACTTTTTTATCTGACTATCAGAGAACAAATTTCTTCTGCTGCTTCAACTTCCTTCCTGGTTTTCTCCCAGAGTTTTTCGATTGCCTCTTCGGGCTTCCTCCTTGCAGACCTGCATGTCCTCTTCGTAATCATATTCCGCAATCAACATAAGAAATCAGGAATATAACGGAGGATTTGCTTTATGAAAATCGTAAACTTCATGGAAGATACGCAGGGAGAACATGGGGTCTATGCGGAGCATGGATTCAGCATTTATATAGAAACGCCGTGCCATAGGCTGCTTGTGGATACGGGAGCATCCGAAAAAACATGGGAGAATGCGGATAGACTGGGGGTAGATCTGCGCGGCATAGATCTGGTATTTTTGAGCCACGGCCACTATGATCATTCCGGAGGGATTCTGTCTTTTATAGAGCGGAATCCGAATGTAAAGATCTATATGCATGCCCGGGCGGCATATGACTATTACAATTTAAAAGACGGCCGGGAAAAATATATCGGAATCGATCCCAGGATCCCGCGATTGTCCCAGGTGGTCCTGCTGGAAGGGGAACGTGAGATAGACTCGGAACTCTCGGTTTTTTCCAGAGTGACAGCCAGGAGGAAATGGCCGAAAAGCAACCTCACTCTGAAGCGGAAAACAGAAAACGGATTCGTGCAGGATTCCTTTGACCATGAGCAGTATATTGTTGTGAAGTCGGAGGGGAAGAGGATCCTGATCTCCGGATGCGCCCATAACGGAATCCTGAATATCCTGGACCGCTTCCGGGAGCTGCACGGATGCAATCCGGATGTCGTGATCAGCGGCTTCCATATGATAAAAAAGACCGGCTATGAAGCGGATGAGACAGAGCTGATCCGGGATGTGGCAAAGGAACTGCGGGGAATGGACACCCGGTTCTATACGGGACACTGCACCGGGATTCCAGCCTTTGAAATATTGCGGGAGATCATGGGGGAGCAGGTCCGGTATATGCATTCCGGGGATCAGGTTTTGCTTTAGATCAAGCTTTCCCACTCTTTTTCTTTAAATCCCACCAACACCGTTTTCTCTGTCACCAGGAGCGGCCGTTTGACGAGCATTCCATCGGACGCGAGCAGGCGGAACTGCTCTTCCTCGCTCATGTCGGGCAGTTTCTCTTTGAGATTCATTTCCTTATACAGGATGCCGCTGGTATTAAAAAAGCGTTTCAGCGGCAGCCCGCTCTTTTTGTGCCATTCTTTCAATTCGTCTGCCGCAGGGTTCTGCTTCTTGATATCCCGGTCCTCAAATTCCAGCTGATGCCCGGTCAGCCATCTTTTCGCCTTCTGGCAGGTGGAGCATTTTGGATAATTTACAAACAACATGTCTTGCGCCTCCTTTTCAATCTGTGGGCTGTCGGCATTGTAAGAATTGAGGACAGCCCGGCTAGTACAGCATTGCATAAATTCTTCCAGCTGTGCGGTTGGAAATTCTTTTGTCTATAATGTATCACAAGGGGCAGCAGGATTCAAGCCGGAAATATGTTATGATACACAGTTACATAAAAATCAGTTACAGGCACGCCTGGTCAAAGCGGATATTTTCTTGTTTTTATCTGCTCATTTTTATATAATGGATAAAAGAACAGGGGATATTTTGAGGCAGAACACTTGAGGTCAGCATGACCACACGATGGAGGATAATGAACAGATATGGAATGGAATCCAAATTTGAAAAGGATTAAGAAGGAACCGGCGAAAAAAAGGAAAACGCGGCTTCTGGCAGTGAAGATCGCGGCGGGAAGCAGCGCGGCGATTTATATTGCCCAATTGCTGGGTCTGGAGTACGCCATTTCCGCAGGGACCATCACGCTGCTGACACTTCTGACCACCAAGTGGGAGACCGTCAGGCTGTCGGCATTTCGCCTTGTCACGTTTGCTGTGACGATCCTGCTGGCATGGGCTTCCTTTGCTCATATCAAGAGCATGTGGATTGGATGCGGAGTCTTTATTTTTTGTGTCGTCCTGTTTGCGGAAACGCTGGGCTGGCAGGCTACCATATCGGTCAACTCCATGATCGGAGCCCATCTGCTGACCAGCCGGGATTTCGGAATGGCCCGTCCGCACAGATGGAAAAGCTGGAAGGCATCTTCCGAGATATGAGAAATGAATAGCATCTGATTGCTGTAAGTATATAAAACTTTGGAGGAAACGATATGAAGGTCGTGATCGCAATCGATTCATTTAAAGGAAGCATGAGCTCCATGGAAGCGGGCCGTGCGGCGAAGGCCGGGATTGAAAGGGCCCGCGGCGCGGATGGAATTGAAAGGGCCTGCGGTGCGGACAGAATTGACAGGGTCTGCGCCGCGGACAGAATTGTTGTAAAACCCCTGTCCGACGGCGGGGAAGGAACCACCGAGTCGCTAGTGGAAGGCCTGGGCGGGGAATATGTGACCGTTCCGGTAACCGGACCCCTGGGAGAGAAAACGGAAGCCAGATACGGCATCCTGGGAGACAAAAGAACCGCCGTGTTGGAGATGGCAGAGGCTTCCGGAATCATTTTAATAAAAAGAGAAGAGCTGGACCCATCCAGAGCCACCACATACGGCGTAGGTGAAATGATCCTGGATGCGGTAGGCCGGGGCTGCCGGGAATTGATCATCGGGATTGGCGGAAGTGCCACAACCGAGGGCGGCGCAGGGATGCTCCAGGCCTTGGGTTACGAACTTTTGGACGGGGACGGCAATCCCATCCGGCCGGGAATCCGGGATCTGGACAGAATCGCATCGATTAACGCAAAGCATGTGCCGGACGCATTGAAGGCATGCCATTTCCGTATTGCATGCGATGTAAAAAATCCGCTCTGCGGTGAGAACGGCGCGGTGTACGTGTTCGGGCCGCAGAAGGGGGTCAAGGAAGAGGAAAAGCAGAGCTTTGACGAGAAGATGAAGCATTTTGCAGACAAGACACAAGAATTTACCGGCAAGGATCACAGGATGGCGGAAGGAGCAGGCGCCGCAGGCGGACTTGGCTTTGCGTTCTTAAGCTATCTTCCTAATGCGGAATTACAGTCCGGGATCGATATTGTGCTGGACGCGATCCAGCTGGAACAGGAAGTGAAAGATGCGGATATCGTGATCACCGGGGAAGGCTGCCTGGATTTCCAGACTGCCATGGGAAAGGTGCCGGTAGGCGTGGCACGTCTGGCAAAAAAATACGGCGCAAAGGTGCTGGCATTTGCCGGAGGTGTCACGAAGGACGCGGGAGAGTGCAACGCTGCGGGGATCGACGCGTTTTTCCCTATCGTCCGGGGCGTGACGACATTGGACGAGGCCATGGTTCCGGAGAACGCCAGGGAGAACATGGCGCTGTCCGTAGAGCAGGTGTTCCGGGCGCTGGTGGTGTGAATATAGAACTCTCCCCACCCCACTTGTTGAATCGCAGCCTCGCATCTGGAGATCATTGCGAACAGGAGATGAAGTACATGGAATATATCACATTAAAAAATGGAGTATCGGTTCCGAAGCTAATACAATGTTGCATTAATAATTGAGTAATAAGTGCTCGCTGTCCATGCCATTACTGCGTTGGAGTCAGTCAACGATGCTACCGGCATTGCCTCCTTCCTCCGCCTTGTACTGACATGAACATCGAACGTTTATTACTTCAAAATTAATGCAATATTGTACTAGTACAGCATTGCGTAATTAACGGTGAATACTGCACCTGCTATTTCTGCCAGCACTGCGTTGTCGTCAATCAACGATGCCACCGCATCGTCTCTTTCCTCCGCCTTGTCCTGACAAAAATATCAGGCACATTATTCACTGTTATATACGCAATGCTGTACTAGGTCTGGGAACCTGGTATCTGGGGGAAAAGCTATCGGCCCGTGAGGAAGAGATCCGCGCTAGAGCATGGCATTTGCCATGCTCTTTTCCTTTTGTCGGAGTTGAAGAATGAGTAAAAAAATAATTGATTTTTGTGTTAATATGTCAGATAATAATGAATAGTGGCGAATAGAATAGAAAATCTTATGGTAGATGGGCAGCCTGTTTTTTTACGGGTTGGTAAAGGCGGGAGGGATATGGATATGTATTTTCTGGCACATCTGACCAATATTGACGGCGAGAGAAGGGAACAGGGTTTAAAAGAACACTGTTTTCAGGTTGCGGAATATGCTTCTGAAAGTATTGGAAACGCGAAATTATATCACACCGCGTATCTGGCAGGTCTATTACATGATATGGGGAAAGCAAAGTCGGAATTTGTGACATATCTGGAAGACGCATACCAGGGAAAGGAAGTGAAAAGAGGGAGTGTAAACCATACATTTGCTGGTGTTGTATGGCTTCTTGAAAAATATCATAATACGACGATCGTATGGGAGCGTATGGCGTGTGAAGTGATTGGCTATGCTGTTGGTTCCCATCATGGTATGTTTGACTGCGTGGATCTGGATGGAGAAAATGGCTTTTTGCATCGTTTGCAGAAAGACAGGGAGTTTCTCTGTTACCAAGAAGCGGTAAATAATTTTTACGCAGAGATCGCGGAGGAAGATGCTATTGATGGACATTTTCAGATAGCGGTACAGGAGATAAAAGATTTTTTTGCTATCGCAAAAGAGGAATACCAGTCGGATTCGAAAGAAGTTTTTTTTCAGATCAGTATGCTGATCAGAATGGTGCTTTCTTCTGTTATTTATGGAGACCGAAGAGATACCAGTGAGTTTATGCGGCAGAGAAAAAGTCCGCAGGTCTCTACATCAGATTGGAAAAGCAGAAGAGCATATTTTGAAACAAAGTTGGGACAAATGGATTCGTCTACGACTTTGAATCAGGTAAGGCAATGTATTTCTGCGCAATGCCTGGAGGCGTCAGAAAGAATGCCGGGAATTTATCGGTTAAACGTACCTACAGGAGCCGGAAAGACATTATGTACCTTGCGATATGCGTTGGCGCATGCAGAAAAATATAACAAAAAGAGGATTATATTTATTATTCCTTTGTTGAGCGTTCTTGACCAGAATGTAAAAGTGATCCAAGACTTCCTTCCAAATAAAAGTGAGATATTGGAACATCATTCTAATGTGATCAGGGAAAAGGAAAACAGTGAGGAAACAGACAGATATGAATTTCTGGCAGAAAGCTGGAATTTTCCTATAGTGGTCTCTACTTTGGTTCAGCTGTCGGATATTCTTTTTTCGGATGGGACCTCGTCAATAGGGAGGATGCAGGCTTTATGCAACAGTGTGATTGTGATCGATGAGATTCAGTCGCTGCCAAAGAAAATGACATTTATGTTCAATATGGCGATGAATTTTTTACGCCAGTATTGCAATGCGACGATCGTATTATCATCGGCTACACAACCGTGTTTTGAGGAGTTGAAATGGCCGTTGAAGCTTGCGGAAAATTCGGATCTGGTGAGGTTAAATAACGAGCAGACGCAGGTCTTTCAGCGGGCAGAAATAATTCCTCACGTGGACGCTTATGGTATGGACTGGAATGAATGTGCCGTTTTTTGTCAGGACAGGATGGAAGAGTATGATTCGCTTCTGGTAGTTTGTAATACGAAAGCAGAGGCGAGAACATTATTTCAAAAATTACAGGAGGAGGCAGAGATTCAGGGATGGAAGATATTTCATCTGTCTACGGCGATGTGTCAGGATCACAGGCAGAATGTGCTGAGCCAGTTGAGAGAAAGTCTGTATGCCGTACAGCAGAGTATTTCGAAAAATAGTGTTCAGCGTCAGAAAGTAATCTGTATTTCTACACAGTTGATTGAAGCGGGAATTGATATTTCTTTTGCGTGTGTTGTTCGTGTTCTGGCAGGGATTGATAATCTGGCACAGGCGGCAGGAAGATGTAACCGAGGCAATGAATACGGACAATTGGGAAAGGTATATTTGATTTATCTGAAAAATGAAAATCTAAGTATGCTAAAAGACATAAAACACGCCCAGGACAGTACCCGGAAAGTATTGGAGACCTGGGAAGCAGAAAAGGGATCCTTGATCGAAGAAAAATCAGCCAGACAGTTTTACCGGTATTTATTTGAGGAAACAAAAGGGGAAATAAAATATCCGGTCATGGACTGCGGGATCAAGATTTATCTGGCGGATCTTCTGGCCAATTCCAACGGCAATGCCAGAAATGAAAAAAATAAAAAGTTTGTTTTGCATCAGCCATTTAAATATATAGGAAAAACATTTACCGTATTTGATCAGAATACAATGGATGTTTTGGTTCCCTATGGACAGGGAAAGTATTTGATCCGTCAGTTGAAAATGATAGAAGAAGAGTGGTTTGATCTGGAAAAATACAAACAAATCATGGGACAGCTTAAGAAGTATATGGTCAGCATTTATGAATGGCAAAAGAAAAAACTGGATGAGGCAGGACTCTTATATAATATTCTTGAAGGCAGGGCTAAAGTGCTTGACAGCCAGGCATATGACAACTGCGTTGGCTTGATGGTTGTGGAGGAACAGGCGGTTGATCATTATATTTTATGAGTGGTTCAGGATAGAAGGGAGGAAGAAATGATACACAGAAATTCGGTGGAATTTGAGGTGACTGGGGATTATGGACTCTTTGCGGATCCGGTTACCCGTGTGGGAGGAGAGAAGTTTACATATCAGGTTCCAACATATGAAGCGCTGAAAGGGATCCTGCAAAGCGTATATTGGAAGCCTACACTCATCTGGATTATAGATAAAGTGCGGATCATGAACCCGATCCAGACGGAGACAAAAGGAGTGCGCCCGATCAAATATTACAACGATAAGAACGATCTGTCTTATTATACATATTTAAAAGACTGCAGATATCAGGTACTGGCACACTTTATCTGGAATGAGAACCGTCCGGAACTGGAAAAGGATCGTAATGAAAATAAGCATCATAATATTGCGAAAAGAATGATCGAGCGTGGTGGGAGAAGAGATATTTTTTTGGGAACCAGAGAATGCCAAGGATATGTAAAACCTTGTGTTTTTGGGGAAGAAGAGGGATTCTATGATCACCTTCCAGAATTGAGTTTTGGGATGATGTATCATGGGATTACATATGCGGATGAAGCATTTTCGGAAGAAACGAAGGGGAAAATGAGCGTGCGGCTCTGGCAGGCGGTCATGAAGGAGGGTGTAATTTCATTTCTGCCTCCATGGGAATGTATCCACCGTCCGGTAAGAGAGATGAATATGAAACGATTTGACGAGGCAGCCGGCAATTTTTCAATGGTCAGCGAGGGAGGAGGGGGATTGGATGTCATGGATGAGCCAACTTTATAAAACCTATGAAAAAAATATAGGAAAAGGGCAGCAGTCAGAGATTCAGCTGACTCCGATCGCGCATATGAACGCGAATGCTCAGGTAGAGATTACATTAGACCATGAAGGAGAATTTAAAGGGGCAGTAAATATAGATAAAAAAGAAACGGCTACGCTGATTCCGGTTACGGAGGCATCGGCAGGCAGGTCAGGCAAGGTGATAGCACCTCATGCATTAAGCGACATGCTTCCCTATATAGCGGGGGATTTTTCGGCACATTGTGAAAATGCGGAGCAGAAAAAGAGTGCCCAAGAGAAATTTAAGTCTTATATTGAGAACCTGAGAAGGTGGGCGGAATCTGAGGATTCGCATCCGAAGGTACGGATTATTTATAATTATCTTGTAAAGGAAATGCTGATTTCAGACCTTGTCAAAGCTGGTTTTATTGAGGTAAGAGAAGACGGGGTATTTGAAAAGAAAAAAATCAGCGGTCAACCTTATGAAAAGGTGATAGTCAGATTTCGGGTTTTGGAAGGACAAGGGCGTGACTGTACATGGGAAGATGCTTCTTTGATACAGACTTATACAAAGTATTATTTAAGCAGGCAACAGGGAAAAAAGGATGTTTGTTATTTATCAGGTGAAGAGAATACGATTTCCAAGAATCATCCAAAAGGAATCGTAGCATCGGACTATGGAGCAAAGCTGGTATCCGCAAATGACGCCCAAGGATATACTTACCGGGGAAGATTCCGGGATGCGGAGCAGTCTTATGTATTAAGTTATGAAGCATCTCAGAAAATACACAGCGCATTGACTTGGCTCGTGAAAAAGCAGGGAGTGTCAATCGGAAGTCAGAATAAAAGGACATTTATCTGTTGGAATCCAGAAGGAAAGAAAACACCGGATTTATTTGATGAACTCGGTTTGATTGAGGATGAGGGAATACTGGATACGGACATTTCTTATCGAAAAAAACTGAAAAAGGCATTTCAGGGATATCAGGACCAATTCGAAGAAATGGATTCGATTATTGTGATGGGGTTGGACGCGGCGACAACAGGGCGGCTTTCGGTCACCTATTATCACGAACTGGCCGCGTCGGATTTCCTGGCGAATATGATCTACTGGGGTCAAACCTGCAATTGGAAATATATCAAATTCAACGAGAAAAAGCAACCATATTTCACAATTAATACACCAATCTTTCGGAGAATCGTAGAATGTGCGTTTGGACGAGAGCGAGGGAATTTTATAGAAGTAGATGATAAAGTTCTGAAAGAGCAGACACAGCGTCTTGTAAAATGTATGCTGGAAAGAAAGCCGGTTCCATTTGACATCATACATGCTTTAATGCTCCGTGCGTCGTCTCCATTGGCATATACGCGAGGGAACAGAGAACGGGTGTTGTCTACTGCTTGTGCGATGATCAGTAAATTTCATTATGAAAAAACGAGAGAAAGGCAGGAAGAAAAGGAAAAGATGAAGTTGGATTTAGAAAACAAGGATCGAAGCTATTTGTTTGGAAGGCTGCTGGCCGTATGTGAAATGGTAGAGAGAAGAACTTATGACAGAGGAGAGACCCGTGATCCCAACGCAATCCGTTTACAGTCAGCTTATGTGAATCATCCGATGCAGACATGGAAGATATTGGAAGGATTGTTAAATCCATATTTTCAGAAGTTACGACCTGGATCAAGAGAATATTATAGAGGGTTGATCAGCGGAATTGTCAGCTCATTTAGAGAAGAAGACGCGGGAATACTGAATCAGGGACTAAAAGAAGACTATTTATTGGGGTATTATTTACAAAGAGCAGAACTGAATAAGAAAAAAGAAGAAAATGGAGGTACAGAAGAATGAGCAGTTTACAGAATAAGATTGATTTTACGGTGTTAGTAAAAGTAGCCAACGCAAATCCAAATGGAGACCCGTTAAATGGAAACCGTCCCAGAACAACTTATACCGGGCAGGGGGAAATTTCCGATGTCTGCATCAAAAGAAAGATTAGAAACCGTCTCCAGGACATGGGAGAATCTGTTTTTGTACAGTCAGCTGAACGCAGCGATGACGAATATACTTCATTGAGCGAAAGAGCCTCTGGAAATATTACAGAATATAAATCAAATGATGAATATGCAAAGAAAGCCTGCGAAAAATGGATCGATGTGCGTATGTTTGGGCAGGTGTTTGCGTTTAAGAGCAAGGATAAAAAAGATGGCGTTTCCGTGGGAGTCAGGGGACCAGTATCGATCCATCAGGCAATCAGCTGTTCTCCGGTAGATATTAACAGTATGCAGATTACAAAAAGTGTCAATAGCGAACCAGCGGAAGGAAAAAGCTCAGATACAATGGGGACGAAGCATTTTGTGGAATTCGGGCTATATCGGATAAAAGGCTCGGTCAATGTTCAGATGGCGGAGAAAACAGGATTCTCTGAGGAGGATGCAAATATGCTGAAAGAGGCGCTTTGTACACTTTTCATCAATGATGCGTCTTCGGCGAGACCGGATGGAAGTATGGAAGTGGTTTCTGTATACTGGTGGAAACATAATAATAAGATTGGACAATATTCTGCGGCAAAGGTACATGATTCTTTGAAAATCACCTTGAAGAAAGATGTATTGATTCCTTCTTCAGTAGAAGATTACGACATTCAATTAGAAAATCTTTCGGAATTGGAACCAGAGATTATTGAGGGTATGTAAAGAAAATGTATAAGGAAGATGAGTATTTAATGCTATCTGGACTGCAGCATTTTGCATATTGCAGAAGACAGTGGGCTCTGATTCATATTGAACAGCAATGGGCGGAGAATGAACGGACAGTGGATGGAAATCTATTTCATGCGGTGGCACATGATAATGACCGTATTGAAAAAAGAGGAGATCTGCTTATAACAAGAGGGCTCCATATCAAATCGGCACAGCTGGGGATATCGGGGATCTGTGATGTAGTAGAGTTCCATAAGTCGGACAATGGAATTTCATTATCTTCTTATGAGGGCTATTGGATGCCCTACCCGGTAGAGTATAAGAAAGGAAAACCAAAAACAAACGATGCCGATGAATTGCAGTTATGCGGTCAGGCAATCTGTCTTGAAGAGATGCTTTTATGCTATATACCGTCTGGCAGTTTATTTTATGGAGAAAGTCGTCGGAGACAAAATGTGGAATTTACGGAGCAGCTCAGGGAGCGGGTCTACGATATGGTAAAAGAAATGCATGATCTGTGGAACAAAG
>Ga0137307_100850_pt1 | contig 33388 bp, 29 predicted proteins | sample NAcewD2O_March_2_FD_97180 | JGI IMG/M metagenome (GOLD analysis project Ga0137307, IMG submission 97180) | Mouse cecal microbial communities from Vienna, Austria - N-Acetylglucosamine amended D2O_March | ecosystem: Host-associated > Mammals > Digestive system > Large intestine > Cecum | place... | reverse complement strand
CTTGCGGCACAAATTGTTTCTCTGGTGAGCAGATATTGTACTTTAACAGAGAAAGAAAACAATAGGGAAGAGGCTCTTGCAATTATGCGGGAGGAGGCAGGTGAAAAGTTTAATCCTGATATTTTTGAGATATGCAGCAAAATATCGCGTCAATTATATTAAGTAAGAATAAATTATGTTTTGACGGGAGGAAGGAAACTTGATTACAGATGAGGAGTTTTTAAGGATTTCAGTTTTTATGAAACAGCGTTACGGCATAGACCTGAGCCAGAAAAAGGTCATTGTGAACGGAAGGCTGGAGAATTATTTAAAGAGCGGCGGCTGGAAGAATTATCATGAGTACATGGACGCTGTGGAGCGTGATAAAACAGGTTCGCTGGAGAAAATGCTCGTGAATTTCCTGACAACAAATCATACTTACTTCATGAGGGAATTTGAGCATTTCGATTACTTTAAGAAAGAGGTGCTTCCGTGGCTTAAGAATAAGGAAAGCGCTGCAAAGGATCTGCGGATTTGGTGCGGGGCTGCGTCTACTGGCGAAGAGCCGTATATGATTGCTATGGTGCTTGCCGATTTCTTTGGGGTGGAGCGCAGTCAGTGGGATACCAAGGTTCTGGCTACTGATATTTCAACGAAAGTTTTAAAGCAGGCAATTGCTGGGATATATAACGGGGAGCAGCTCAAAAACCTTCCCGAGACATGGAAGCGGCATTTCTTTAAGCAGATTTCGGGAACAAATCAGTATCGGGTGCAGGACGAATTGAAGAAAGAGGTTATTTTCCGTCAGTTCAACCTGATGGATGTTTTTCCGTTCAAAAAGAAAATGCATACTGTATTTTTACGCAATGTTATGATATATTTTGATGAGAAGACAAAACGTGAACTGGTACAGAAGGTGTATGATACTCTCGAACCCGGGGGGTATCTGTTCATAGGTACGACGGAGACTTTGGACAGGAACAGTACACCGTTTCAGATGATTCAGCCGTCAATATTTAGGAAGAAGGAAGTTTAACGTATGCTACCGATTAAGGTTTTGATAGTAGAAGATTCCATAGTATTCAGAGAATTGCTGGTACAGAATCTGAGCAGGGATCCGGCGATTCAGGTTGTGGCAACAGCAAGGGATCCGTTTGAGGCGAGGGACGCCATTCTGGCATATAAACCGGATGTAATGACACTGGACGTCGAACTCCCGAGAATGAGCGGGATAGAATTTTTAAGAAAGCTGATGCCGCAGTATCCGCTGCCGGTTGTAGTAATCAGTTCGCTGAGCGACAAAGTATTCGACGCCTTGAATGCGGGCGCAGTTGATTTTGTTGCAAAGCCGGCGGTATCAAGCAGGGCGCAGCTGGAGGACTTTATCAGGAATGAACTTCTGGTAAAAATCAAGATTGCCTCTACGGCACAGATCAGCAATATAAAAAAGACGGTCATGCCGCAGGAGTATCAGAATCTTTCCGTGGCGGATAAGAATCTCATCGTGGCAATCGGAGCTTCGACGGGAGGGACAGAGGCAATTTTCGCCGTGGCAAAGGAATTGGGAACCGATATTCCGGGGATTGTCGTGGTGCAGCACATGCCGCCCGGATTTACGGCGATGTATGCCAAGAGGCTGGATGACCAGTGCCGCATCCATGTCAAGGAAGCGAGGACGGGGGATCGGGTGATGCCCGGGCATATGCTGATTGCCCCAGGCGGAGATGCGCATATGCAGCTCGTGAATGTGAACGGCGTGTATCAGGTGGAATGCAAGAAGGCGCCGAAGGTGAACGGGCATTGTCCGTCTGTAGACGTACTGTTTGATTCGGTTGCAAGAGTGGCAGGCTCCAAAGCACTGGGAATTATCCTGACCGGAATGGGCGGTGACGGTGCGAAAGGACTGCTCGCCATGAGAAAAGCGGGCGCAAGGACAATCGGACAGGACGAATCCACCTGTGTGGTCTACGGGATGCCGAAGGTTGCCTATGATTTGGGAGCGGTGGAGCATCAGGAGAAGCTGTTCGATATTCCTAAACGAACATACGCATTATTAAATAAAATGTAAAGGAGAAATAGTATGAAGATTTTGTTGGCAGAGGATGATTTTGTAACAAGGAAGTATATGGTGAGTTTCCTTTCGAAGTATGGTGAGTGCGATGTGACTGTGGATGGAATGGAGGCGGTAGATGCATTTATGATGGCTTTGGAGGATGGGGAACCTTATGATTTGATCTGTCTGGATATCATGATGCCGGTCATGGACGGATATCAGGCGCTTGTAGGAATCCGTAATCTGGAAAAGGAGAGAAACATTCCGGAGGAGGATGCAGTAAAGGTGATTATGACCACGGCATTGAATGACGAAGCGAATGTCAAAATGGCATTCGAGCTGGGCTGTACCGTATATTCAGGAAAGCCTATAGATAAAGACAGGTTTGAGCAGGCTATGAAAAAGCTGAATCTTATCTAGCATAAAGAAAATTGACGACAAGGAAAGGAGACGGATATGGCTGAAGAATTTAATACAGACGGCATGTTGGACATGTATCTGTTTGAGAATGAGCAATTGCTGGAACAGCTTCAGGAAATTGTTCTGGAACAGACAGATGCGGGATGTTTTGACGAAGACAGCATCAATGAAATATTCAGAACCATGCATACCATTAAAGGATCCTCCGGTATCATGATGTTCGACAATATTACGGCTGTGTCGCATAAACTTGAGGATGTCTTTTACTACCTGAGAGAATCCCATCCTGAAAATGTGCCGCATCTGGAGCTGGTGGAACATGTATTGGAGGTTGCAGATTTTATCACAAATGAGATGGATAAGATCAAGGGCGGCGAACCGATAGATGGAGATCCGAGCGAAATCATAGCAGGGCTTGATAAATTTCTGGATGTGCTCAAAAACGGTACGGCAGAAAGCGGGGCGGAACCGCCGCCGGAGAATGTACATGAGGAGCCGAAGCAGTTCTATATAGCTCCTGTTGCAACAAGCGCCAGCCACTTCTACAAAATATACATTACCTTTTATCCGGAGACGGAAATGGCAAACATACACGCCTATAAGACGATTTATGCTTTGAAGGAAGTAGCGGAGGATTTGCTGTATTCGCCTGAGGATATTATTTCCGATGAGGGAAGCGCAGAGACAATTTTAAAAGAGGGCTTTAGGATTCTCTTGCAGTCACAGTCCGATGAGGAAGAGATATCGAAGATTATCGGCGTGGGATATGACATTAAGCAGGTAGATATCTTTGAGTGTAAGGCGGAGGAATTCCTGCAGGGCTTTGATTTTGGCAGCACAGGAGTTCAGATAGATCTGGATTCCAGTGTGGAAGAGATAGAGAACAAGATGCAGGAAGTGAAGGAGGAAGCCGCGAAGGAAGAGCAGCCTTCTGTCAAACCAAAAGCTCAGATGGCTCCCGGTGATTTCGTTATTAAGTCTAAGGAACCAGGTAAGCCGAAGACTTTGGCTAAGGATAAGGCTAAAATGGAGAAGGCGTCCTTTATCAGCGTGAATGTAAGCAAGATGGATCAGCTTATGGATTTGATCGGAGAGCTGGTCATTGCAGAATCCGTAGTTCTGCAGAATCCGGACTTAAAGGTTCCGGGGCTGAACTTAAGCAGCTTTAACAAGGCGGCGACTCAGTTGTCAAAGATTTCAACCGATTTGCAGAATGTGATTATGTCCATGAGAATGGTGCCTCTGGCGAATACCTTCCAGAAGATGAACCGTATTGTATTTGATGTATCCAGAAAGCTTGGGAAAGATATTGAGTTCGAGATGGTCGGGGAACAGACAGAGGTGGATAAGAACATTATTGAACATATATCCGATCCGCTGATGCATCTGGTAAGGAATGCTGTAGACCACGGGATTGAGACCAATGAAGAACGTGCAGAGAGCGGAAAGAAGGAGAAAGGCAAGGTTACTTTATCTGCGCGGACGGAAGCAGGTAAGGTGTGGATTTCTGTTGAGGATAACGGAAAGGGCCTTGACAGGGAGAAGATTATGAATAAGGCGAGGTCTCAGGGGCTTTTGGATGAGTCAAAGCCGGAATCTTCCTATACGGACAAAGAGGTGTATCAGTTCATTACTCTGCCCGGATTTTCCACAAACGAGCAGATTACGGAATACTCGGGAAGAGGCGTCGGCATGGACGTGGTAGTTCAGAACATCCAGTCAATCGGAGGTATGCTTGATATTGAGAGCACTCCTGGGATGGGCAGTATTATGAACTTAAAGATTCCGCTCACGCTTGCAATCATTGACGGTATCGTTATGGAGACAGGAAATTCTTCATTTGTGCTGGAAACCGGCATGATAAAGGAATTTGTCAGCGTGAATGAAGAAATGATGATTCATGAGCCGAACGGGGAAGAATACGTTATGATCCGCGGCGAATGTTATCCGGTAGTCAGGCTGGGCAGGCGCTTTGAGATGAAAGAATATCAGGAGTCTGTAGAAAACGGAATGATGTTGATTCTCGAGATAGAGGGCAAAAAAGTTTGTCTTTTTGTGGATCGCTTGATTGGAGAACAAGAAATTGTCGTAAAACCGATTCCTTCTTATATCAAGAAGGTAAAAGGACTGTCCGGCTGTACGCAGCTTGGTGACGGAAGCATTGCTTTGATATTAGATCCGGGTGGATTAATAGAATAAAGCGGGAAAGGATTGTATATTTATATGGGTGAAACAAATGAATTAAAGGAATTGCAGAATGATACCCAGACGGCTTCAAGTGAACGTGAAGCACAGAAGGGTAAGTACATGACCTTTAAATCCGGAAATGAATACTTCGGGCTGAAGATTCAGTATGTGAATGAGATTATTCAGTACCAGCCGATAACGGCAGTTCCTGAAACGGAGGATTACATTAAAGGGCTTATCAATCTGCGAGGGAAAGTCATCCCTGTGATTGATGTAAGGCTGAGGTTCAAGCAGGAGCCGTTTGAATACAATGACAGAACCTGTATTATAGTAATCAGCGTGAAATCCACAGTCGTGGGACTGATCGTAGAGAAGATTGCAGAGGTAGTTGAAATTAAAGAAGAAAATATTCTTCCGCCGCCGACTATCGGGCGCATGGACAAAATACACCAGAAGTATGTGTATGGTATCGGTAAGGTAGGGGATAAAGTAAAATTACTGTTAGATCCTGATAAACTCCTGAATGACGAAGATTTATCTATTGTTGAACAATCGAACGAGACAATGATTGAGGAAGAATGAGAGGTATAAGACATGAAAAATATGAAGATGAAAACAAAATTGATTTTAGGCTTTATGATTCCGATTTTACTTACTCTTGGCAATATTTTAATTGGTAATCTCTCCACGAGAGAAGCAGCCCGTATTGCAGATGAGGCAAGCAAGGAACGTTATGTAAGAAATGCAAATATCTTTACTTATTTAGTGGCGGCGGTAGCAGTTATTATTACCGTATTCGTAGCAGTTAAGGTTATTAGGGCGATTGAAAAATCTGTAGCTCAGTTATCGGATGCTGCAAAGGACATTGCTATGGGACGCGTTAATATAGAACTTGTGAAGTATAATAACGATGAGTTCGGCGAGATGGTAGACGCTTATAATAAAGTAATTGATAATGCCAGAAGTCAGGCGAAGATAGCGGAGGAAGTAGCAAATGGAAATTTGACGATTACAGTTACCCCGAGTTCATCGGATGATTTGCTCGGCAATTCCCTTAAGAAATTGGTGGAAGATAACTTGAATGCGTTATCGAACATCAGTGAAGCGGGTTCTCAGGTAACCATTAGTTCTTCCCAAGTGGCAAGCGCAAGTCAGGCGTTGGCGCAGGGTTCTACAGAGCAGGCAAGCGCAATCCAAGAAATTACGGCGTCTATTGATGAAATTGCGGAAAAGACAAAGGCAAATGCAGAGGAAGCTAATTCAGCAGCAAATCTGGTAGAGCAGGCAATCAGTGATGTAAAGCAAGGCAATAAGCAGATGAAGGATATGATGGTTGCCATGCAGGACATCAATAAGTCATCTGAAAGCATTTCTAAGATTATCAAAACAATTGACGATATCGCATTCCAGACGAATATTCTTGCGTTGAATGCAGCCGTAGAGGCAGCAAGGGCAGGAGAGGCAGGAAAAGGCTTTGCAGTTGTTGCAGAGGAAGTCAGAAGCCTTGCGGCAAAGAGTGCGGCGGCAGCAGCGGAGACGGCTGAACTGATAGAGGATTCTATCGAAAAGGTGGACTACGGTTCCAAGATTGTGGATACGACCGCACAGGCAATGGAAGAGATTACAAAGGTAGTACAGGACAGCGAAATGATTATCAACGGTATCGCAGAGTCTTCCAACTATCAGGCAACGGCAGTTGTACAGATTGAGCAGGCAATCGCACAGGTATCTCAGGTCGTACAGACCAATTCGGCAACCAGCGAGGAATGTGCCGCAGCCAGCGAAGAATTATCTAATCAGGCATCCAGAATGCGTGATATGCTTTCGATTTACCGCTTGGGAACAGGAAATGGAAGCTCTTTCAGAAGCAGCGGTTCTTCTATGATGTCAACATCAGAAATGAACGAGCAGGTAATTTCACTTGGCGATGGTTTTGGAAAATACTAAATCTTTCAGTTAAAACAAAAGCAAGGCAAAACAAGACACGGGACTTTTCCGTGTCTTATTGTCTTTCCGTTAGAAATGACGGATTGTGCTTATAATTTGATTCCGTTTTGTCTCATCAATGCCTGCGCGCTTTCTAAGGAATCAACGCCAGAGGCGTTCTTGATTGGCGCAAATTCTTTTTCACGGACAACCTCATATGGAATACAGTCTTTGGACATGCGGACCATGTCTAGGGCAAGTGTTTCAAACTTATAGCCGTTTGGTGACTCTGGTTGAATGAGATTCCCATTGTCATCAATATGGGGAATCTTTTTTGTTGCAATGTGTAAGGGCATGTCCGCACTCAGCATAGTCTCCAGTACATCCACCCGGAACAGATAATTTAGGATTACGCCGAAATTATAGGTCAGCTCCCCATTTTCCTCTCTGGAATTTGCCATCTCATCGGTCATTTCATAGTATTCGACAATGGAAGGACGTCCATTCTCCAGACATAGAACGCCAACACCTTCATTCGGTGCCGCTTTGCGAACTACTTTGGCGCCGCTGACGCATCCGGAATCCAGTGTGGCGCCGATAAACAACGGGTCGGCAATCTGCTGCAATACGTTGTCAACGGAAAAAACGTTAATCCATTCCAGTCCGCGCTTTCTCACATCCTCCAGAATACCGCAGTTGTACATCGAAGTGTACCAGCCGCCGTTCCCGTTTGGAGACATGCAGATAGAAGAGGGGCTTTCCATCAACAGCTTTCCCTGAAAATCCGTACAGGGAACCAGTTCCTGTACAAAAAAGGAGATGAAATCTTTTGGATATCCAAAATAATTATGCGATTCAAAAAATTCGATAGTATCAGCATTGTTTTTATCGCTGGTCATAATGTAAAACGGAACAGGGACGCCTGCCTCATTGGTATTTTTCTTGAGATTGTTTATCAGCATTTCAAATAAATAGAGCTCTTTGGTAATTCCGACATTCAGCATTCCCTTTGGCTTGTCCAGTCCCAGACGAGTGCCTTGTCCGCCGGCAAGGAGCACCAATCCGACCTTCCCGTCGAGGAGCGCCTGTAATCCAAGCTGTCTGAAAGAGTCCTTCTTTTCTTCAATTTCAGATACTTCAATCGCCGCCAGAGGTTCGATATTTCCCTTGTTTACAGGATCGTCCTTGTGAGAAAGGGATTCGATGACACGCCAGTCGATGCTTTCAATCTGTGATAAAAGGTGTTCCTGCCCAGCCGAATCCAAGTTGTCATAAAAACGCAGTACATGTAACTGTTCTTTTTCTTCCAGAAGTTGATATGCTTCTTGATAAGTCATTGTAAAACCTCCACCCAAAATGATATAGAATAAGGATACCAAGTAATTCCGGAAAATGCAAGTGAAGGAGCTTGCTATTTCTTGTTTTGGATTGTTGGAAAATCCGGAAAAGTTGACAACTTGATAGAAATATGGGTATATTATAGGAATAAAATAAATGTACAATGTGCATAGCTAAAATACAAGGGGAGACGAACATGATGAAGGTCTATATTTGTCCGAATTGTGGATGGATTCGGGCAGTTTCCAGAAGAAGCGCTGTAGAATGCTTCAAATGTGGAGGGCAGCAGATGAAATTAACCAGAATGTCATATCGCAGGTATGCGTTTCTGGATGAGGAAGAACGCAAAGATTATGCAAAAAGCTGGCTGTACATACACCAAAAGAGATAAAAAGCCGAAGAAAGTGGGAAATTGCAGTATGAAGATAAAGCCCAAACTGATAATGAAAGGAATACGGTGTCTGAAGCAGTACGGACCCAGAGAATGTATGATTCGGGCAGCGGAACATTTAAAGCCGGAAGAAGTACCTTATGGTCCTTGGTTTGAGAAGCATAAATTAAAAGAAGAAGAATGGACAAAGCAGCGCGAAGATTCTGAAAATTGGAAAATGCGCCCGCTAGTCAGTATTTGTGTTCCGCTTTATAAGACGCCGGAAAAGTACCTCTGTGAGATGATAGAATCTGTGAGAAACCAGACGTATTCAAACTGGCAGTTATGTCTGGCGGACGGCACCGAAGACGACAGTGTAGAGCATGTGGCAGAGAAATACTGCAAGGAAGATCGGCGGATCTGTTATGAGCATTTAAAGGAGAATCTTGGAATTGCGGAAAATACGAATGCAGCGTTTGCACTTGCCAAAGGTGAGTGGATTGGACTGCTGGACCATGACGATATCCTTGCACCGGAGGCATTGTATGAAGTTCTGGCGGCAGCCGGAGCGGCGGTTGCTTCTGCGTCTATGGTTGGACGGAATCGAAAGGGGAACTCACAACCGGCAGATGTGGTGTATACGGACGAAGATAAAGTGTCCGAGGATTTGAAACAGCATTTTCAGCCGCATTTTAAGCCGGATTTTAATCCGGATCTGCTGTGCTCCAATAATTATATCACGCATTTTTTTGTGGTGAGACGTGAGCTTGTAGAGCAGGTTGGCGGATTCCGCAGAGAGTACGACGGTTCTCAGGATTATGATTTTATTTTCCGTTGTACGGATGCCGCAAGGCGAATCGTACACGTACCGAGGATTTTGTACCATTGGAGAACCTCGTCAGGTTCCACAGCAGATAATCCTGCAAGCAAGATGTATGCGTATGAGGCCGGCAAGCGGGCGATTGAGGAACACTTGCGTGCGAGAGGGATTGCGGCCGAGGTAAGCCATACCAAGAGCCTGGGTTTTTATAGAGTGAAATATCAACTGGAGGGAGAGCCTCTTATCACGATTGTCATAGCCAATGTAAATGGAGACGACGCATTGGATCAATGTATGCGTTCCATACGGGCAGGCAGCTATAAGAATTATGAAGTGGTGGTTGTAGAAAACAATGGTTCGGACGGCTATAATTACGGAGTTGCTCAGGCCAAGGGCGAATATGTGGTTTTGCTGGACAGCCGTGTTACGATTTTAACGGAGGATTGGCTGGAAGAACTGGCAGGACATTGCCGGCAGGAGAGAACAGCGGCGGCAGGCTGTAAGCTTCTCTATCCGGACGGAACGGTCTATCATGCAGGTATTGTGGTAGGAATTGGAGAAATTGCCCATAATATGTTTAACGGAATGAGGGGCGGTTATTACGGATATATGCACAGAGCCGGCGTGCAGATGAATTACAGTGCGGTTGATCTTGCATGTATGATGGTGAAAAAAAGCGTATTTGATGAGGTGGGAGGACTGAATCATGCGCTCTCCCATTGGGCAGATGTGGATTTGGGACTCAAGATGGGACAGGCGGGATACCGGGTGGTCTATACGCCTTATGTAAAAGCGCGCTATGACATTTCAAAGCAAAAGACGGCAAAAGGACAAACTGACACCGTTTCCGGTAAAACAGCGTCTGCCGCTTATATGAAAGAGCATTGGGCAAGCATATTTGAAGAGGGAGACGCCTGCTATAATCCCAATTTTTCAAAGGAAAAGGCGGATTACAGCCTGTCAGATGAGGCTTAGAACACATTTTTTTCACAAAAACTTAAGAAAAAATTCGGTTGTTGTTTTGAGAAGCATATTGTATTATGAGTATAAATTACAGGAAAATTTTAGTTACTGGAATGACTGAAGTGAGTGAACAATAACAAATTTTACAATCTATGTTTGAAAAGTTCTGAAGCAAAAAGGCCCCATTCTTTGCCGGAATAGCTTTGATGAGGTAGAAGATGTATAAGAGAGAAAAAAGAAGCTGGATGAAGCATTTGGATTTTACGGTAGTAGATATCATTTGCTTACAGCTTGCGTTTATTATTTCATATTTTATCCGACTGGGCTTGGAACTGCCATACAGCAATGAGCCATATGAAAGGCTGGCGGTGGTCCTTGTTTTAATTGATATCTGCGTTGTGTTCTTTATGGAGTCCTACAAAGGGATTCTCAGAAGAAATCATACGCAGGAATTAAGGTCTGTTGTGATTAATTGTACAACGGTCTTTCTTGGGATGCTGTTATATATGTATGCGACGAAGCAGTCAGAAGTCTACTCCAGACAGATGCTATTTGTATACTGGGGGTTGTCTGTCGCATTTGAATATGTCGTGCACTGCGGACTAAAGAGGCTGATACGAAGAAGGCTTAGGAGTGCAAAGAACCAGTCGGTCATGATTATTGTAACAACGGATGAGCTGGTGGAACAGTGTATCCGGGATTTCGAGGACAACCGGTATCGGGAATATGTCATTCGGGGAATCGTAATTGTGGATAAGGACCGGCAGGGCGATGTTATCCGTAAGATTCCGGTTGTTGCAAATGCGGATAATTTTTTTGACTATGTCAGAACCAATGTGGTGGACGAGGTGTTTATCAACGGCAATTCGATTAGCAGCAGCGAGGCGTTGGCAGAGGATTTGCTTGAAATGGGAGTAACCGTCCATTTTAAGCTGGTACATGAATCCAAGATGATGCCGAATAAGGTGATAGAAGAATGCGGACAATATATGGTGCTTACTTCCTGCATGTGCATTGCTTCCCCTAGACAGCTATTTATCAAGCGCTGTATGGATATTCTGGGAAGTCTGGTGGGGCTTGTGTTTATGGGAATTGCGTATGTCGTATTTGCACCGCTGGTAAAGTTCCAGTCTCCGGGGCCGATTTTCTTTTCACAGATTCGTATGGGAAAAAACGGCAGAAAATTTAAAATTTATAAATTCCGTTCCATGGACATGGATGCGGAACAACGGAAGCAGGAACTTTTGTCAGAGAATGAAATGGATGGGCTGATGTTTAAAATGGAGGATGATCCCCGTATTTTTCCGATAGGAAAGTTTATGAGGAAATATTCGATTGATGAGCTTCCGCAATTCTGGAATATTTTAAAAGGAGACATGAGTCTGGTGGGAACAAGGCCGCCTACCGTCGATGAATTTGAACAATATAAGGCACATCACTGCGCAAGGCTTGGAATTAAGCCGGGATTGACAGGAATGTGGCAGGTCAGCGGCCGAAGTGAAATTCATGATTTTGAAGAGGTGGTAAAGCTGGATACCCAGTATATATCGAACTGGAATCTGGGACTGGATATGAAGATACTGTTTAAGACAATTCAGGTTGTATTATTGGGACGAGGTGCTGAGTAGGTAAATGAATGACATAAGTATCGCAATCGTGGCATATAATGACGAGCCGGATGTGCGCATAGCGGTGGAATCTATAGAAAGTCATACATCAGAGAGAATAAAGAAACATATTTATATTATTGACAACAGTGACATGGAAAATCATCTGAAGGAATTTACAGAGGGATTTTCTGATGTGTCTTATCTGTTTACGGGGAAAAATCTGGGATTTGGCGGAGGGCATAATTATGTGCTGAAGAGGCTGGATTCCAGATTTCATGCGATTGTGAATCCGGATATTATTTTGAATATGGATGCAATCAGCGTACTGATGGAATTTATGCTGGAGGAAAATGTCGGCATGAGCGTTCCGCGAATTCTGGATGAGAAAGGGAATCTTTTGGAGGTATATCGGCAGGAACCTACGGTATTGGATCTGTTCTTGCGGATGTTTGCAAAAAAATGTGCGAAAAAGCGTCAGGCATATCATACGATGCAGGATATGGATTATGAAAAATCGTTTCCGGTGCCCTTTGCACAGGGCAGCTTTCTAGTAGTTCGTACAGAGCTGTTTCGTCAGCTCGGCGGTTTTGATGAGCGTTACTTTTTGTATATGGAAGATGCAGATTTATGCAGGCGCATCAATGAGGTGTCGGAATTGCGTTATTGCCCCAAGGCAGCAGTGATACATAAGTGGGGAAAAGGCTCGCATAAGAAGTTCAAATTGTTTTGTATTCATGTGAAATCCATGATTGCCTACTTTGGAAAATGGGGGTGGAAGCTGATATGATAAGGGCATCCGTTGCAATGGTTACGTATAATGGAGAAAACTATGTGAGAGAACAGATAGAATCTATACTTGCCAGTATGGGGGAACAGGATGAACTCATAGTATCGGACGATGGTTCTACAGATAGAACAGTAGAAATAGTAAAGGAATATGAAGAAAAAGACACCCGAATCAGTGTGATAAAGGGACCAGGGAAAGGTGTAAAGCAGAATGTGGGCTGTGCGCTTGCAGCGTGCAAGGGAAAATACATTTTTCTTGCGGACCAGGATGATATCTGGGAAAAGGGGAAAATAGATAAGATAATCCGTGCGTTTATGGAAACGGGCTGCGGAGTCGTGGTACATGATGCAGTGGTTATAAATGGGGATAATGGGGAGGTACTTTGCGATTCGTTTTACAGCATTAAGCACTCGGGAGCGGGAGCGGTCAAAAATATTTGGAGGAACACCTATGTGGGCTGCTGCATGGCGTTTCAGAAAGATCTGCTGGAGTACGTCCTGCCGATACCGGATACGATTGAGATGCACGACCAATGGATTGGCGTGATCAATGATGCGCGCGGCACCGGCGCCTGCTTTTTGACGGATAAACTGCTGTATTACAGGAGACATGGAAAGAATACTTCCAGCATGAGGCATTATGGAATCAAAAGGATGATTTCCAACCGAATTGCCTTTTTAAAAGCCCTTGGAAAAAGGCTGAGAGAATTAAAAGAATAAAAGAAAATACATGCTGATAAGACAGGTGATATTGACACCGGGAAAAAACTGGTATATATTTATAACGATTTTACTATTTTCGGGATAATGGATGGAGAACGCGCATGGGTACGAAGAAGATATTGACGAAGAAACAGAGAACAAAAAGAAGAATTATACTTTTTGCCATAGAGGTTTTGATTTTGCTGTTCTGCCTCTTGGGTGTATTTGTCTGGCAGAAGTTAAATCAAATCGAACGTGATGAGGAGATTCCGGAGGAAGAATTAAAAATTAATGAATTAACTGCAACGACGAAGGAAGTGCTGAAGGGCTATACGAATATAGCGATTTTTGGTTTGGACAATCGTTCGAACGGAAGTTTAGATTCGGGAAACAGCGATGTGATTATGATTGCAAGTATTAACAATGACACAAATGAGGTAAAGCTTGTATCTGTTTACCGGGATACTTATTTAGATACAGGGGACGGGACATTCCGTAAGGCGAATGCCGCCTACAACAGAGGCGGTCCCAAGATGGCGGTTGCCATGCTGAATGCCAGCCTTGATCTGGATATCAAAAATTATGTGAGCGTAGATTTCCGGGCAGTCAGTGAAGCGGTGGATTTACTGGGCGGCGTTGAGATTACCATAGAGCCGGAAGAGGTGGAGCTGCTGAACAGCTATACCCGGACGACCGCAGAAGTAACAGGGAAGAAAGCAAATTATATCAGCAGTGCAGGAACTTATGTACTGGACGGCACGCAGGCGACAGGATATGCCCGTATCCGATATACTGCCGGAGATGATTACCGCAGAACAGAACGTCAGCGTACGGTGGTCGAGCAGATGGTGAAAAAGGCAAAGCAGACGGATCTGGCTACGTTGAATAATATAATTGACGTGGTCTGCAGGGATATCAAGACAAATATGAGCAATAGTACAATTCTTAGCCTTGCGGCAGAGGCGATGAATTATGAGCTGGTGGACACACACGGATTCCCGTTTGAGTCCCATGCGGCCCGGGTAGGAACACAGGATGCAGTCGTCCCAACGGATCTGGAAATGAATGTAAAGGAACTGCACGAGTATCTTTTTGACGTGGATGATTATGAAACATCTAATATAGTAAAAGCGTATAGCAGAGAGATTATCAATACAACGGGATTTACCAGAGCAAGTACGTCGCGGGATGACAATCCATTGGATGAAGTGGGGACAAAAGATGGAACTGAGACTTCGGTAAGTCCGCAAGAATGATCTATAAGATATGGGAGGTGTCATAACGGCACCTCCTTTGTAGGATAATTGTGTGTGAAGTATGATGTAAGGCAGATATGAGAATAAGCAGGAGGACAATTTATGTGTGGTATAGTAGGTTATATAGGAGAAAGACCGGCAGCTCCGGTATTGTTGGATGGACTTTCCAAGCTGGAATACAGAGGATATGATTCCGCCGGCATGGCAGTATATGATGGAGAAAAGATTAATTTTGCAAAGGCAACCGGAAGATTGAAGGTCTTGAGTGAATTGACGCACGACGGAGAAACCATGCCGGGCAGTGCGGGAATCGGGCATACCAGATGGGCAACTCACGGAGCGCCGACGGATTCCAATGCACATCCGCATTTCAACAAAGAGAGGACGATAGCAGTTGTACACAACGGCATCATTGAAAACTATGTCAAATTAAAGAAAAAGCTGACCGATAAAGGGTATGAGTTCTGCTCAGAGACAGATACAGAGGTGGTTGCGCATCTTTTGGATTATTATTATACGGGCGAACCTTTGGAAACGGTGGTTAAGATCATGCACCGGGTAGAGGGATCGTATGCACTTGGAATTATTTTTATGGATCATCCAGACGTTATATATTCTGTCCGCAAGGACAGTCCGTTGATTGTGGGCAGGGGAAAAGACGGGAACCTGATTGCTTCGGATGTACCGGCTGTGTTAAAATATACAAGAGAGGTCTGCTTTATTGAGAATGAAGAGATTGCCAAACTTTCCAGAGATGGAATTGAATTTTTCAATGTTGACGGGGATTTGATTGAGAAGGATTTCAAGACAATCGAGTGGGATATCAATGCGGCGGAGAAAGGCGGCTATGAGCATTTCATGTTAAAGGAGATGTATGAGCAGCCAAAGACAGTCCGGGATACCATGAATCCCCGTATCAAGGATGGACAGATTATCATTGATGAACTTGGAATGACGGAGGAAGAAATCCGCGCCATTCGGAAAATCCATATTATTGCCTGTGGTTCTGCATACCATACAGGCGTTACCAGTAAGTATATCTTTGAGGGGCTTGCCAGAATTCCGGTAGAGGTAGATGTGGCGAGCGAGTTCCGTTATCGGAATCCGATTCTGGAAGAGGGGGCGCTGGTAATTATCATCAGCCAATCCGGTGAAACGGCAGATTCCCTTGCGGCACTCCGGGAGGCGAAAGCGCAGGGAGTGACGACGCTTGGAATTGTAAATGTGGTGGGCAGCTCCATCGCGAGAGAAGCAGATAAGATTATGTATACCTGGGCAGGACCGGAGATTGCGGTGGCGACTACGAAGGCTTACAGTGCGCAGTTGATTGCACAGTATCTTCTTGCAATGAAATTTGCTCAGGTGAAGGGCAGATTGAGTGAAGATGGATTGTCAGAAATGCTTCGGGATTTGAAGAGACTTCCGGATCAGATAGAACTGCTTTTGAACAACAAAGGGCGTATTCAGAAATTTGCAAACCGTTACATTGCAGCGAAGGATGTTTTCTTCATCGGTCGAGGGATTGACTATGCGATTTCATTGGAGGGCTCATTGAAATTAAAGGAGATTTCTTATATTCATTCCGAAGCGTATGCGGCGGGAGAGTTGAAGCATGGAACGATTTCGCTGATTGAGGATGGGACGCTGGTAGCAGCGGTCGCTACGCAGGATGAACTGTTTAAGAAGACGGTCAGCAATATCGTGGAGGTCCGGACCAGAGGAGCCTTCGTTATGGCAGTCACCAATGAAGGAAATACGGAGATTGAGAAGAACGCGGATTATGTCATTTACATTCCGCAGACCAATAAGTATTTTACCAATTCCCTTGCAATTATTCCGCTTCAGCTTTTCAGTTATTATGTTTCTGTTGGCAAGGGCTGTGATGTGGATAAGCCAAGAAATCTTGCAAAATCCGTTACGGTGGAATAGTTTTCAGTCTGGCGGTAATCGGGAAAACACAGATTTGTCACATTTTGCGGTTACAATATCTTTGAATATATAGGAAACGGCAAATAAATTTACCGTTTCTTATACCTTGGTGTTTACACTGTGGGAAGAAAAGGAGAATCGGGATATGGAAGAGAATGAATGGGGCAAAGAACAGGAACAGACGCAGTATCGTTATGATATGCCTGATGAACAGAAAAATGATAGACCGGTGCAGAATGGCATGGCTGTCAAAATTACAAAATGTGCGGCAATAGCGCTTGTATTTGGAATCGTGGCAGGAGGCTCCTTTCAAGGCGTCAGGTACTTTTTTGACTGGGCGCTAGAGGAGGAGACACAGGAGAGTATTCAGCCGGAAAGACCCGCTGCTTCCTTGAATCGGGCACAGACGCCGGACACGGAGACAGCAGCTCAGGCGCTTAGCGTAAGCGGCGGATTGACAGATGTGTCCTTTATTGCAGACAATGTAATGCCTGCGATTGTGGCAATTACCAACATGTCCGAAGTGACCTATAGGACTTGGTTCGGGCAGGAACGGAATTTTGAGAGCGAGAGCGCCGGTTCCGGAATTATCGTGTCGCAGGATGAGGATTATCTGTATATTGCGACCAATAATCATGTGGTAGCGGATGCGGTCAATCTGACAGTGCAGTTTTGTGATGACAGTACAGTATCAGCCTATGTCAAAGGGACGGATGTCAGCAATGATCTTGCGGTTGTAGAAATAAAGCTTGCCGATATAGAGGCGGATACATTAAATCATATAAAAGTAGCGACGATTGGAAGTTCCGGGAATTTGCGGGTTGGCGAGGCGGCGGTTGCTATTGGCAATGCATTGGGCTACGGACAGTCTGTGACAACCGGCATTATCAGCGCAGTAGACCGGGAGGTAAGCGTAGAGGATGAAACAACCGGCGCTGTTACGATAAATGAATTGATTCAGACGGACGCGGCAATCAATCCGGGAAACAGCGGAGGCGCATTATTAAATATGCGCGGCGAAGTCATAGGAATCAACACCATAAAATATTCTGATACGAAGGTAGAAGGGATGGGATATGCGATTCCGATTGATACGGCGTCACTGATTATCGAGAAGCTGATGAACCGGGAGCTGGTAAGTGAATCACAGACTGCATATCTGGGAGTATCCGGGGTAGATGTTTCCGATTCTGTTTCAAACTCCTATCATATGCCGGAGGGCGTTTATGTGTATCGGGTCGTGGAGGGTTCTCCAGCAGATATTGCCGGAATTACGCAGGGAGATATTATTACTGAGTTCGACGGAAGCAAAGTGAGTTCGCGGCAGGAGTTAGAGGATCAGATGCAATACTATAAGGCGGGTACGCAGGTGGCAATCATCGTACAGCGCATTTCCAACGAGAATAACGGAACGTATCGGGAACAGGAGATAACGGTTACGTTAGGACGGAAGAATTAGAGCGTGAATAAAAGAAATAATCATACACCCACAGGAAAGAAGGTGTTGTATATGAGTAATAGAGAAAGAATAATTGAATTGTTGGATGTCATACCAGATTATAAAATCGGTTATGTGTTAGCATATGTTCAGGGTGTGGCAGCTGATGAAGAAGCAGACGATATTTTTTGTCGAAGAATGGTAGAAAACTATGAAAATGCACCAGATGAAGACAAGGAAGAAATACCGCTTGAGGAATGTTTAAAGGAATGGGGGCTTGATTGATGTATCAAATTGTCATCAAAAAGAGAGCTAAAAAATTTATTGATAGGCTGCCCATAAATGAAAGGAGACGTGTTGTATCCGCAATAGAACAATTGCCAAACGGTGAGGATATAAAGAAACTAAAAGGATTTGACGATTTGTTAAGGCTGCGTGTGGGCAATTATCGCATTGTGTATACTGTGGATAATGGAAAACTAATTGTTTATGTTATTGACATAGATAATCGTGGAGACATATATAAAAGGTATTGAGAAAAGAAACGGGATAATTGTGCAACGCAGTGCGGTGCAATTATCCCGAATTTTTTATATCATAGGAAGGACCTTGTTTCTATGAAGCGTTATATTCTACGGTGTTCTATATTTGATGGGGAACCGCATTTTATCGGGGAAAACAATGGGGAAAATGCCAGATATTAACGGAATTTTAAAGAATTATGGGTTGAGCTGGGATATGAAATGTGCTAACATGAGACTATCGTTGATGGATAAGGGCTATCTAGGTGATAGAAAATTTGGAGGTAAATTTCATGAAAAAGAAGAAAATCGTGATTGCATTAGGACATGAAGCATTGGGGACAACACTCCCGGAACAAAAGAAAGCAACCAGAGAAACTGCAAAAGCGGTAGCTGATTTTATAAAAGATGATTGTCAGATCGTACTTACCCATAGCAACGGACCGCAGGTGGGAATGATTCATACTGCGATGGCGGAGTTCTGCCGTATTTATCCTGAATATACTGCAACACCTATGTCAGTCTGCTCTGCAATGAGCCAAGGATATATCGGATATGATTTACAGAATGCGATACGCACAGAGCTTTTAAATCGCGGGATTTATAAAACAGTGTCTACCGTTTTGACGCAGGTAACGGCTGACCCGTATGATGAAGCCTTTTATCAGCCGAGCAAGGTTATCGGGCGTATCATGAATGCGGAGGAGGCAGAAGCAGAGGAGCAAAAAGGGAATCATGTAGTTCCGGTCGAGAACGGATACCGTCGAATTGTTGCAGCTCCCAAGCCGATGGATATTGTAGAGATAGATGCAATCCGCGCACTCTGCGATGCGGATCAGGTAGTAATCGCATGCGGCGGCGGCGGGATTCCGGTGCTGGTTCAGGACAATAAGTTAAAGGGCGCCAGTGCGGTGGTTGAGAAGGATTTGGCGGCAGGCAGACTAGCGGAGCTTTTGGATGCGGACATGCTGGTGATTTTGACAGGAGTAGAGAAAGTATGCTTAAATTACAGCAAGGAAACTGAACAGCCGCTGGATTGTATGACCGTAGAGGAAGCAAAGCGTTATATGCAGGAAGGGCAGTTCGAAGAAGGGACGATGCTTCCAAAGATTCAGGCAGCAGTGGATTTCATCGGAAATTCTGCGGTGAAATCTGTTTTAATTACGAAGTTAGAGGAAAATGATGGCAGACTTGACGGTGCAAACGGGACAGTCATTCGAAAGTAACAGGTTAAATAAAAGGAAGAGAGGAAATGAATAGAGCAAGACAGATACTGGCAGCATTTCTCAGTATAGCTATGCTGTTTACAATGAACGAAACCAGTGTTTTGGCCTTTCAGCAGACGCCGCGGGAAACGGTAGCGCAGGACTTGCCAGCGGAAAGTACAGAGAACACGGAGGAAAGCGGAAACATTTTTTCAGAATTGGAAGATACGGGAATTGATTCTGGGACAGAAGTTCCCTCAGTGCCAGAGGATGCGGGGATATCAGATACAGAAACTATAGATGTGGATACAGAAACAGCAGATACGGAAATAGAGACGCCAGATACGGAAACAGAAGATACGGAGACTGCGGCAAGGCAGCAGTCGGTCAGAGAGAAGATGCTCCTGTCCTATCTCGTGTTTGGCAGCAGTTACATAGAGACGCCTGCCGAGCAGTATGTTCTGCTTGGAATCGGCGACGGAAGCTGTCGGCTGGAGCAGGCAATATTACACTATAAGAATAATACGACAGGGAAAGAATATACCGTGGAAGCGGATACATTGGATACGGATGCGGCATTGTTTTATATGGATTTCCCGGATGAATCTTATGCCGGAAACTATGAAGTGACAGCGGTTGATTATCTGGCAGAGGGAGTTTCGGGCACGATTCAGATTGCAGATACGGGAATTGACGCTGCATTTGGTGTAAATCAGACAGTAGATACGAAGCCGGATGCCGTAACAGTGGACGAGACACAGATAGAGGATGCGGCAAGTACGCTGATTACCGATGCGGAAGGGAATGTGCTTTCCGATCATGATCTGCAGGAGGTCATCTCCAACGCACAGCGTTCCGTCGGAAATTCAGGGGCGGTACGTTCTACCGGTGCAGGAAATCTGGTGGTCGTATTAGATCCGGGACATGGCGGAACCGATCCGGGGGCAGTGCGTACCATCAATGGCATCACATACAGTGAAAGAGATTTGGTGTTAAAGATCGCACAGTATTGCAAGGCGGAGTTAGAGACCTACAACGGCGTTACCGTCTATATGACAAGAACGAACAATACCAGCCCTGTTGAATCACGTCAGGCAAGAGTCAACAAGGCGGCAAAGTGGAATGCGGATATTTTAGTCAGCTTTCACTTGAATTCTACCGGGAATGATATAGATTCGGCAAACGGTGCAGCGGTCTATATTCCAAACAGTAATTACAGTAATGGCTATGATTACAATGGAATAGGCAAGGCATTGGGCAATAAGATTTTGGAGCAGTTAAAGAAGCTTGGACTGAAAAACAACGGAACAATGCTGGATGAAGGCGGAAACGGGACATATGCGGACGGTTCGGTAGCGGATAATCTGGGTATCAATTATTGGAGCAAGTATTATCAATATAAATTTGCCGGAATATTAATCGAGCATGCGTTTATCAATAATTACAATGACGTGGTATTCCATCTTAGCTCAGAAGCGAAGCTCAAGGAGCTTGGTGTAGCGGATGCGACAGGGATTGCCTCCTATTATGGTCTGACAAAGGAGAGCACGCTGACGGCGCCATCGCTCAGTTATATCACATCGGCTTCCTCGGATTCCTTAAAGCTTGCATGGTCGGCAGTTTCGGGAGCAGCGGGATATCAGATTTACCGTTCTGAAAATGAAAAGAGCGGCTTTAAAAAGGTAGCGACAGTAACCAGTGGTTCTATTACCACCTATACAGACGGAAGTCTGATGGCAGGAACGAAGTATTACTATAAGATACGCGCTTATTCAGGCAGTTTGACAAGCAATTATTCGCCGGTAACAGGTGCGCTGCCACTGGCAGGCGGAAAGATTACCTCAGTAAAATCAGACGGAAGCGGTAAAATTACCGTAAAATGGAATACCGTTGCCAATGCATCTGGCTATCAATTGTACCGGAGCACTTCGAAAGACGGAAAATATACAATGGTAGCAAATATAGAAGCTGCAACATATACGGATGCTGTAAGTAAAGGCACGACCTATTATTACAAGGTACGGGCGAAATCAGTACAGAATGGCAAGACAGGATTTGGAAGTTATTCGGAGATTGCAGAGGGCTTTAGCATTGCGGCTACAACGATTAAAGCAGTAAGCGCCCAGAGTAATGGAAAACTGCTGATTCAATGGAAAGCGGTAAAAAATGCCTATCGCTATCAGGTATACCGCAGCACCTCAAAAAATGGGGCGTATACAAGAATTGCCACCGTATCAGGAACTTCCTATGAGGATGGCAGTATTAAGACAAATCAGAATTATTATTACAAAGTCCGAACCATGAACCGGGTCAATAAAGTGAGCGGTTATGGAAGTTATTCCGGTGTGAAATATGGCCTGCAGGTAGGCAAGGCGTCAATTACTGCCATACAGACGACCTCTAGTACCAGCCTGAAGATTACTTGGAAGAAAGTAAGTAATGCGGCGGGATATAAGGTTTACCGCAGCAGCACGAAAAAGGGAACCTATAAACTGATAAAGACAATCACAAATGGAAATACTACCAGTTATAAGAATTCCAAGCTAAAGACAGGGCAGACTTATTACTACAAAGTTCAGGCAGTGGGGAAGACAGGCGGTTATACAGGTGAGGGCAAGCTTTCTAACGTTAAGTCTGGTAAGACGGTTCTTAAGACATCGGTTGAATATGTTCAGTCTGCAAGCGGCACTAAGCTGAAACTGGCATGGCAGCCGGTAGCGGATGCGGCCGGATACCGGATTGCGAAGAGTACGTCTAAAACGGGGAAATATACGGTAGTAAAGGAGATTTCCTCGGGAAAGACCAGTACCTTTACGGATGCCGACGTAAAGGCCGGAAAGACTTACTATTATAAGGTTGCCGTTAAGAATAAAAATAACGGGGTGACAGGGTACAGCGAGTATTCCGATGTGCTGGGAGGGAAAGCGGCAGGAGCGACCGAAATGGAGACTCCTAAGTCTGCATCTTCGGCATCTATTGAACTGAACTGGAAGGCAGCCAGCGGAGCAAGCGGCTATCAGATTTATCGAAGTACGGAGAAGAAAAAGGGCTATAGTAAAATAGCGACAATTTCTTCCAGAAAGACGGTCACCTACAAGGATACGCCTCCAAAGACGAATACTACTTACTATTATAAAATTCGCTGCTTTAACAAGAATAACGGAAAGGTTGGATACAGCGGATATTGCCCGCCGGTCAGCGGCAAATCGCTTGCCGTTCCGAAAATGAATGCTGTTGCCCAGAATGCAGATGCATCCTTGAAAATAAGCTGGAAGAAAGTCAGCGGTGCAGCCAGTTATCGGGTCTACCGCAGAGCCGGAACAACAGGCAGCTATCAGAAACTTGCAGAGGTACAATCCACTGCCGCCAGCTATCAGGATACATCAGCAATTGCGGGTGTAACTTACTACTATAAGGTGATTGCATACAATAAGGTCAATGGACAGACCGGAAACAGCGGGTTTTCCGAAGCCAAATCCTATATGATCGAGCTATACGAGATTATGGGAAATCCGGGTGTAACAGAGGCGCAGATGGTATCCTACTATAATTCAATGATAGCGTCAATGCAGCTTGCGGCTCCATTTAACGGATATGGGTATCCGTCAGATATTTATGCGGATAAAGGAGCGAAAGATATTGATACGTTCGTAAAAATTTTGTATGAAGAAGCAGTCGCAGAGGGCGTAAAACCTGAGGTGGTGTTTGCGCAGATGTGCAATGAGACCTACTTTCTTCAGTTTGACGGAGACGTAAAAGTTGAGCAGTGTAACTTTGCCGGAATCGGTGCAACCGGCGGCGGAGTGCCGGGAAACACGTTCGCCGACGTCCGTACCGGTATCCGTGCGCAAGTACAGCATTTGAAAGCGTACGCCAGTACGGCGAAATTGACGCAGGCGTGTGTGGATCCGCGATTCCAGTATGTAAAACGCGGAACCTGCAAGTATGTAGAATGGCTTGGAATTCAAGAGAATCCGAACACCAAATGGAATGCAGACGGAACTATCGCATCAGGGTGCGGATGGGCAACGGCTAAGAATTACGGCTATATCCTGTTGAATGGCATCAATAAAATTAAAAAGTTCTAAAACTGAAGCAAGAAAGGACTGAACAATGAGAGACGAAGAAGAAATAAGACGTAAGAAAAAACGAAGAGGTTCAAAGCGGAAACGGCAGAAGAGGAAAATTATATTTACGATTCTGGCGTTTATCCTGTTGCTGATTTTAATTGCCGTTGCATTTGTATCTTCAAAACTTGGAAAGATGGATAAGATTTCGATGAAGGATGTAAAGGTAAATGAAGGGCTGGATGTGTCCGGTATGAAGGGGTATACGACGCTGGCGCTGTTTGGAGTTGATAACCGTACCAACGGGAACTTTGAGACCGGAAACAGTGACACGATGATTATTGTAAGTATCAATAATGATACCGGAGAAATCAAGATGTGTTCGTTATACCGGGATACGTATCTGGATATCGGCGACAGTGAAGGAACCGAGAGCAAGTTCCGCAAAGCTAATGCGGCTTATATGTCGGGCGGACCCGAGCAGGCAATCAATATGATGAACAAAAATCTGGATTTGAATATATCAGATTATGTGGCGGTGGATTTTCAGGCATTGATTGACGTCATTGATCTGCTAGGAGGCGTGGAAATTGATGTGGAGGCCGAGGAAGTGCAGTACATCAACGGATATATGACAGAGCTGAATCAGATTACGGGAAAAGAAATCGTACAGGTGAGCGGAGCGGGGACACAGACCTTGAACGGTATGCAGGCGACCGCTTATGCAAGAATCCGTTATACGACGGGATGGGATTTCAAGAGGACAGAGCGTCAGAGAACCGTAATCACAAAGATGTTCGAAAAAGCAAAGGGAGCAAGTTTAGGAACCTTGAACAGTATTCTGGATAAAGCGCTTCCGGAAGTTTCTACGAGCCTCAGTACGACAGAGATGATCGGGCTGATGACAAAGATGGGAAAATACAATATGGGCGAAAACACCGGATTCCCGTTTGATAAGACGAGCGGTTCGGTTGGAAGTCTTGGTGATCTTGTAATTCCGGTGGATTTATCTGCAAATGTAAAACAACTGCATGAATTTTTATATAACGATACGGAGTATACGCCATCCCCTACGGTTCAGTCCTTAAGCGGTACAATCCGCAGCAATACAGGAGTGTAGGATGAAGAAAAGAGCATGGATGTCTGCTGCTTTCGGATTGATTCTGCTGCTTGCAGCAGGCGGCTGCGCCGGAAAGAACGCAGATAAACAAAAGGAATTCGAGCAGCAGACAAAGCCAAAGAAGCAGATAGAAATAGAAAAACAGGCAGACACAGAGAAGCAGACAGAAGCGCTGCCAGAGCCAGAGCAGCCGAGGAATACGGAAAGTATGGAAGTGATAAATGACGCATCTGCTTCGCCGGAGCCGGAGACGCAGATGGATACGGAACCGCAGGAGGCTCCGGCGGCGCAGAATACCGTACCGCAGGGGGAAGAATCCGGAATCGTATATCCTTCTTCCAACGGACATACGGTCTGCATTGACGCGGGACATCAGGCAAAGGGGGACAGCACGCCGGAACCGGTGGCGCCGGGAGCTTCCGAGACAAAGGCGAGAGTGACCAGCGGAACCACCGGGAGAACTACAGGAGTGGCGGAGTACCAACTGACCTTACAGGTGTCCTTAAAGCTGCGGGATGAGCTGATTGCGCGCGGATATGGCGTAGTGATGACGAGGGAGACCAATGAAGTGAATCTCAGCAACAGTGAAAGAGCGGGGATTGCCGCAAGCTTTGGAGCAGATTCGTTTGTCAGGATTCATGCAAACGGTTCAGAGGATTCCTCTGTTAACGGCGCAATGACCATCTGTCAGACCTCAGGGAATCCTTATGTGGGAAACTATTACAGCCAGAGCAAATCGCTGTCCCAGAATATTTTGGATGCGTTCTGTGAAGCTACGGGAGCGAAGAAACAATATGTCTGGGAAACAGACACAATGAGCGGCATTAACTGGAGCTCTATGCCCGTTACTATTTTAGAGATGGGATATATGACGAATTCCACAGAAGATACGAATATGTCTTCGGAGAATTATCAGAAAAAAATGGTTCAGGGAATCGCAAATGGGATTGACAATTATTACGCAGGAAATTAAAATAGATATTGCCGTGTGTTCGAGACCTTCCACACGTAAAACAAAACTAAAGGAGAAATGAACCATGAAAAACAAAAAGGCACTATTTATCACACAGGCTGCAATGATTGCGGCAATCTATGTTGTATTGACCTACTTCATCAATGCATTCGAGCTTGCCAGCGGCGCAGTTCAGATTCGGATTTCCGAAGCGCTGACGATTTTACCGGTATTTACACCGGCGGCAATTCCGGGCGTGTTCCTCGGATGTCTGCTGAGCAATCTGTTAACAGGATGTATTGTATGGGATGTGGTGTTCGGAAGTCTGGCGTCACTGATTGGCGCAGTTGGGACATATCTGCTTCGGAAGCACAAATATCTGGCTCCGATACCGCCGATTGTTGCGAATACATTAATTGTCCCCTTCGTGCTGTCCTATGGCTATGGAATACCGGGAAGCATTCCTTTCTTTATGCTGACAGTCGGAATCGGTGAGGTGATTTCCTGCTATGTATTGGGCGTACTGCTTATGACAGTGCTTGGAAAATATCGGAATGTTATATTTAATCGGGATTGAGAAATGAAAAACCGGAACGTCTGTGGCGCGAGGTTGAATAGTTACGATAAAATAGAATGAATATGGAACAAAGAGGGTATATCTGGAGAGATATGCCCTCTTTGTTCATTTTAACGGTAACGGAAGGGGCGCAGAAGTATGAACTGACGAAACGGGAGCATACTATTCTAAAAATGATTAAGGAATAGGAGATAAGAATGAATATTCTGGACGTAATCGGACCTGTCATGGTGGGTCCTTCCAGTTCCCATACGGCTGGAGCTGTACGGATTGGGCTTGCCGCACAAAAGCTCATGGGAGAACCGGTGAAAGAGGCGCTTCTCTATTTTCACGGCTCCTTTTGGGCGACAGGAAAAGGACATGGGACGGACAGGGCATTGGTGGCAGGGCTGCTTGGTCTGGCGGTGGATGATCCGAAAATTCCGCATAGTTTTTTGCTTGCAAAAGAGCAGGGAATGGAATTTGCTATAGAGGGAATTGATTTGGGCGATGAAGTACATCCGAATACGGTGAAAATGAAACTTAGGGGAGAAAGCGGAAGGGAGCTGGAGATTGTAGCGTCCTCTATCGGAGGCGGCAGGATTCAGATAGATGAAATTGACGGACTGGCAATCAATATCAGCGGGGATTACCCAACGTTAATCGTGCACAATCTGGATCAGCCGGGACATGTGACAGAGGTGACCTCCACGCTGGCGCATAAATCTGTCAATATTGCTACGATGCAGCTCTATCGGTCGGGAAGAGGAAAAGATGCGGTGATGGTAATTGAGTGCGATCAGGAAATTCCCACGGATTCCATTCGGTGGCTGGAGCATCTGGAAGGGATTCGAAAGGTGACGTATCTAAGTATGGAATCTGCCGGAGAGCGTCTGTCCGATCGGACGGATAAAGTAGAACCGCCGTTAGAAGACGTTCCAAACCGGTATATCGGAAAACGAGGAGGACAGAGCCTTGTATGATTCATTGGAAAAGCTTGCAGCGGAAGCGGAGAAGAAGAATTTAATGTTCTGGCAGGCGGTGCTAGAGGACGATTGCCTGGAACGGGGAATCACAAAAGAACAGTCTATGAAACAGATAGAAAAAATGTATGAGGTGATGAAAAGGTCGGATAAGGAATACGATAGCGGGCTTTCTTCAGAGAGCGGGCTAGTCGGTGGAGAGGGTGCGAAGATGGAGAAGGCAAGAAAGACCTCAAATCTGCTCTGTGGGAATTTTATCGGATTGGTGATGGAAAAAGCGCTGAAAATGGGAGAATCCAACGCATGTATGCGTCGGATTGTGGCGGCTCCGACTGCCGGCTCCTGCGGCGTGGTGCCTGCGGTTTTGCTCAGCATGGAACAGGAGAAAAAGATTCCGATAGAAGAGATGATACAGGCATTATATGTTGCGGCAGGAATCGGAGGCGTCATTGCGAACCGGGCGTTTATTGCAGGAGCGGCAGGCGGCTGTCAGGCTGAAATCGGAACGGCGTCTGCAATGGCGGCAGGAGCGGCAGTCTCGCTGATGGGCGGCGACGCATATGCCATTTCTCATGGTGCGGCGCTTGCGTTAAAGAATCTGATGGGTCTGGTATGCGACCCTGTGGCGGGATTGGTGGAAATTCCCTGTGTCAAGCGCAATTCGCTGGGGGCGGTAAACGCACTGGTCTGTGCGGATGAGGTGTTAGCGGGCATTCGGAGCAGGATTCCGCCGGACGAGGTCATTGACGCCATGCGTGCGGTTGGGAAAAGTATGCCGGAAAATTTAAAGGAAACGGGAACCGGCGGGATTGCCGCCACACCGAAGGGGATTGAAATTAGTGAGAAACTGGGCGGGCTGTAGAAGATTTTTTATGGACTGCTGAACCAATGGCAGAGAAAAGAAGATATCATTGGTTCGGCAGTCCTCTTATTTATGCAAAATCTCAAATTTCTATCACAATTCATTTTTATAATAGAAAAAGTCATACGAACAGGAGGATTGGATAGAAAGGCGGTTTCAGGATTGGAGAAAAGATGTAAAATTTGCGGACTCCCGGAGCATTATACCGGAATTAAATATGATGAAAAAGGAGTCTGCAATTATTGTAATTTTTATTTTGAAAATCGGGAGGTTTTTGAAGATACAGAGAAATTGGAAAAAATCTTTCAGGAGAAAATGGAGGCTGCAAAACAAAAGGCAAAAGAGAACGGTGCGAAATATGATTGTCTGGTAGGATTTAGCGGCGGAAAAGACAGCACCTATATTATCCAGCAGTTAAAAGAAAAATATGGAATGCGGGTTCTTGCGTTTACGTTTCAGAATGCCTTTGCAACAGAGTACGGCAGAAAGAATATCGAGAATGCCTTGCAGAAAATACATGTAGACCATATTGCATTTTCCATGAATGACAAAGAATTGCGGAAAATGTATACGGCTTGCGTCAATCTATTACATAACTTCTGCTCGGTATGTTTTCACTATATGCACTATTACAGTTATCTGTTCGCAGGGCAGAATGGGATTCCTTTGATTGTAAACGGACGGACAAAAGGACAGATGCTGCAGGCTGCACTTGAAAAAAGACTGCTCGAACCGTTTGAAACGTCACATACTCTTCTGGAATTTGAACACCAGATGTTTCATGGCTTGGAAGAAAAGCTCCACAAACAGGGAAAAGCTGATTATCTGGAGAACATTCAGGCTGAGGCAGTCTCCTATTTTGCTTACCATGATGTGAGTGAAGAAGAAACCATGCGCACTCTGGAAGAAAGTATCGGATGGACAAGGTCTAAGAGAGGCCATGAAGATTGCTATGCCCATGCTATGGCAGAGCATATGAGCATCCGGAAACGGGGATTCCCGATACGGCAGGGAGAACTTGCGGTGGAGGTTCGAAGAGGAAAGATGACGATTGAAGAAATGGATCGGATTTTAGAAGAGGATATGGGTCATTATTCGACGGTATCAGAAGAAACGAAAGAGCGGTTTGAAGATAGAATCCGCAGAAAGGATCGATAAATGCAGAGAAGTGTTTTAGATGATCTGGAACGTTCCGCCGGAAAATATCCGAAGAAGACGGCGTTTGCCGACGTTGGTGAAGAGATTTCCTATCAGGAATTGGTGCAGGCGGCAAAACGGATTGCATCGGGAATCTGTAGAAGAACCGGCGGACAGTTGCGCAAGCCGATTATGGTCTTGATTGACCGTGATATAAAAAGTGTCATTAGTTTTTTCGGAATTGTGTACAGCGGAAATTTTTATGTCCCGATTGACAGAGAACTTCCGAGAGAACGTATAGAGAGCATGATAAGAAGCATACAGCCCGCCGGACTTATTTACCGGAAGGAACATGAGGGAACAGCGGCGGCGTTGGAAGCTACGGTAGAGAAGATGGTCTGTGAGGAATTGCTGCTTGAAGAAGCAAAAGAAGAGGCGCTTGCAGAAGTTCGGGGGCAGATGTTGGATACAGATCCGCTGTATGCTATTTTTACCTCAGGCTCTACCGGAGTTCCAAAAGGCGTATTGGTCGGGAATCATTCGGTCATAGATCTGGTGGATAATTTTCGGGAAGTATTCGGATTTGATGAAAACTGTGTCTTTGGAAATCAGGCGCCCTTTGATTTTGACGTATCTGTAAAAGACATTTATTCCACAATCAAAAACGGCGCAACCATGTATATCATTCCGCCGATGCTGTTTGTCATGCCGGCAAAACTGGTGTCGTTCCTGAATGAAAAAAGGATTAACACGATTATATGGGCTGTTTCTGCGCTTACGGTCGTGGCGAATGTGAAAGGATTTGCCCGGGAAGTGCCAATGCATCTGCGGAATGTGATGTTTTCCGGTGAAGTCATGCCGAATAAAGTGTTGAATTATTGGAGAAATGCCCTGCCAAAGTGCAATTATGTAAATTTATACGGTCCGACGGAGATTACCTGCAACTGCACCTATTACAAGGTAGAGCGTACCTTTGAGGATTGGGAAGCGCTGCCGATTGGAAAAAGTTTTTTGAATACGGGGATTTTATTGCTGGATTCGGAGCGCAAAAAAGCGGTAGGCGAAGGAGAGACGGGCGAAATCTGTGTCAGCGGAAGCTCATTGGCGTTGGGATATTATAACGAAATAGAAAAGACAAATGCAGCGTTCATCCAGAATCCGTTGAATTGGCATTATCCGGAACGGATCTACTGCACCGGAGATATGGGAAAATATGATTCGGAAGGAAATCTCCTTTTTATGTCCCGCCGGGATGCGCAGATAAAGCATATGGGACATCGGATTGAGCTGGGAGAGATTGAAATTGCCGTGAATGCAATGCCGTTTATTGAATCTGCCGTTTGCCTGTATGATGAGGAAAAGCAGAAAATTGTACTTTTCTATCAGGCAGGCGGGGATCGCAAAAAGCAGATAGTTACAGAATTGGGAAAGAAACTGCCGAAATATATGTGGCCGAACCAGTACCGCCAATATGAAAAGCTTCCTCTTAACAAACATGCAAAAATTGACCGCATGAAGCTAAAAGAAGAGTTACGGAGGTGACGGATGGAGCGGTATCAAAAAGGAATTATTGTCGGCGGAACAGGACTTTTGTATCAGGCGGCAGATTTATTGGAGCAAAGCGGCAGAGTGAACCAGATAGAGCTTTATTTCTGCAACCGGAATGGCTTCGGAAAAAAGCAGAAGGAAACGATACGCTGCAGACAGCTTTCAGGGAAAAAAGAGCTGATGGATCTGCTGAGCCAGGAATCAGAGAAGACATTGGTATTGTCTGTAATGAATCCGTGGCTTTTTACCCAAGAGGTTCTTTGTAATGAAAATCTTCTGGTCGTAAATCTCCACCATGCATTGCTTCCGGCACATCGGGGCAGGAATGCGGAAGCATGGGCGATTTATGAAGGAGATGAAAAAGCGGGGATTACCTGGCATAAGGTTGACGCCGGAGTTGATACAGGAGCTGTTTATTTACAGAAAGAAATGGAAGTTGATGACAGCATGACGTCAATCAAGCTGCTCACACGATTAAATGAAGCGGCTCTTGAGGGACTGAAGGAATTATTACAGGAAGGTTTTTCGCAAAGGGAGCTGATAAAGCAAGAGCCGGACGGCAGCTGCCCGCATTTGGCAAAGGAAATTCCAAATGGCGGCTGGCTGGATCTGTCATGGGATTTGAAACAGACGAACCGTTTCCTTCGTGCGATGGATTATGGAATTATGAATGTGCTGGGCAGCCCGAAAGTAAGGCTGGGCGATGGCGTCTATGTCTGTAAGTCATGGAGAATTTTAGAATCAAAGGAAGAAACAAAGGATGGAATTGAGTTCTCTTCGGAGGAACGAAAGCTCTGCATCCGAAAAGAAGGAACAACGATACTATTAAAGAACATGAAGAAAATGGAGAGTGAAACAGATGGAAACATTATATAAGATTTTAGAAGAAGCAAGAGCAGACGTTGATTTTCGTAACCAGACAGGAAAGCTGATTGATGACGGAATATTGGATTCTTTTGATATCATTGCAATAATCGGAGAAATCAACGAGGCGTTCGGAATTGATATATCGGTGGACGAGCTCTTACCGGAGAACTTTAATTCTCCGGAGGCGATGATGGCTCTGATTGAAAAATTGCAGAAAGAAGTGTAAGATATGGAATTTGTATCTGCAATCTTTCTGATCTTTGTTTCCATTGTCTGTGTTATTTATTTTGCTTTTCCGAAAAAGCATCGATGGGTGGTTCTTTTGATTGCCAGCTATCTGTTCTATTGGTTCAACAGTACCTACCTTGCGGCTGTTCTGGCAGGAATGACGGTTGTCACATGGCTGACGGGACTTATGATTGAGAAAACAAGCGACAAAGCATCGGAATATTTTAAAGAGCATCAGGCGCAGATGACAGAGTCGGAAAGAAAGAGCTACAAGAATTCCGTTACCCAGAAGAAAAAGAGAATACTTCTTCTGGGAGTTTTGATTGATTTAGGAGTGCTGCTGTTTTTTAAATACCATAACTTTTTCTTGGGAAATGCGGCGTCTTTGTTGGGACTTTTCGGAATACCGATGAAGGATTACCGTTTTGATTTACTGCTTCCGCTTGGGATTTCGTTTTATACCTTACAGGCAATTGCCTATATGGTAGATATTTACCGGAAAAAATACAGGGCAGACCGGCGCTTTTTTCGGTTTGCACTGTTTATGTCCTATTTTCCGCAGATTGTTCAGGGGCCGATTGCAAGGTATCATAAGCTGGCGGAACAGATCTATCAGGAACATTCCTTTGATTTCACAAGGCTGAAATTTGGCTGTCAGCTGATTTTATGGGGCTTCATGAAAAAATTGATTTTGGCGGACCGGCTTGGAATTTTAGTTGATACAATATTTGATAATTATACAGATTATCGAGGAGGAATTTTATTCTTAGGGGCAATTGGATTTGGACTGCAGACCTATGCGGACTTTTCAGGAGGAATGGAGATTGCGAGGGGCGTTTCGCAAATATTCGGAATTGAGTTGGAAATCAATTTCAAACAGCCTTATTTTGCAAAATCCATAGAAGAATTCTGGAGGAGATGGCATATTACGCTCGGCACATGGATGAAGGATTACATATTTTATCCGTTATCGCTGTCGAAACGGTTCGCAAATCTGAGTAAGAAGGCGAGAAAACTTTTTGGAAATTATATCGGGAAAAAGCTTCCGTCTTTTCTGGCGATGTTTTTGGTTTACTTTCTGGTAGGATTCTGGCATGGTTCTAGTTGGAAATATGTGGTATACGGAATCTGGAACGGCATGATTATTACTTCGGGAATCCTGCTGGCTCCGGTTTATCAGAAGGGAATCGCATTATTCCATGTAAAGGAAGATTCTTATGGGTGGAAGTTTTTTCAGATGGTGCGCACCTTTTTGCTCTGTTCCCTTGGCAGATTTTTTTCACGGGCGGGTTCCTGTATGATTGCATTTTCAATGATACGGAATATGTTCCTGTATCCAAGAACGTGGGAATTTTTTGACGGTACGCTGCTGACGCTGGGCTTGGATGCAAAGGACTTGACCGTTCTTGCTGCCATGATAATTTTATTATTGTTGGTGGACATTGCCCATGAAAGGGGAGTTAAGATTCGTGAAAGCATTGCGTCTCAGGGATTTATTTTTCGTTGGCTGATCTATTGGACTGCCTTTTATCTGGTTGTGATTTTTGGAATGTATGGGCCTGCTT
>Ga0137307_100849_pt1 | contig 33449 bp, 27 predicted proteins | sample NAcewD2O_March_2_FD_97180 | JGI IMG/M metagenome (GOLD analysis project Ga0137307, IMG submission 97180) | Mouse cecal microbial communities from Vienna, Austria - N-Acetylglucosamine amended D2O_March | ecosystem: Host-associated > Mammals > Digestive system > Large intestine > Cecum | place... | reverse complement strand
TCTTCGGTGGGGTTGGGTGTTTTAATGGAAAGGGATAATACGGTAAAGCAGGCCGGAGGGTTTATTTTACAGCTTATGCCTTTTGCGGAGGAGGCGGTGATTTCCCGCTTGGAAGCCAACCTTCAGAGATTTCGATCCGTAACCGAAGTATTGGAAGCGGGGAATCCGCCGGAAAAGATGCTGGAAATGTTGTTGGACGGATTGTCCATGCAAGTGACGGATACGATAGGAACAGGATATCGCTGCGACTGCTCCAAAAAACGTGTGGAGGGGGCAATTATCAGTATAGGAAGGAAAGACATCGAAGAAATGATAGCGGATGGGGAAGAAATAGAGGTAGGCTGTCATTTCTGCAATAAGAAGTATACATTTTCGGTAGATGAGCTGAAAGGGATGCTGGCTCATACAAGATAAAAACGGAATTGTGGGGTGGAAGACGGGCTATGAAGCATGGGTTCATAAAAGTGGCGGCGGTAACGCCTAAAATTAAAGTGGCAGATACGGCTTATAATGTAGGGCAAATAAGCCTTGGGCTTAAAGAAGCAGCAGAGGCTGGGGCAAAAATTATTGTTTTCCCGGAACTATGTATAACCGGGTATACATGCGGGGATTTATTCTTACAGGAGCTGCTTCTTAGGAAGGCAAAGGAAGGATTGCTTGGGGTTGCGGAACAGACCAAAGAAGTGGATGCCCTTGTGTTTGTAGGGCTGCCTTTGGTGAGGGATAATAAGCTGTATAATGTGGCGGCTGCCTTGCATCAAGGGAAGATTCTCGGGTTTGTGCCAAAGGCTAATATTCCTGCATACGCGGAATTTTATGAGGGCAGGCATTTTACGGAAGGGAACCGTAAGGCGGTGGAATATACTATGGGAACCGGGGAAGGGGAAGAAACGGTACCTTTCGGAACAAACCTGTTGTTTGAAATAGATGCCATAGAAGGGCTGGAGGTAGGGTGTGAAATATGCGAAGACATGTGGGCGGCGGATTCCCCGGCCAATTCCCATGCGAGGGCAGGCGCTACTGTGATGGTAAATCTGTCCGCTTCGGACGAAACGGTAGGGAAAGATGAATACCGGGAAATGCTTGTAAAATCATCCAGCGCAAGGAACATTATGGGCTATATCTACACAAGTGCGGGGGAAGGGGAATCCTCTCAGGATTTGGTATTTGGAGGTCACGATATCATTGCGGAAAATGGTACAGTGCTTGCCCAGTCGAAACGGTTTACCAACCAGATTGTGTATGGTGATTTGGATATCCACAGGATTTGCCATGAAAGGCGGAGGATGACCACATACCGTCAGGAGGCAAGCGGGGAATACCGGATGATAAAGGTTCCAATGAAGAAGGAGGAAACGGTAATTGCCAGAAGCTTCGGCTGTATGCCCTTTGTGCCGGAAGAAAAAGGGAAGCGGGAAAAACGTTGTGACGAGATTCTGTCTATCCAGTCCTGCGGATTGAAAAAACGGTATGAGCATACGGGATGCCGGAAGGCAGTGGTGGGGATTTCCGGCGGCTTGGATTCGACTTTAGCGCTGCTTGTGACGGTAAGGGCTTTTGATATGCTTTCCATAGAAAGGAAGAACATTGTGTCGGTAACGATGCCCTGCTTTGGAACAACGGACAGGACTTATGAGAATGCCTGCAAAATGGCGAAGGTTTTGGGAACTGACTTAAGGGAAATCAATTTGAAAAAAGCGGTAACCCTTCATTTTGAGGATATTGGGCAGGATATGGACTGCCATGATGTTACGTATGAAAACGGGCAGGCGAGAGAACGGACGCAGGTTTTGATGGATGTTGCCAATCAGGAGAATGCGCTGGTAATCGGAACCGGGGATATGTCCGAACTAGCCCTTGGGTGGGCGACCTATAATGGGGATCATATGTCCATGTATGGGGTCAATGCCGGAGTGCCGAAAACGCTGGTAAGGCATCTGGTGCAATATTATGCCGATACTTGTGGGAACGAAGAATTGAAGAATGTGCTGCTGGATGTATTGGATACGCCGGTCAGCCCGGAGCTTTTGCCGCCGGTAGACGGGGCAATTGCCCAAAAAACGGAGGATTTAGTCGGGCCTTATGAACTGCATGACTTTTTCCTTTATTACATGCTCCGGTGCGGCTTTGAGCCGGAAAAGATATACCGTATTGCCTGTATGTCATTTGCCGGGCAATATGATGGTGGAGTGATTCTAAAATGGCTGAAAGTTTTCTACCGGAGATTTTTTATCCAACAGTTCAAGCGTTCCTGCCTGCCTGACGGGCCGAAGGTGGGAAGCGTGGCTTTATCGCCAAGGGGGGATTTGCGTATGCCGTCCGATGCCTGCGGACGTGTTTGGCTGGAAGGGCTGGAAAAGATAGGAACAGGAAAATAGATTCCCTATTTAAAAACAAAGAATTTCCAAGGCATACCTTGCCTAAGAAATTCTAAGCTTTGTCTTTATTGCTGTTGCGCTGCGGTATTGCCCGTTGCTGCAGCAGCTTCTGCTTTTTGCAGGGATGCTTTGATGGCGTCCAAAAGCACCATAGAAGTATATTTGTTATCGTCCGAATAAGTGATGCCGTCCAGGGACTGGTTTTCGCATATTTGGGATGCCAAATCTTCAAAAGCCGGTTCAATTAAAGGGTACATAGCAGACACGGCTTCGTCCAGGTTGACAATACGGATGCTGTTTATGTTCGCTTCATCTACCGTAACTTCTATATCCACCACATTATCGTTAAGGACAAGAGAAGTCGTATAGACGCCGGGCATATAAGAGTTCGCCGGCTGTACGATATTGGAGTCTTTATCCTTGTTCTTGGGAAGGAACATAATAATAAGCAGTATAATAAAAAGAATCCCAAGAACGGCAAAGATGCCGGTATATATTAATTCTTTTAGATGAAGTACAACAATTTTTGTTTTGGAACTCATAGCAATATTCCCGCCTGTTTTCTTTTTACTATCATATTATTGAGGAAGAGGTTTTATACCTAAATTGTAACAGTTCTGCCTTGCGCTTTACGGCTGCCAAGCCTGGTTTGCCGGAAATTTGCTAAAAGATAGGGGGGCTTTAGGTGTTTACCCGGCTCTTTTTCAATTTTCTTAAGATTTTTTTCCTTTTTTATTACATATCTTGTTTAGCTTTTCCCGCTAGAATAGAAAATGCAATGGAAACAAAGAATGGGTGGCAGGATGGATATTTTGCTTTCTTAAAATATGGTATACTTTCCATAATAGGACAGATAATTGTGAAACCAATAAATTTGCTGCATATTCTGAAGATTTAAAATTTTGCAATTATTTGAATATAGTAGGAAAGGGAAAGGAGTATAAGCAGGATGGAAGGGTATCATATATTGATTGTGGAGGATGATAAGGACATCAGGGATGGTATCGAAATTTATTTAAAAAACCAGGGATATTCCGTGTCACAGGCGGCGGATGGGATAGAAGGGCTCAAAGCGATTGAAAGCGAGGAAATCCACCTTGCCATTGTAGACATTATGATGCCAAGGATGGACGGGATTACCATGATGATGAAGATGCGGGAGAAAGGATATGATTTTCCGGTCATTATGCTGTCGGCGAAATCGGAGGAAGTGGATAAGATAATGGGATTGAATATGGGCGCCGATGACTATGTGACAAAACCTTTTACGACGATGGAACTTCTGGCAAGGGTAAATTCCCACTTGAGACGGTATGGAAGATATCTGCAGGCAGTAGGGGATAAAAAGGAGAACGATAAAATTCATGTGATTGGCGGGCTGGAGCTGAATGAAGAAACGGTGGAGGTTTTTGTGGACGGGAAGCCGGTAAAGATGACGCCATTGGAATTTAAAATCCTGCTGCTTCTGATGCGGAATCCCGGAAGGGTGTTCAGTGCGGATGAGATATACGAAAGGGTTTGGAACGAGCAGGCGGTCAATACAGATACCATTATGGTGCATATCCGGAAAATAAGGGAGAAAATAGAAATTAACCCAAAAGATCCAAAATATTTAAAGGTGGTGTGGGGTGTTGGATATAAAATTGAAAAACAATAAAAAAATCGGTGTATTAATAGCAGTTATTATAACGGCATTATTTTCTGCCTGCTTTATGGCATTGTATCCTACTTTTGAAAAAAAAGCAGATATGTATTACAAGGACAGTCTATTAAGGGAAGATTTCCTAGGATATCTTTACCGGGGCAATTATATATTGTATAAAGACATTAGGGAAAAAAAGGATGGAACAAACTATAATTACGAAGATTTGTACTTGGAAATAGAGGAAGAGTATGTGCCTGGGGCATATGGGAAAGCCGGGGAGGAAAGCAGCATAGAGGATGGACTGGATTATGGTGGGATTGATGCCCTTCCGTCGGAGATGAGATATAAACTGGAAAATATTTTTATGGAATGGGAGGAGGAGTTCCGCAACGAGTTTGCCAGAAGGGCGGATTATTGTGTAATTGATGAAGAAACCGGGGAGTTGATAAAAAATACCGGGAGGAATATTGAAGCGCTGGCTGCGTCCGGGGCGGACAGCGAGAAGCAGGAGCTGCCGTATATTTATTATGTGATGGTGACATATGATGAGGCAGGGAATCCGGATAGGGCTGCGGTAAAGGGAGCAAATTCCGATGAACTTTTAAAAAGCGTCCAAGCCATAATGAAAAGCAAGAACTTGGAAAAAGAGTTTAATTATGTATATGAAAACGGATATTATGTAAAAGAAAGAAGCTATTATGGAATCAGCGGTTTGGATAATCGTATGACAAAGGTAAGCTGTGCCGTTTATGCGCCGCGGAAAACTACATTTATATATGCCTTGACGCAGGAACAGAAAGATAAAATGACAAACGGCGGGATGATTGCTAATGGCTGGGAGGAATGGTATGCCTATGCCCGCGCAGGGGTCGGGGAGGTCTATTGGGTATTTCTGATAGTATTGACAATCTTGGCTTTTCTCATGATGCTAAACAAAAAATATTGTTTGCATCATAGCAAGGCGGTAAAGGCACCGTTTGAGCTTACAGCATTTTTAGTGATAATAATAGCCGGCGGTTTCCACAATATGGTCATAGAATTGGTAAGTGATACGAACCGGGGCTATTTTAATACGGTATGGAACCAATATTTATTTTTTATTCCTGCGGAAAGCTATGAAATCGCCACAGGGGCTGTGAATTTTGGATGCCTGTTCTTGCTGTTTGGAGGTTGGTTTTATGCGGTGAGTACATTGGGGGAGCTTTTCACTTATGGAATCAAAGGTTTTTTGAAAGAAAGGAGCATTTTGCTCCGGTTTGCAAGGAGAATCGGAAAGTGGGCAGGCAAAATTGTCAGGAAGTTTAAAGATGAACTGCTTCATGTGGATTTGGATGGGGATGTGGAGCATACCCTCCATAAAATAGTGCTGGTTAACTTCATTGTTTTGGGGATTCTGTGCAGCATGTGGTTTTTCGGATGGTTTGTCTTGATTGTGTATACCCTTGCCCTGTATTTCCTATTGAAAAAGTATATTGGAAAATTGCAGAATCAGTATAAAAAATTGCTGGGGGCTACCGGATCCATAGCGGAGGGGAATCTGCATACAACCTTTGAGGAAGATTTTGGCGTATTTGAATCCTATAAAGATGCGCTCCATGAGATTCAGGAAGGATTCCGCAAAGCGGTGGACGAGGAGGTAAAAAGCCAGCGGATGAAAGCGGAGCTGATTACCAACGTTTCCCATGATTTGAAAACACCGTTAACGGCAATCACTACGTATATTGATTTGCTGAAAGAGGATGGGATTACGCAGGAGCAGAGGGAGGAATATATCGGCGTATTGGAGAAAAAGTCGTTGCGCCTGAAAACACTGATTGAAGATTTGTTTGAAGTGAGCAAAGCAAACAGCCGGAATGTGACAGTGAATCTGGTGGAAGTGGATATTGCGAATTTAGTGCGGCAAGTGTATCTGGAATATGAAGATAAAATAGAAGAAGCGAATCTGGATTTCCGTTTCCGTATGCCGAAAGAAAAAATTGTCTTGAAGCTGGACAGCCAGAAGACATACCGTATTTTTGAAAATCTTTATTCCAATACGATAAAATATGCCATGACTGGAAGCAGGGTTTATATTGATTTGGAAAAACTGGACGGGAAAGTTGTCATCGGGTTACGGAACATGTCCGCAGTGGAATTGCATGTAGCGCCGGAGGAACTGACGGAGCGTTTTGTAAGAGGGGATAGTTCGAGGAATACGGAAGGAAGCGGCCTTGGGCTCGCAATTGCGAAAAGCTTTACGGAGATTCAGGGCGGTACGATGGAAGTGGTAGTGGACGGCGATTTGTTTAAAGTAATGCTCGCCTGGAAATGCGAAGAATGACGGATGCAAGGGCATAAAGAATCAGAGTGCATAGAAAAACAGTCTATGCACTTTGTTTTTATGCACAGCCCCGTGCAAAGGAATATGACGCTAAAGCGGCGCACGGGGAGCGCAGCGAGTAGGAGAAGATGAATCTTCTCTACTCGATTGTCAATATAAGGATAGTTTGCAGAAAGCAGCCCCTGTTGTTTGAAAATTACTGCTGAATGGATGCACAGCACACTTGTTTTCGTAGATGAAATGAAGTATAATTTCTATTAAATATGTCAATCATCGTACGATTGCAGGTACAAGGAGGAATAGGTATGTATCATTGCCATCTGCACTTTTATTTGTTGGGTCGGCAGGGTAGGATATTTGAGGTCGTGAAAGGGATATCGCCGTTTGAACATTTTACTCATGAGTATATGGAAAGCGAGGAGCTTGACGAAGCATTTGCGGCGAAAGCGGATGTGATTCTGGCCGATTTGGGAGTATTGGATGTAAAAGAGGCAATGCAGACACTTGTTTCGGTAAAAAGAAGGGATGCCGAACTAATTCTGCTTGCGGATAAGAACCGGATGGATGTTTTTTCCGGTGATTTGCAGGGAATAAAGGATATTTGGATTTGCCCCATGTCAGACGAGGAAATCAGATTCCGTTTTCTAAGGTGGCAGCAGGAATGTAAGATGAGCAAGGATTATTGGCAGACCAGCCATTTTTTTGAAGCTACGATTAACAATGTTCCGAATCTCATCTGGTATAAGGACAAGAATGGCATTCATGAAAAAGTGAATGATAGTTTTTGTAAAACAGTCAATAAAACAAAACAGCAGGTGGAAGGCAGAGGGCATGCTTATATCTGGGATGTAGAGCATGACGATCCGGCCTGCATTGAGTCCGAAAAGGAGGTTATGGATAAGAGGGAGACGTGCGTATCCGAGGAAATTATCCAAACCGGAGCGGGGATTCGGACATTGACGACTTACAAGTCTCCTTTGTATGATTTGGACGGCAGTGTAATGGGCACAGTTGGGGTGGCTATAGATGTGACGCAGGAGCGCGCATATGAGAAGGAGATTATAAAAAAGAATGAAACGCTGGAAAAGATTTTCACTACCATTGACTGCGGGGTAATACGGCATACGGTGGATGGCTCGCATATCCTTAGCATCAATAAGGCCGCGCTTAAAATTATGGGTTATGAATCCTTGGAAGAGTTGATGGCGGACGGGTTCGATATGATTGCAAACAGCGTAGTAGAGGAAGACCGGGAAAAACTGCAGGATAGCATGAAAAAGCTGGAAAAAGAGGGGGACAGCGTCAGCACCGAGTACCGTGTACGGCATAAAAATGGGGAAGTGCTTCATCTTATGGGGAATATAAAGCTTTTTAAAGAAAATGGGAAGCTATATTACCAGCGTTTCCTTTTAGATTGTACTGCTCAGAAATTGCAGGAGAAAAAGAACGAAAGATGGCAGATGGAATTGGTGCAGGCGTTGGGGATTGACTATAGCATTGTATGCTTTTTTGATTTGGATGCGGATATTGGTATCACCTTCCGCTATAATGAAGGGAACGGCAGTGTTTTCGCCCCGGGACCGGATGGGAAGATTTCGTTTAAAGGAAGCATGGAGCGATATATACGGGAGTTTGTGCATGAGGAAGACAGGGAAATGCTGCAGCAATTGGCTTCCCTGGAAAGCCTGGAAAAAGAACTGGCAGAGAAGCAGATGGATTATGTCAATTATCGTATCTGCATAGGGGAAGAAATAGAATATTTCCAATTGAAAGTGGTACGTACCGGCAAATGGAGCAAGGAACAGCATGGTATGGTAATGGGAATCCGCAGCGTGGATGAGGAAACCCGCAGCGAAATGGAAAAGAAGACATTGCTTGAGAATGCGCTGATGCAGGCAAACCGGGCAAATAAAGCAAAAAGCATCTTTTTGTCAAATATGTCTCACGATATCCGTACGCCGATGAATGCGATTGTCGGTTTTACTACGCTCGCCATTACGCATATCGATTATAAGGATCAGGTAGAAGAATATTTGAAAAAGATTATGTCTTCCGGAAACCATTTACTGAGCCTGATTAATGACGTTTTAGACATGAGCCGTATCGAAAGTGGTAAGATGCATTTGGATGAAAAGCTGTGCCGGCTGCCGGATATATTGCATGGGCTGCGCAACATACTGCAGGCAGATATCCATGCAAAGCAGCTTGATTTGTATATCGACGCAGTAGATGTCCTGAATGAAGAGATTCTCTGCGACAAGCTGCGTTTGAACCAGGTACTTTTGAATTTGTTGAGCAATGCGGTTAAGTATACAGGTGCGGGCGGCATTATCAGCATGAGGGTGACGGAAAAGACGGGGGCGCCCAAAGGGTTTGCCCATTATGAATTTAGCATTAAAGATACGGGAATCGGCATGAGTGAGGAATTTGTATCACATATTTTTGAGCCTTTTGAAAGGGAGAAGAGCAGTACAATCAGCGGTATCCAGGGCACCGGGCTTGGGATGGCGATTACAAAAAATATTGTGGATATGATGAATGGCAAGATTGAGGTAAAAAGCGAACAGGGGGCTGGTACGGAAGTCAATGTCAGCTTTACGTTCCGCCTGAATACCGGAACGAAGGAACCGCAGGATATACCGAAGCTGAAAAATTGCAGGGCCTTGGTGGTAGATGATGATTTCAATACATGTGACAGTGTGACTTATATGCTGGGGCAGATTGGAATGCGGGCAGAGTGGACGCTGTCCGGGAAGGAAGCATTGCTGCGCACCCGCCAGGCAGTATCAAGGAACGACATTTATACGGTATATGTGATAGACTGGATGCTGCCCGATATGAACGGCATCGAAGTAACCCGCAGAATCCGCAAGGAAATGGGTGAGGAGGTACCGATTATCCTGCTTACCGCTTATGACTGGCAGGATATTGAAGAAGAGGCAAAGGAAGCCGGCATTACAGCATTTTGCAGCAAACCGCTGTTTTTATCCGAATTGCGGAGTTGTCTCCATTCCATCGTAGACATAGAGGAAGTGGAAGTGGAAAGAGAAAGGGAGAATGCAGCAAAACGGCATACAGGGCGTATCTTGTTGGCGGAGGACAATGAACTGAACCAGGAAATTGCTGCGGCTATTTTAGGGGACGCAGGATTTACCACGGAGATAGCCGGGAATGGGCAGATTGCCGTAGAGATGTTGAAAAAGTCGGAACCGGGATATTACAAACTGATTCTCATGGATGTGAGGATGCCGGTGATGGACGGCTATGAGGCCACGAAAACAATCCGTAAGCTTGAAAACCACCAGTTAGCTTCCATCCCGATTTTGGCAATGACAGCCAATGCATTTGAGGAAGACAAGCAGGAAGCGCTGCAAAGTGGAATGAACGGTCATTTGGCAAAGCCGATTGACGTGAGGGCTTTGCTCGATACACTGGATACAATATTGGCGTGAAGGGCAAAAGGGAGATGGATTATGAAAATAGGGTTTACAAAGATGCATGGCTGCGGGAATGACTATATTTATGTGAACGGGGCGGAAGCGGCGATAGATGAAGGAAAAAAAGAAGGGGTTGTACGGAAACTTAGCGACAGGCATTTTGGCATCGGGGGCGATGGGGTTATTTTTATCCATTCTCTGAGTGGGGAAGATGCTATCGCGGATTTTGAAATGGAGATGTATAATGCGGACGGTTCCCGGGCAGAAATGTGCGGGAACGGCATCCGCTGTGTGGCAAAATATGTATATGACAAGGGGCTGACGGATAAGGAAAAGATTCGTATTGCCAGTTGCGGAAAAGTGAAATATCTGGATTTGGCAATAAAAGAAGGAAAAGTTGCAAATGTTAGGGTAAATATGGGGGCGCCTATTTTAGCGGTAGAGGATATCCCTGTCATTTCCGGGCAGAAAGAAGCGATTGCGGAACGGATAGAAGTGGAGGGAAAGGAGTACGAGATGACATGCGTATCTATGGGGAATCCCCATGCGGTAGTTTTTATGAAGGCATGGGAAGATTTGGATAGTTTTGCAGTAGAAAAAATAGGCCCTTATTTTGAAAACCATATGCGTTTTCCGAAAAGGACTAATACGGAATTTGTGAAAGTAATAGACAGGAACACGGTTCAGATGCGTGTCTGGGAAAGAGGAACCGGGGAGACTCTTGCCTGCGGTACGGGGGCGTGTGCAACGGTGGTAGCTTGTGTTTTGAATGGATTGACAGAGGAAGAAGTGACGGTAAAATTATTGGGCGGGGAGCTGAAAGTCCAATGGAATAGGGAAAATAATACAGTTTACATGGCAGGACCAGCGGAAACTGTTTTTGACGGGGTGATAGAAATAGATGGAATGGACTAAAATTAGCATAGGCTGAGAGGAGAAAATATATGTTCAAAATTAACGATAATTATTTAAAGCTGCCGGGAAGCTATCTTTTTTCTACGATTGCCAAAAAAGTAAATGCGTACTCACAGGCAAATCCGGAAAAGAAGATTATCCGTCTTGGAATCGGCGATGTAACACAGCCTTTGGCGCCGGCAATTATTGAAGCTTTGCATAATGCGGTGGATGAAATGGGGAAGGCAGAGACTTTCCACGGGTATGCGCCGGACTTGGGTTATGAATTTCTGCGCAGTGCGATTGCGGAAAACGATTATAAGGCGAGGGGATGCGATATAGCGGCGGATGAAATTTTCATTTCGGATGGGGCGAAGTGTGATTCCGGGAATATTCAGGAGATTTTCAGCACAGATAACAAAATAGCGGTTTGCGACCCGGTATATCCGGTTTATGTAGATACGAATGTGATGGCAGGCAGAACCGGCACTTATGATGCGGACAAAGAAGTTTGGAGCGATGTCATTTATATGCCGTGTCTGGCAGAAAATAATTTTGCGCCGGAGCTTCCTAAGGAAACACCGGATTTGATTTATCTTTGCTTCCCTAATAATCCCACCGGCTCTACGATTATGAAGGAGCAGCTTCAGGAATGGGTGGACTATGCCAATAAAGTAGGGGCAGTTATTATTTACGATGCAGCTTATGAAGCTTATATTTCTCAGGAAGATGTACCGCATACGATTTATGAATGCGATGGGGCCAGGGCTTGTGCGATAGAACTGCGTTCATTTTCCAAAAATGCCGGTTTTACGGGAGTGCGCCTTGGTTTTACCGTCATCCCTAAGGAATTGAAATGCGGGGAAACTTCCCTCCATTCTTTATGGGCAAGAAGACACGGCACCAAGTACAACGGTGCGCCTTATATTGTGCAGCGCGCCGGAGAGGCAGTTTATTCGGCAGCCGGAAAAGCCCAGTTGAAGGAACAGGTAGCTTATTATATGAGGAATGCGAAATATATTCTGGAGGGGCTAAAAGATGCGGGATATACGGTATCCGGCGGTGTAGATGCGCCTTATATCTGGCTGAAAGCGCCCAAAGGAATGAGCAGTTGGGAGTTTTTCGATTATCTTCTGGAAAATGCCAATGTAGTAGGAACGCCCGGCTCCGGGTTCGGCCCAAGCGGGGAGACTTATTTCAGGCTGACAGCTTTTGGAAGTTACGAAAATACAGTGGCAGCAGTGGAAAGGATAAAAGGAGTGTAGATCCAAGAGGAGATGGTAAAAGAGATGTCCTTTGTTAGGATGGCGGGATTGAGAAGGTGTTTGATTTGGAAAAACACCTTCTCAATCCCTACCATCTTAAACGGAGGATTATTTTTTACGCGTTGGGAAAGACCAGCAAGAATTGAGGAGCAATTTCAGGGGAGAGAGGAGAAGGTTGGTTGGGTGAGGAACAATTTGAGCTGTGTATGGCAGCTATGGTTAAGGGGGATAAGCAGGGGCTGAGAATGGTCTATGAGTCTTATTCAGGGTATGTCTATACAGTGGTTTATGGTATATTGGGGAATAGGGAAAATGCGGAAGACGTAACCAGCGAGTTCTTTATAAGGCTTTGGGAAAAAGCAGTGCAGTATAAGCCGGGCAGGGGACACAGGGGTTATTTGGCGGCGATGGCAAGGAATATGGCAGTGGATTATCTGCGGAAATACAAAAAGGAAGAGCTGACTGCCGCAATTCATGATTTGGAAAATGAGGATGACGAAGAAGGAAAAAAGAGATATTGGAAAGTGCGTAAAAGCGGCAGGAGGGCAGAGGAACTCCGGACAGAAGATATGGAAAGCGAAGTGATTGGGAATTTGGCGCTGGAAGAGGTTTTGCTCCTTTTAAAGCCGGGGGAACGGCAGATAGTGGATATGAAAGTGCTGGGTGGACTGACATTTAAAGAGATAGCAAAATTGTTGTCTTTGCCGATGGGAACTGTTTCTTGGAAGTATCAGAATGCCATGAAGAAATTGCGGAGGTGCGGATATGAAGAGTTTTGAAAAAGAATATAGAAAAATGATTCAAAAAGAAGCCCCCGACTTCTGGAACAAGATTGAAGCGGAACTGGCGGACAGGGAAAGTACGCTTTCCGTTATGACAGGCGACAGGGAAAAGATAAAACAAAAAAAATGGCTGGCCGGAGGAAACGTATGGAGATATGCAGGAATTGCTGCGGCATGCTTTTGCGTCGTTATCCTTTTTCATCAATGGCAGACAACATTGGAAAAACGCTCCGGAATGAGCGGAACGCCGGTAGAAGAAACAGCTTCAAAAGAAACGACGGATACGGGAAATGATTGGGAAAAAGCAGTGCAAGCAGAAGGAGCTATGCAAGCAGAAGGAGCAGTGCAAGCAGAAGGGGCTATGCTGGAAGAAGGGTTGGAAGAGACGGTAAGTGCAGTCGGATTGGAAGATGGAACGGTTATCGGGGGGCTGGATGTAAAAATAGTGGAAGCCACACAAATGAAATACCACAGCCTGTATCGGGCTATTGTTTTGGAGGATAGGAGCGGGGTGCTTCAGACAGGGGATGAAATAATGGTTATGGCAGAAAGGAATGGGGCGGAAGAGATAGAGGAAGGAGGCACATATTGCATTTCCGTAGCATATGATTCACAGTCCGAGGTCGCGTTTCATCTGATGGACTGAGAGGGGAATCGCCTATATCTGGGTTACATCAAAAATAACCTTTCCGTTTTTATCGTAAACTTTCAGGCAATCCCTGCTTATCCATTGGATTTCTCCTAAATATTGACGATATATCCAGAAAGATGGTTCTGTTTTTATAAGTTCTATTTTATGAATTACTTTTTTATTTTGGGTAATGATGAGGGAAATAACCGCCCTATCTATGGTTTGTACTACCCTGAGAGAAGCAAATTTGTTTTCTGAAAGGAACTGGAAAGGCTTTCCGTACATCCACTGGTTTTTATAATTCCTGGAAATAATATCGTTGCGTAAAAAGTCGAAATATGGAAGGTTCCACCCCCATTGTTTTCCTATGAATAAAATAGACTGATGGATAAGGTTTAGGTAAAAATAGCTTTTTTCTTTTGGGGATAGGGATTGGAAATGAGACGAATGAAAAGGCATTTGCAGGGAAATATACCCATTTTGGCAGGATTGTATGAACGGATGCCTTATTTTTTCGTTGCAGGAAATATTCAGTTTTTTGCAGTTGTCATTATCGTAAAATTTTAACTGGCGCAAATACATATCAATAATGTGCGAGCTTTCAGACCGGATGGTTTCCGTTAATTCACTGTCATTTTCAGACCGGATATCTATATTGTTGAACCGCATAAATCCCCCTTGGATATTGGCATTTCAATCGGATGCTTAAAATTTATTCTACTATAGTTTCTGCTTTTTTACCACCGGTTTATTCCCGCGAGCAAGACTGCCGCGAGGGTCAAATACCCCGCTGCTTTGCAGCGCTGCAAGTTTGATACCCCGTTGCTTGCAGCGGGGTCTTTGATTGCTTTGCTGATATAAATGGAAGGAAGCTGTTGCTAAAAGCATTGGATAGACAAAACTACGGGGATATTTATGTTTGGAATGCAAGTCTGGGATTAGCCTGCTTATGAGTGGTTTCAGGAGAGGAGAAAGTAGAACAAAAAGGTAGGAAGAGAAAAGGATAGGAATAGAAAAGGGTAGGAAGAGAAAGGGACAGGAATAGAAAAGGGCAGGAAGAAAAACGGATAGGAATAGAAAAGGGCAGGAACAGAAAAGGGATAGGAATAGAAAAAGGGAAGGAATAGAATAGTGCAGGAATAAAGAAGAGAAAGGAAGAAAAAAGCGGCGGAAAGAAAAGGGATAGGAAGAGAAAAGGACAAGAAGAAAAAAGAGGCGGATTATGAAAATATATATTTCGGGAATTGGTATGGAAGTCCGGAGAAAGAAAATAAAGAACCTTTATTTATCGATAAAGCCACCGGATGGAAGGGTAGAAATATCCGCCCCTCTGTCCATGCCTGATAAAATGATTGAAGATTTTGTAAGAGGGAAGTTGGAGTGGATAAGAAGGAAAAGGAAAAAATATGAGGAAGCATGCCCGGAAAAAGAACGGCAATATGAATCCGGGGAAATATTATATGTATGGGGGAGGCCGTACCGATTGGTTTATCAGGAGGGCGGGCGGAAGAACTCCTTTGAGCTGTGCGGGGATGAAGGGATATTATCCATGCGGAGTGGCAGTACCGTGAAGCAAAGGGAGGCTTATCTGCGGGAGCAATACCGCTTCATGCTGAAAGAAGAGGTGGTCCGGCTTCTTCCTGAATGGGAAATGAAGACAGGGCTATATTGCAATTCCTGGCGGACAAAGCAAATGAAGACCCGTTGGGGAACATGCAATACCACGCAAAAAAGAGTATGGTTTAACGTCCAGTTGGCAGAAAAGCCGAAGGAATGCCTGGAATATGTCATTTTGCATGAGCTGGCACATCTTAAGGTGAGCAACCACGGCATGGCATTTAGGGCAATTATGGATAAATATATGCCTCAGTGGCAGGAGGTGAAAAAGAAGCTGAACGGCGGCTGATTTTTGTTTTTCACATCCAAGTTCCAATGGGAAATTACATAATTCGATTGAAGTGGTAAAAAGATGCGGATATAATGGAAGAAGAAAAATGGATGGAGCTGGGGCGGAAGATGCTGTACGATAAAGATATCAGAGAACCTCTCTTCGATTTTTTGGAAGAGACCTATGGAAAGGTCAGAATATTAGAAGAAAAAACGATAGGGAAGTCAAGGGCGGATGTGGTTATGGTGACGCCGGAGAGCTTATATGGTATTGAGATAAAAAGCGATGCGGATACTTATGTGAGGCTGGGGAAACAGGTGAAAGATTATAATTTGTTTTACGATTATAATTATGTAGCGGTGGGGACGAGCCACGCGCTGCATGTGGAAGAACATATCCCGGAGTGGTGGGGAATCATTACAGTAGAGCAGGCGGAAACTATGGTAGATTTTTATATCCTGCGCAGACCCGCGAAAAACCCGGAAATGAACTGGAAGAAAAAGCTAAGTATTCTGTGGCGGCCGGAGCTTGCCCATATTCAGGAATTAAACGGTTTGCACAAATATAAAGAGAAAAGCAAACTTTTTGTAATGGGGAGGATTCTGGAGAAAGTGCCGGAGGAGACGTTGCAGAGGCAGCTTTGCGAAGAACTGTTTGAAAGGGATTACACTGCAATTACGGAAGAAATACGGAAATATAGAAGAAAGAACAGGAGAAAAAATGAGAAATAAAAAGTTTCAATCCAAAGTTTGTGTCTGTGCGGTGCCTGCAAACTCAACGTACGCAGAGTCAGCAACCTTGATGTGTGCAAAAAGCTGTGCAGGAAGAGGGATAGAGTGAAAAATCAGCTCGATAGATGATTTTATCACATGGCTATTTGTGCCGGAGCGTCACAAATAAGCACTGACGGTAGACGTAAATTTGAGATTTGTGACTTTGCGGCAGCAAAGTCATGCCCCTAGTCGCGTAAACGATCCGGAATGGAGGTTAATATGATTAAAAATAGAAAAGCGTTAAGGATAGGATGGATTGTTTTTTTACTGCTGTTATGTTGTGGATGTGGGAAAAAAGAGGAAAATGGGTCTACAAGCGGAAGCGTGGTGGATTTAATGGAGGGGATTGAGGAAGACAGGATGGGGGATATGGAAGATACCTCGGAAGGAGGTGTGGATTTGAAGGCGGAAAATAATTTTTTTATAGAAGATACGACGGACTTTGCAATCGAGCTGCTGAAAGAAAGTGTGAAAGGAAAGAGCGGGGAAAATATAATGTTATCGCCGGTATCGGTGACTTCAGCCCTTGCTATGGTGGCGAACGGAGCCAGGGGGAATACGCTTGACCAGATGCTTTCCGCATTTGCCGGGCATCAGGATATGGACAGCTTCAACCGCAATTGGGGAAAGTGGACGGAAGGGCTTACCAACACGGAAGAAGCCTGCTTGCAGTTCGCCAATGCTATCTGGGTGCAGGAAAATGAGGAAAAGCTGTCGGTGGAAGAGGATTTTTTGAAGCAGAACGTATTCTTTTATGATGCAGATATTTATAAGGCAGTTTTTGACGAGGATACATTGAAAAGTCTGAATCTATGGGTGGAGGAAAAAACAGGCGGCAGGGTAAAGGATATTCTGGACAACATGGACGAAGAAGCGGTTATGTACCTGGTGAACACGGTAGTTTTTGATGCTGATTGGATGAAGATTTACCAACCATTTCAGGTGAGGGACAGTACCTTCACAAATGCGGCGGGAGAAAAAAAGGATGTTCCGTTTATGTATTCTACCGAAAGCTCTTATCTGGAAGACGGGAATGCAGCCGGTTTTATAAAGCCTTATAAAGAAGGGTACCGTTTTGTTGCAATTCTGCCCAATCAGGGGATAAGCCCGGAAGAATATCTGGAAACAATAGATGGGGAACATTTTTTGGATTTGTTGTCTGGGGCTAAAACGGAGGCTATTGTCAAGACAAGCGTGCCCAAATTTGAGGCGGTATATGAGGCGAAATTAAACAGTGTATTACCTTCTATGGGCATAGAAGATGCTTTTGACTGGAAAACGGCAGATTTCCGGGGGCTGGGAACTTATGTGAATAAGAATATATATATAAACAGGATTATCCATAAAACTTTTATTTCCGTAGGCGAGCTTGGAACGGAAGCAGTAGTGGCTACGGTAGAAGAAGCAGTAGCGGAGGCGGCAGAGGAAATGGAAGAGATAGAAATCTATGAGGTTTATCTGAAACGGCCGTTCCTCTATGCGATTGTGGAAAATGAGACGAATATCCCGGTTTTCATTGGGGTTGTAAATGAAATCGGATAGACCTTTCGGAACCGGGCGGTATGTGGTAAAATAAAACAGGAAAGTCAAAAACTTTAATGGGAATAGAAAAGGGAGGGGGATGGTATGCCGGAAATTGTGACGATGGGGGAATTACTTTGTGAAATTATGCGTCCTTGCGAAGGGATGGAGCTATATGAAACAGGGGATTTTAAAGGCCCGTTCCCCAGCGGTGCGCCCGGGATTTTTATTAGCACAGCGGCGAGGCTTGGCTGCTCTTCGGGGATTATCGCAGGCGTTGGGGATGATGATTTCGGGAAAAATATTGTTGACCGGCTTAAAAAAGATGGTGTAGACTGCCGCTTTATATTGCAAAGTAAAAAAGGCTCTACGGGGGTGGCATTCGTTACTTATTTTGCCAATGGCGACCGGAAATTTATTTTCCATATGGATAATACCCCGGCTGTGGAGCCGAAGGCGCCGGGGGATAATGGATGGATGGAAGGCACCAGATATTTCCACATAATGGGCTGCTCGTTGATGGCTTCGGCAGCATTTGGGCAGGAGATATTAAAAACGATGAGGATGTTTCGGCAAAAAGGGACAAAAATCAGCTTTGACCCCAATGTAAGGCCCGAGCTTTTACGTGATGCAAAGGCGTTTGATATGGTACAGGAAGTATTTTGCGCATGCAATCTTTTGATGCCGGGCGTGCAGGAATTAAAAATGCTGACAAGCAAGGAAAGGATAGAGGATGCCGTGGCGGCAGCTTTTGAAAATAAAAACCTTGAAATCCTTGTTTTGAAAAACGGTTCCAAAGGCTCTTGTGTGTATACAAGAAAAGGGCTGGAATTGGAAATGGGCGTTTATCCGGTAAAACAGTTGGATGCCACGGGGGCAGGGGATAGTTTCGATGCTGCCTTTATCTGCGGATTGGTGCAAGGGAAAAGCTTAAAAGAAGCCGCACAGATGGGAGCGGCAGCAGGGGCTCTGAATGCAGCGGCGTTCGGACCGATGGAAGGCAATATTTCGCTTGGAACGATAGAAGAAATGATTTATAGCAATACGAAGCAAATATAATTTTAACGGAGGATTGCGGAACTTAAATTTATCAGAACATTCAATAATTTATCGGATTCGCAATGGACTCATATAATTTTAATTATGGAAGGAGAAAAGGATATGTCGTTTGTTACGTCGGAAAAATTGTTATTGGATGCCCAGAAGGGCGGTTATGCAGTGGGTGCATTCAACGTGGAAAACATGGAAATGGTGATGGCTGTGATTAAGGCGGCAGAGGAAATGAATGCACCGTTAATGCTCCAGACAACACCGTCTACCGTAAAATATGCGGGGTTGGATTTATACTTGGCTAATGTGAAAACAGTGGCGGAGCGTGCCAGCGTGCCTGTATGTATGCATTTGGATCATGGCGATAGCTTTGATTTGGCAATGCGTGCCCTGCGCGTAGGATATAGTTCCATAATGATTGACGGTTCCCATAGTGTGTTTGAAGAAAATATTGCGGTGACAAAGGCAGTGGTCGATGCCTGCAAACCGTCCGGGATACCGGTAGAAGCGGAACTGGGAAAAGTTGGCGGTAAAGAAGATGATTTGGACGGCGGAAGCGGCGGATATACGGACCCGGAGGAAGCGAAAGAATTTGTGGAGCGCACAGGTGTTGGCTCTTTAGCGGTGGCGATAGGAACGGCTCATGGCGTATATAAAGGGGAGCCAAAGCTGGATTTAGACCGTCTGGCGGAAATCCGCAAAATTGTTTCCATTCCGTTGGTGCTGCATGGTGCAAGCGGTTTGTCGGAAGAAGCGGTTGCGGAAAGTATCAAGCGGGGGATTTGTAAAGTAAACTTTGCTACGGAACTGCGGATTGCTTATACGGACGGAGTGAAAGAATACCTGGCAGAGTATCCGGATGCCTTTGACCCGAAGAAATATGGAAAAGTAGCGATGGAACATGTAAAGGAAATTGTGAAACAACGGATAGAAATGTGCGGATGCAACGGGAAAGCGTAAACGGGCAGAACGCTGTTTGTTTAAGGCAGAGGAGTATGTCGCCACCGCGACCCGCCGCAGGCGGAGAATCCTGCAAGCAGGATTCTTTTTTATAAGCGAAAATGAAAAAGAACCCTGGTTATTAGCCACAGAGTGGATGGTAACCGGGGTTCTTTTCATTTATAGGGAACCTTCCGAAAAGGGGATGCTCAGTATATACAAGGAGATTGCACGTTATCCGTAAAGGAAATGCTGCGGCATTTTGGGGCAGAAGTGGGTTATGCCACAGAGGTGCCTGAAGCGTTGGATAGTGTTTTTATTTTAACAGTATTTAGATGTACGAATTATACAAATGATTATATTAATTCTATTTATTTCTAAGCATTATATCTAATTAAAGTATAGATAATCAATGAAAAAATGTCAAAAACATGAAAAATAAATAAAAAATTTATAAATAGAGCAAACAAACTGTTGAAAAGTACAAAGACGGAAATATACCGGGGGGGGGTATAATGGATGCAGTTTAAAACCATAAAGGCATAATAAGAGAAAGGAGGGACAGTCATGCCTAATATTTTATTGACAAGAATTGATAACCGTCTGATTCATGGTCAGGTAGGGGTGACATGGACGATGACATTAGGCGCTAATTTGATTCTGGTAGCTGATGACGAGGTGGCAGAGAACGAATTGATGCAGCAGCTCATGGCGGCAACTGCCAAATCTTCTGGGGCAAGCGTGAGGTTTTTTACGATTCAAAAAACCATTGATGTGATTCACAAGGCGGCAGACCGCCAAAAGATTTTTATTGTCTGCAAAACACCGAAAGATGTGCGGAAACTGATTGAGGGAGGCGTACCTATTCAGGAAGTAAACGTAGGAAATATGCATTTTTCCCAGGGAAAACGTCAAGTCAGTAAAAAAGTGTATGTGGATGATGCGGATATGGATGATTTAAAAGCAATTCGGGATGCCGGAGTAGAAATTTATATTCAGGATGTTCCCGGGGATATCAAAGAACGTATCAAAGAAATCTAAGCGAAAAGAAAGGGACTTTTTTATGGAGATTACATTGATGCAAGGCATAGCCCTGGCAATTATGGCTATTATTGTAGGCGTAGATTTTTGGCTGGAAGGATTTTTTATTTTCCGTCCTATTATTGTAAGTACATTGACCGGCCTGATACTGGGCGATCTCCAGTTAGGGCTTATTACAGGGGGGATTACGGAATTGGCTTTTGCAGGTCTGACGCCTGCGGGAGGTACACAGCCGCCAAACCCTGTCCTGGCTGGTGTAATGTCTACCGTTATCGCATATACCACGATGACAGAGGCAACTGCGTCTATGGCATTGGCGCTTCCGTTCAGCTTTTTGATGCAGTATATTATTCTGTTTTGCTATTCCACTTTCTCCTTCTTTATGAAAGGGGCGGATCAGGCAGCGGCAGAAGCAGATACGGCAAAGATTGTAAAAATAAATATGACTTGTACCGCAATTGTTGCACTTTTATACGGTGCTGTTGTGTTCCTCTGTACCTTCGTAGCTCAGGACGCCATGAAGGCATTCGTGGAAATATTGCCTGCATGGTTGACCCACGGATTTGAAGTTGCGGGAGGAATCCTTCCGGCAGTAGGTTTTGCAATGTTGTTAAAAGTTATGTTGAAGGCAGAATTTGTTCCGTATCTGTTAATCGGCTTTGTCATTGCATGTTTCCTGGATTTTTCAAATTTATTGCCGATTGCTGTAGTGGGCGTGGCAATGGCGTTGTTTGTGTATAATATTGAAAAAGGTATGAAAACAAGCAAAGCAGTTCAAAATGCAGCGGAGGAGGAAGAAGAAGATGGCATCTGATAGAAAGAAAGTTTTGGATAAAAAGGATATTAACCGGCTGGCATTTGACTCTGTGTTCCTTCAGGCTGGTTTTAACTATGAGAGGATGCAGTCCTGTGGTTTTTTGGGGGCTCAACTTCCGGCATTGAAAAAGATTTACAAAGACGATAAAGAAGGGTTGTCCGCGGCGATGACGGATAATCTGGAATTTATCAATACGCATCCGAACCTTGTTGGTTTTTTGATGGGGTTATTGATTTCTATGGAAGAATCCCATGCGGACAGGGGGATTATTAAAGGTCTGAAAGTGGCGTTGTTTGCACCGTTGGCGGGTATCGGCGATGCTATTTTCTGGTTCACCCTGCTTCCGATTGTAGCGGGTATCTGTTCCTCGATGGCAATGGAAGGCAGTGTGCTTGGTCCGATTATTTTCTTTGTGGTTTATTTGGGTATTTTTGCCATGAGATGGTTTTGGACGCATCTTGGATATAATTTGGGCGTAAAAGCAGTTGCTCAGATTTCGGATCTTTCCGAGGTATTGGCTAAAGCGGCTACAGTGCTGGGATGTACTGTTATTGGGGGATTGATTGCTTCTTATGTAAATATCAGCATACAGACGCAGATTGTAGTAAATGAGGCAAAAACAGTCGCACTGCAGGAAGATTTCTTTGACAAGGTATTCCCGAATATTTTGTCCATTGGATATGTATTTTTGATGTATTATTTCCTGAAAAAGAAAAAAGTCAGCCCGGTAATTTTGATTGTAGTGACTTTTGTACTTGCGATTGTCCTGTCTTTCTTTGGAATCCTGTAAAATGCCGAGGAATAAAGTATTACTGTTTGTCAGCGATATGGACGGAACGCTGCTTCAGGAGGATTTTACGATAAGCCCCGTCAATCTGGCCGCCATACGGCGGCTGGAAGCCGCGGGAATCCGGTTTGCCATTGCTACCGGGCGGACACATTATGATGCAGAAACAATATGCAGGAAACATGCTCTGGAACCTTACATTATTTCCAACAATGGCGCCTGTGTATTCCACCCGGACGGAACGCTTCTTTCCGGTAAAGCGCTTGATAAAGCATTTGTATCCGGGATTGTGGATTTCCTGGAGCAGGAAAAGATATGCTATGGGCTGGGGGAAAGCGGGGGCTATATTGCGCCGGCTAACTGGACGGAAGTATTTGATTCGGAAATAGCCAGGCTAAGGGCAGCAGGGATGGTTATCCCGGAAGAAAAGATAGCCTTTGCTAAGCAGGAAACACAAAAGCAGCATGGGGTCCGTATTGTAGAAAAGATATCGGAATATTTGGAACAGGGAGAAGCGGTATATAGCATTTCATTGATTACGTATGATAAAGAAGCGCTTCAAAAAGCAGGCAGATGGGCATCCCGTTATAAAGGAACGGCAGTATGCATATCGGGAACACATAATGCGGAGATTATGTATCAGGATTGCACGAAAGGGAAGTCTTTGGAATTTTTATGCGGATATCTTAAAATCCCCCTTTCCCAGACAGCAGTAGCCGGAGACAGCCTGAATGATTTGGACATGTTTGAGAAAGCCGGCTTCGGGTTTGCTATGGGCAATGGGAGGGAAGAGATAAAAGAAGCGGCAGCTATCATAACAAAGCCGTGCAGGGAAGACGGCTTGGCAGAGGTCGTAGAGCATCTTCTGCAGCAGAATATATAAGAAAAGGTGGAAAAGTTCTTTTTTTAAGAATAAAATTCGGGTGTCAAAAGGCCTGATCGGCAGCACTGCTTGCCATTCCGGTTTTTGACACCCGAATTTTTTCCCAGACACTTTTTTACATAATAGGAAATTACGCCACGGCATTGTGGAAAACCAACAAGAATTGCAAAGCAATTCTTGGGGAGTTGGCCGCTGGCCAACTCTTTTTTATTTGCTGTCAGGGGGAATCGGGGGTGGTATTCAGTATCCGGTCAATTTCCGCAAGCAGCCGGTCTTTAATCGGAGGTTTCAGAAAGTATCCTGCCGGTTTTAGCTTTAGCACCGCTTCGATATTGGTCCTGTCATTGATGGCGGTCAGGAAAACAACGGGGATGCTTTTCATATCGTCGTCAGCGCGTATCATTTCAAGCGTCATTTTCCCATCGCAGACAGGCATTTCATAATCCAGCAGAATTAAATCCGGTCTCTTTTTGCCAATGGAAGTCATAGCCTGTGCGCCGGAAATGGCTAAGGCCACATCGTAGTATTCTTCCAGCATAGCTTTCATTGTTCGGAGCGCCGTTCCGTTGTCGTCGACGACTAAAATCCGCTTCTTTCCCGATTGTTCCCTTTTTTCGTCTGCAGCGTCCTTTTCCACTTTCTTTTCGTTCAGCCCTAGCTTTTTGCATATGGCGGACATAATAATAGTATTTTCCACAGGACGGATAAGGTTTTCAAACTGTCTGCTTTCATAATATTTAAAAAAGGCTTCGCTTTCTTCCTTTGTGCCGATTGTCAGAACAGGGATTTTGGAATATTGGTCGCTTAACATAAAAAATATGGAGGTGTCAATATCGTATGCGCCAATTAGGCTGATGATAACCAAGTCAGGGTTTATGATTTTCAACATCCCTTCCAAAACGCTGGCATTTTCCGAACAAAGCTGTACATGGAAAAACTGTGACAAAAATTTATTCGTTTCCTTCATTACGGTATTCAGTTTCCCCACTAATAATATTTTTTTCATCGTTTACCTCATTTCTACGCGGCTTTGCTGCACAAAGCCAATTCTCTGGCTTTCAAGTTTGTGAATGCCACGTAGACGCAAACTTGGATTGAAGAGCTGCATTTTTCAATCAAATTTCCCTATGTTGCCGCCCATTCTTTCATTTGCCCGGTTAGCAGCCCGGTAAGGAGGCCGGTTTCCTCCAAATCCAGATTGGTTACAGCTTCTGCCAGCTTTTGGATATTCTGCCTGATTTCCTCCGGATATTCATATGCCTGCAATTGCCGGACTGATTGGTCGGCCTGGTCGATGTCCATTTCTTCCATGCTGGTATTTATCATTTCTAAAAGGGCTTGTATAATAGAAAAATCGGCTGTCTTTTTTTCGGCCGGGGCTTCTATGCCAAATACACCTTCCAATTTTTGGGAATAGCTGCGCCATTCTTCTAAAAAGGGGGAGGTTAAGGAATCAATCACATCTATTTTACCATCTTTTGCCGCATATTCCAATATCTTTGCAATGCCGGACAGAGGGATAATTCCTATGGTTGCAGCAAGGCTTTTCATGGCGTGTACTTGAATCCTGTACTGTTCCAACTGTGCCGGTTCGGAAATTTGATGGTATGCCTGTTCCAAACGGTCTGCGGCAGAATGGATTTGGGCATAAAATTCTTTGACTGTATATTCTAACAGTTCCATATCCGGCAGATGCAGCCATGCATAATGCCAATCCAACCCGTCTACGAAAGGGAGGTTTTCCAAGGATTCTTCCGGCGGAGCTGTTTCCTGCTTGTTATTGATAGCTTCCGGTATGGGGTTTTGCAGTTTTGGATTCGTCTGCTGCAATTTTGCAGGAAGCATATGCTTTATCATATTTTCCAGTTTTTCAGGAACAATTGGCTTGGATAAGAAATCATCAAAGCCTTCGGATAAGTATTTTTCCCGTGCCCCTGACACGGCATTGGCAGTCAGCACAACAATGGGGGTATTCTGGCATGGGCAGCCGGAGAGGGCTTTTATACGGTGGAGGGTTTCCACGCCATCCATCCCGGGCATCATATGATCCAGGAAAATCAGGTCATAACGGTTTTCCTGTACCAGATTCAGGCACTCTATGCCGCTTTCTGCATCCGTTATTTGAATCTGGGTTTCTTTCAAAAGGTTCCGCAGCACTTTGCGGTTGACGGCATTATCGTCTACAACCAATAATTGGGCATCGGGTGCGTAAAGCTTTGTGCTGTAACTATAATTTTCTGCAATTTGCTGCACCCGGGATTCAAAATCCCCAATCGGTGTGTGGTCAATGATTCTTTGTTCCAGCGTAAAATAGAACTTGGAGCCTTTTCCATAGACGCTTTCCACTTGCAGCTTGCTGCCTAATAGGGCAAGGAGCTGGATGGTGATGTTCATACCAAGGCCAGTGCCTTCAATATGACGGTTCCTGTCTTCTTCAATCCGCTCAAATTCTGCGGAAAGTTTGGGGAGGTCTTCCTGTTTGATGCCGATGCCCGTATCTTCCACTTCAAAGGAAAGCCAAACGTTTTCTTCTGTCTGTTTGCTTTGAATCCGTAGCCACACGGTTCCCTCATGGGTGTATTTTACCGCATTGGTTAGGATATTGGTCAATACCTGGCGGATACGGACATCGTCTCCGTACAGCCGGGAAGGAATCGTATGGTCGATTTCCACTTCAAACCCGATATTTTTATCCTTTGCCCGCTGTGAGGCCATGGTGGATAAATCGTGGATTAGGCTGCTGGTATCATATTCCACCGGAACAATCTCCATTTTACCGGAGTCGATTTTGGAAAAGTCCAGAATATCGTTAATCAGCGACAGCAGCGTCTGCCCTGCCATGTAGATATCCATAGCGTATTCTTTGATATTGTCTTCACGCGTTTCCCGCAGAATCATTTCGTCCATGCCAAGCACCGCGTTAATCGGGGTGCGGATTTCATGGGACATATGCGCCAGAAATTTCCCTTTTGCCTCATTGGCGGCCATAGCTTCGTGCCTTGCCGCGTCCGCATCTTTTTTTGCCTGTATCAACTGCATATTTTGTTGCTGTGCAGCTTTTGCTTTTTCTTCTGCGTTGGCGCGGTATTCTTTGGAAAGCTGCAAAACATGCATGACCGCCATCATAATGCTGAAAACAGTCATACTGTATTGCCCTGCTGTATTGCCCATAGGATTTCTAAACACGGTATTCATGATGACGTTGGCAATTCCGCCCGACAGTAATATCAGCATGGATAAGACGGACAACAATGTCTGGTAGCGTTTGGTTTTATAATCGTACTGTATGAGGGTGACGATAGCCGTTAAGCAGACGATGCCCACCGCGGCTGCGGATATATTTATCATATCCTTTAAATTGCATATGCCGGATATCTGTAAAAAGATCTGCACGGCCGCATGGACGCTGACACAAAACAATAGTATGGAAAAACGGTGTGGGTACCGGGTATGCAGATTCCGCTCAAAATATAAGGTCAAAAACAAGGGGAGCAGCAGCACTAAGTATTCCTGCATCTCATAGGCTTTTTGTATATTGTAAAAGATGTTTAACGTATCTGTGCCGATAAAGCAATAGATGCCGGCGGCAAGCCCGGCCAAACCTAAGAATATTTCACTTCGGCTGGGCTGGTTTGTATACAATCGTATCATCGCAAGGACAAACATAATAATGGCAGCGATAATAATGAGAAGGCAGCAGCCGATATCGGCTATATTGTTTCCCATCACTCCGATTACCACCATATCGCGCGTTTCGATTTTGACATCGCCGAGCAATGCCGCCGCATCCGGGTAAGGCGAGGTCAGCATAATCAGCAGCTCACCGTTTTGTATTATATTTGGCAGGTTGATAAAATGTTCATGGCCTTTACTGTTTGTTTCGGTGGCGTGGCTTTCTTCCGGATGATATTGATAAATGATTTCGTTATCCAGAAATACGTACACATTGGCATAGGCGGAAGAAAAATCCATCGTCAGCCCGGCCCATTCCTGCGGAAGCATATTCATAAAAACAATGATATCGGAGGCATTGCTTTTACCGGTATAGGGCAAATCCACTTTCTGATATTTTCCTTCTATAGCGACAGCTTTTTCAACTTCCTGTGGAATGCCCGCATAATTTTTGGCCAGTTCCCCCGCTGCCTGGTCGGCATCCACGGAAACCACAGTCCAATCTTCGTTAAAATAATACTCAATCCGGTCCTGCAGGAGAGACATTTCTTCTTTCGACTGGTATTGGAATAATGCAATCACCATAAAAATAAGTATAAAAAAAATTGTTATTCCTGCTACTTTTCTTAAATTTTTCATTTGTATTTCTACCTGTTCTTTTTTTATTCCCGCGAGCAAGACTGCCGCGAGGGTCAAATACCCCGCTGCTCTGCAGCGCTGCAAGTTTGATACCCCGTTGCTTGCAGCGGGGTCTTTGATTTGGATTGGGGCGCCGAAGAATGCTGCAGAGAAGAGGTTTAGACGTTGGGCCCTGTTTATTATCTGCTTTCTATACTATCACAACTGTTGCCTGTTCCTCAACACCTGTCCGCCCTTTAATTTGGAGAAATCCAGCCGGAAAACAAAGCAGCGCAGATGGGCGTTCCGCCTCGCTTTTTGGCTGGATTGGGTAACCTGGCAAACCTTTTGCCAGTCAAATCCTATCATTATAATATTTATGGTTGCCATATATTTTATGTTATGCTACAATATCCATCGGTGGCATACAGATGTACGCAACAGGGAAACAAGGAAGGGAAAGAAATATAGGTGTTTTGCATGGATACAACGGGCAGTTATTTTGTTGTAAGGAAAAAAGCGGTGCCGGAAGTGCTGTTGAAAGTAGTGGAGGCGAAGAGGCTTTTGGAGACTGGTAAAGTGGCCAGTGTCCATGAAGCGACGGAAAGGCTGGGTGTCAGCCGGAGTTCTTTTTATAAATATAAGGACGATATTTTCCCGTTCCATGACAATTCTCAGGGAACGACGATTACGCTTACATTGCAGATGAACGATGAGCCGGGACTTTTATCGGATGTGCTGAAGGTGATTGCGGATTTTAAGGCAAATATCTTAACGATTCATCAAAGCATTCCGATTAACGGGATTGCGTCTCTTAGCATCAGCGTACAGGTATTGCCGGCGACCGGGGATATGTCGCGGATGCTGGAACTTTTGGAACAACAAGAAGGCGTCCATTATGTGAAAGTTTTGGCAAAGGAGTAAAGAAGCTGCAGTTTCGGCCGGACGGAAAGGGAATTGGCTGTGTTGGCCAGGGAGGGCAGTGAAAGAAATAAAAAGGAGCTGTAAAATAGCTTGAACAGGAGGAAAGAAAGATGATAAATGTAGCAGTGCTGGGATACGGTACGGTAGGAAGCGGTGTGGTAGAAGTCATTGAAAAGAACAAAGAAGAAATCGATAAGAAGTCAGGGGAAAAACTGAGCATTAAGTATATTCTTGACTTGCGGGATTTCCCCGGGGATCCTTATGAAAATAAAGTGGTACATGATGTGGAACTGATTATGAACGATCCGGAAGTCCAGGTGATTTGCGAAACGATGGGGGGTATCCATCCGGCATATGAGTTTTCCAAAAGGGCTTTGATGATGGGGAAGAGTGTCTGTACTTCCAATAAAGAGCTGGTAGCGAACCACGGGCCTGAATTAATCCGTCTGGCAAAAGAGCATAAGTGCAATTATTTATTTGAAGCGAGCGTGGGCGGCGGGATTCCGATTATCCGTCCTATCAATTATTCCTTAACGGCTGAAAAGATTGATGGGATAACAGGTATATTGAACGGTACGACGAACTATATTTTATCTAAGATGGCAGCGGAAGGGGCTGATTTTGAAGAAACGCTGAAAGAGGCGCAGGAAAAAGGCTATGCGGAACGCAATCCGGAAGCAGACGTAGAAGGATATGACGCATGCCGTAAAATCGCCATCCTTTCTTCGTTGATGACAGGGAAAAATGTAAAATATGAAGATATTTATACGGAAGGGATTACCAAGGTTACGGCAACGGATTTTGTTTATGCCAAAGCGTTAGAGCGTTCCATTAAATTGTTGGCCATGAGCAGGGAATGTGAGGACGGCAGCTTTTATGCAATGGTTGCACCGTTTATGATTCCTGTGAGCCATCCGCTTTATAGTGTGAGCGGTGTGTTTAACGCTGTGTTTGTCCACGGCAATATGCTGGGGGATTCCATGTATTATGGGAGAGGCGCGGGCAAGCTGCCTACGGCGAGCGCTGTGGTTTCGGATGTGGTGGACTGCGCAAGACATATCGGGAAAACAATTATGTGTTTCTGGGATGACGAAGATGTGAAGCAGACCAATGTGGATAATATCAAACACCGGTTTTTCGTACGGACGAAGGCGGAGCTTGAGAAGGATGCAGTGGATATCTTTGGGCTGGTCAGAGTAGTGGTAGCCGATGTAGAGGGCGAATATGCGTTTATTACGGAAGAAATGAGCGAAGAAGAGTTCAACGGGAAAGCGGAAAAGCTGGGCTGCGTTTTGAATAGGATTCGATTGGAAGGATAATAAATTTTGGACAAGAAGGAAGGTGAGGGGATGAAGTATATTGTTGTTTTAGGCGATGGGATGGCGGATGAAGAGATAGAAGCGTTGGGAAATAAGACTCCTCTTGCTTATGCATCGACACCGGAGATGGACCGGTTGAGCAAGATGTCGGAGATTGGGATGGTGCATACGATACCTGACGGGATGAAGCCGGGTTCGGATACGGCAAATCTGGCGGTGCTTGGCTATAATCCGAAAGTTTATTATTCGGGGCGTTCCCCTTTGGAGGCACTCAGCATCGGGGTACCGATGAAAGAGACGGATATTGCGCTGCGCTGTAACATCGTTACGTTGTCGGAAGAAAATGTACCCTTTGAGGAAAAAAGGATTCTTGACCATAGTTCCGGGGAAATCAGCACGGAGGACTGTGCGGTGCTGCTGGAAGCGGTCAGGAAAGAGCTGGAAACAGAGGTTTACCGTTTTTATGTAGGAACAAGCTATCGGCATTGCCTTATCTGGGAGAACGGGAGCGTGGTGGAACTGACACCTCCCCATGATGTGCTGGGGCAGGTGATTGGGCAGTACCTTCCGGAGGATGAGGCTTTAGCAAGGATGATGAAAAGGAGCTACGATATCCTTGTAAACCATCCATTGAATATAGAGAGGAAAAAGAAAGGGCTTAATCCGGCTAACTGCTGTTGGTTCTGGGGAGCGGGAACGAAGCCGGGGCTGGATTCCTTCGAGGAAAAAACGGGGAAACGGGGGATGATGGTTTCGGCGGTGGATTTGTTAAAAGGGATTGCGGTGGGAGCCGGGATGGGCGTCTGCCAGGTGGAAGGCGCAAATGGCGGCTTGCATACAAATTATGAAGGAAAAGTGGAGGCGGCCCTGAAAGCGTTGCTGGAAGATGGTTATGACTTTGCATATATCCATGTGGAAGCGCCGGATGAAATGGGACATCAGGGAAGTGTGGAAAAGAAAGTGCAGGCCATTGAATATTTGGACGGCAGGGTGATAAAACCTTTGACGGAGAAGCTGGACAGGGAAGGGATTGATTACCGCCTGTTGGTATTGCCGGATCATCCCACACCGATACGTGTACGGACACATACTGCGGACAGCGTTCCCTATATGTTGTATGACAGCACAGGCCCTCTTGCCACAGACTGGATTTATAATGAAGAGACAGGCAGGGATAGCGGAAAATTTGTGGAGCAGGGCTATCAGTTGATAGAGCATTTATTTCATAAGCAATGAAAAAACGCATTCCATAAAATAAGTGAAGTCCACGGCGGGCGGCAATCATATTTTAGATAATAAGAGCAGAAAAACAGAACGGAGAAAATATTATGAAAAAAGTAGTTAAATTCGGCGGCAGTTCTTTGGCCAGCGCGGAACAGTTTGGGAAAGCGGGGGATATTGTCCGCAGCGATGCAGAGCGGAGGTACGTGGTGCCATCCGCTCCGGGAAAACGCCACGACAAGGATACAAAGGTTACGGATATGCTTTATAGCTGCTATGCAAAGGCAGAGGCGGAAGAGGATTTTAAAGAGGATTTAAAGAAGATACAAGAACGCTATGAGGAGATTATAAACGGCTTAAAATTGGATCTGTCTTTGGACGATGAATTTAAGGCAATAGAGAAAAACTTCAGGAAGAAAGCAGGGGCTGACTATGCTGCCTCCCGTGGGGAGTATTTAAACGGCATTATTATGGCGGCATATCTGGGCTATGAATTTATTGATGCGGCAACGGTTATATTTTTTGATTCCAAAGGGGAATTTGCATCGGAGAAGACGAATGAGGTTTTGGCAGAGCGGTTAAGCCATATAGAACGGGCAGTGGTGCCGGGGTTCTATGGGGCGTACGAGGATGGCCGGATAAAAACCTTTTCCAGAGGGGGCTCCGACATTACAGGTTCCATCTTATCGAGGGCAGTGAAGGCGGATGTATACGAGAATTGGACCGATGTATCAGGGTTTTTGCTGGCAGACCCTAAGATTATAGATAACCCGCCGGGAATTGAAACTATTACTTATAGGGAATTGAGGGAGCTTTCCTATATGGGGGCCAGCGTCCTGCATGAAGACGCTATTTTCCCTGTAAGGCGGGAAGGCATCCCCATCAATATCCGCAATACCAATTGCCCGGAAGCGAAGGGAACATGGATTGTGGAAAGCACTTGCCAAAAGTCGAAATATGTTATTACAGGCATTGCGGGAAAGAAAGGCTTTTGCTCCGTGAATATTGAAAAGGATATGATGAATGCGGAGATTGGATTTGGAAGGAAGGTGCTTCAGGCATTTGAAGATTACGGGATTTCTTTTGAACATGTTCCTTCCGGCATTGACACGATGACGGTTTTTGTCCACCAGGATGAATTTATGGATAAAGAGCAGAAGGTAGTATCTGCCATTCACAGGCTGGCAGATCCGGATACTATCGATATCGAGTCGGATTTGGCGTTGATTGCAGTCGTAGGGCGCGGCATGAAATCTACAAGGGGAACGGCAGGGAGGATTTTTTCCGCATTGGCGCATGCTAATGTAAATGTCAGGATGATAGACCAGGGCTCCAGCGAATTGAATATTATCATTGGCGTATCCGACGACGATTTTGAAAATGCAATCCGTGCGGTTTATAAGATTTTTGTAGAATTGCAGCTTTAAACAATAGGCAGGTTGCAGAAAGAAAAGAGCATGCGAAAAAGAAGGGCAAGGGGATTGGTGCCCGATGCCCCAGGAAACCGCCGTTTATGGCGGTTTCTGCTGCAGAGCATGAAACAGGGCGTAAAATTTTGATACAAAGCGGCAGTAAATAGGAGCGTTGGGGAATGGCAATAGCAACAGTTGGAGCAATTGCTACAACTGTTGCCTAGTCTGTCAGATATTGAAGGAAAAGATGGCTGATATCCATACGGTTGGAAGTTTCCACAAATCCGAAGATGGGAGTCTCCTCCATATTTGCATAGCAATTCCATTCCGCAAGCTTTGTGGAATGATTCAGATAAATACCGACAGGTATAGGGTCGGTCATGGCGGAGGGGTTGACCGGGTCTGTCTGGGTTGTAGATATTTCTGAAGAGACATCTGCCATAGCTTCGTCTATCTTATTTTTTTCTTCAATGGCAGCAGCATCAATATAGTAAAAATAAGGCTCGTATTTTAAATATTCTTCATTGGAAAGCTCTTTTCGCAAATCACGGAACATCATTTCTTCTGCATAGTGGCCAAAAACAAGGGGGTCGCTGACAAAAGCATCCAAGCCACTGGTCTGTACCATTCCGGCAAGGCGTTGGGAAAAAGCAAAGTCAATCTGGGTCATGGATTCAAGGGAAAGGGTAGAGGTGGCATCAATTAAGCAGTGATAGGCATTGGTGTCAATGCCTGCATATGCCGAAAAATCCGCTTGGAATTCTTCCTGTGTTTCAAAACCATAAGAATTTAGGACAACGGCAGAAAAAGCGGTGTCTTTGCTGCTTATCATATCTTTAATAAAAATACCGGCGGTAAAAGCAACAAACAGGGCAACGATGGTATGGATCTTGTAGTAATCCCAGAAATACTCAAGTTTTTCGCGGGTCGTTTTCCCTTTCAGTTTTTGCTGCTGCTCTTTAACTTCGTCTTTCATCGCCATGATATATATCCTCCGTATTTTTATCCGTTGCTTTTTAAATAATTGCCGGATAATTTTTTGATGACTAGATAATTGAGAATTGCCTGGCCGGATGCCGGGCTGCTATTTCCAATCACCGCATTAATCATAGCTGTCCTGCGGTAATGTGTCAATGAAAGGAAGGTGAAATATTGTAAAAAAAGAATAAAAACAGGAACAGAAGCGGGCAGTGCAATTGCCGGGCACTCTTCCTGACCGGTAGGCACATGGC
>Ga0137307_100848_pt1 | contig 33452 bp, 34 predicted proteins | sample NAcewD2O_March_2_FD_97180 | JGI IMG/M metagenome (GOLD analysis project Ga0137307, IMG submission 97180) | Mouse cecal microbial communities from Vienna, Austria - N-Acetylglucosamine amended D2O_March | ecosystem: Host-associated > Mammals > Digestive system > Large intestine > Cecum | place... | reverse complement strand
GTGTTCGCTTCGTATTCGCGTATGTGTCCGCATTCATCAGGGGGAATATTCATCACCGGCGTATTTCCGTTGGCAGTGGACTAATAAGACAATTTATAGGTAAGGTATTGTGCATTAGGAAATTACTTAAAACGTTGGACTTTTCAAGATAGGGAAAAGTCCAACGTTTAAGCCCGTGGCAACTGCCGGATTCGGGTACTTTTTGCCGGGGTAAGTAGAAAAAGAAAAAGTCCCAAAGTATTAAACTTCAGGACTTTTCTTGTTTTTTCGTCTTCATTAAGCGGTGCGGACGGGACTCGAATACACTTCGTAATCCTTTCGTTACCAATATCTTAATCCGTCAAGATTTTTTAAGTCCAACGTTTAATACGTGCGCAGATTTCGCTATTTTACTCGGCTTTGGGTAGTAAGTCTAAGAACACACTTCAAAGATACTTATTTTTCTTAATAAGAAGCAAATATTGTTCAAGAATTAATTAAAATCATCTGAATATGTGGAAGGTAAAAAGTAGAAACTCCTTTGTATTACCTCATCAGTCAACCTTTTCAAAGTTTTGTACTGAAAATATTGCTTACAAGGAATGACTCTAATGTTTGTTTTTGGGAAATCAATATAATAACAATCTTTTAATAATTATGAAAAAGAATTTGTAAATGGATTTTTATTCAAAAATCTATTTATTGCTGATTATTCTATATATTTTTGTGTTTAAATTAAAGAAATTTGCAAATGGGAGATTTAAATCGCATCAAAGTTGTGCTCGTTGAAAAGAAGCGGACGGCCAAGTGGCTTGCCGAAGAATTAGGGAAGAATCCAGCTACTGTAAGCAAGTGGTGTACGAATGTCTCCCAGCCTGACCTATACACATTAGATAAGATTGCAATGTTGCTTGATATTGACAAGCGAGAACTTATAACAGGTAAAGATTGAGGCCATGACAGATATTACACAAATTCATGAATTAGAGTATGATGCAATTCTGCGACAGGCTGTCGCAGTTATTGACAGAACAAGAGCTATGGTGGCAACGGTAGTATGTTCTGCCATTGGTACAGCTGATTGTTCCACAGGAAGAATTGAAGAAAGTGGCAGTGTTTGGTAAAGGACTTTCTTTTTGCACTGATACTGAAAATGATTTAACTCAAGGATGAAGATATTTGTATTTTAATATCGCAAACTTATGTATCTAAGTAAGATTTATATAAAGAACTTTCGGGGAATCAAGGAGCTATTAGTGGAATTCGATAAAAAATTGAATGTGATTATTGGAGCCAATGGGCAGTTGAAGACATCTTTGATGGATGCGATTCGCTTTTTCTACGCATGGGGTGAACCTAATCGTGATATAGAGATTTCGAAAGAGGATTTCTATGTAGAGGTTGCACAAAACGCTGACGGGTCAACCACAGTAATACCGTCAACGCGAATAGATATTTGCTATTTGTTTGAAGGATTATCAGCAGAGCAGGAAGGTGCATTCTATCAATATTTGGACCGACAAGATGATGGCACTATGGTTGCCAGGGTTCACCTGAGCTTTGAGATAAAAGAGAAAGGAAGAATATATTCATCCTACATCACAGGAAAAGAAGAGAATGGAATTCGAGCAGATTGGAATACCTTCCATTTCTTTCATTCCTATTATTTAGGCGCGTTGCGTGATAGTACCCGTGACTTGATGAGCACCCGCAATAACCTGCTGGGAAGGGTGATTAAAAGAAAAATAGACAGGGCTGCTTCAGAGGATGATGTGAAAGGAATAATAGATAATGCTAATACCCAGCTCTTACAGAGGCAAGAAGTAAAAGAAACGCAAAGTGGAATAAAAGATAATCTGAAACAGATAAACAGGTCAGATCTTAAGGAGGTTGAATTGCATATTGAGCAAAATAGGATTGAATATATTGTGAATATCATCAAACCATTCTTACCTTATTCTGCAACCGACAAACAAGGCTTTGTATTGACTCAAAATAGCCTTGGCTTTAATAACCTGATTTATATTGCGTCTGTGTTGAGTGATATCAAGGATTGTCATATAGATGATAATGTAAGTATCTATGCTTTGTTGATAGAGGAACCAGAAGCTCACCTCCATCCACAATTGCAAGTAAATTTGTATAATTTTCTTAAGAATGCTGATAAAAGTGATAACAGCCAGACTTTTATTACCTCACATTCACCTACATTGACATCAAAAATACCATTAGAGAATCTTATTCTGCTGAAAGGTAATACTGCATATCATATTGGGAAATGCTTTGAAAATCGACATTCAGAGAATATTGTTCGCGACGTAGCAGCTAACAACAGGCATTTGAATGAAAAAGAGGTAAAAAACTACCGTAATATGATAACACGGTATTTTGATGTGACTCGCTCACAAATGCTATTTTCTAATGGATGCCTGTTTATTGAAGGCATATCAGAGTGTCAGTTAGTGGAAACATTCTCTAAGTTGATTGGCAAATCACTTATTGACCATCAAATAGAAATAGTAGATACGGACGGAACTGCTTTCTACCAGTTCCTAATGTTGTTTAATTCTTCAAATGATAAAAAGAGATTACCAATCAGGACTGCTTTTATAACAGACGAAGACCAGTTTACTGATTCAAAAGATAAAGAGTATAATCTGGACTCTCTTGTGGAAAATGACTACGCGAAGCTAAATGTATTAAGAAACGGTATCAATAGCGGGCATGTGAATGGTCGCGTTAATAATATGAAAGCCATGGCCAACGGTCAGGCAAATATTAAGATTAGTTCGGGAAAGAAAACTCTGGAATACCAAATATGCAAAGCAAATGTTTTTGCCAATAAAAAGAAGACTAAAGAAACTTGGCTTTATGAACTGATACAGCAAGAGAATGCTGAAGGTATAAGCAAGGTGGATTCTTATATGGCCGGATTTGGAGATTTGGATATGAGCGAAGAAGAACAGCAGAATGTCGCCTTGCTGATGTGGAAGTGTTTGCCGGGGAAAGCTGAGTTTGCTCAAACACTGAATTTATTTTTGTTAGATAAGAAAGAAGAAAGTGGTGACATAAAGTTCACTTTACCACCATATATTCAAGACGCGATTACCCATTTGGTACCATAAGCATGGAATACGATGTAACACCTGAGCGGCAAGCATACCTCGATGCTCATGGATATACAATTTTAACTGCGTGTCCTGGTAGCGGCAAGACAACAAGCATTGTGAAAAAGCTCCTGGCCGTGTCACGTTATTGTGAAGAGCATTATGGAAGGCATACAGGCTTTGCTTGTTTGTCATTTACCAATAAGGCCTGTGCTGAGTTAAAGCAGAAATATAGGGAGATGCATGATGAAAGGTTGGTTTTCCCTAATGAAGTGTTGACCATAGATAGCTTCATTATGCAATATGTGGTTCTTCCATTTTGGTATTTGTGCGATGCTTGTAAGAAGAAGCCGATGGTTGTGAATGAGGAAGAGATTCTGGAGCGGATTTATTATAACAATATTCAGATTAAAGGCAAATGGCAACAGTATCCTGTAATGGAACTTCGTCAATATGCTAAGTTAATATATAGCAAGAAGCCATCGTTAATCTCTATAGAAATGACAGGCTTTAAATGGAATCACAAAGTAGTGATCAATGCAAATGAAGAAGCATATTGTAAGGCTGCGATTATCTATCGTTTGAGTGAAGGATTTATTACAAGTGGCGATGCCTTGTGGATGGCTTGTTACATTTTGAAGCATCATCAAGAAGTATCTAAAGCTCTTGTTGCAAGATTCCCATATATAATTGTTGATGAAGCACAGGATAATTCTGAATTACATTTTGAGTTCTTTAGATTACTCAAATCAGCAGGTTTGCAAAACTTAGAGTATATAGGAGATATTTGCCAATCAATATACGGATTCAATAATGCTAGACCGAAATTGCTTCAAGCTTTGATGGCTGAAGAGGGATGGAACGTTCTGCCATTGTCAGAGTGTAGAAGGTCGAACCAAAGGATAATAGACTTGTACTGTAAATTGAAGCCAAACGATGTGCCAGCTATTACGTCTCATGGTGTAGAAGACAGTGGCATACCTATAGTGGTGTATAAGTATGATGACAGCAATGTTAGAGACATTATTCGGGACTTTTATCAAGTTTGTGATGATAATGAGTTATCAAGCAGAATCATTTTGGCTCGTGGAGTTAATAAATGCAAGAAGCTGGCTGGCGTTAAGGATGTGGATTTCAAATATTGGAAATCCGAATTGCCGTATTTGCTGATTGATGCGGTATTTGCGTCGGAGGCTAGCGATATGGATTATGCTTTCCGGAAAATACGTTTGGTACTATCAGGGTTATTAGCTGGAGACAGGCCTGATGCAAAACGACAATTTATTCATGAGATAGAACATAATATAGACTGGAATGCAAGGATATTTGGATTTCTGAGACAAATACCATCTTTCTCCTTGAGCTTTAAGGAGTGGTCTGAGCAAACATGTGTGTTATTGCATGATTATTGGGGGCTTGAGGAGCAACCTGTATTTATGCCGTATCAGAGGCAAATGGGCTATAAGATGAAAGAAATGGATAATGTGCCAGTCGAACGGTTTCATCAATCGAGGGATAAAGGTAGCGAATATCATAAGAGCATTAATACAATACATGCGGTAAAGGGTGCTACATTGGACGCTGTACTACTGTTTTTGTCTTCAGATAGCAAGGGACAGGGCATTTCGCTGAATGATTTTCTACACAGTGCAGTTAAAACCATGACTGAGAGTCAGCGAATGATATATGTAGCTTGTTCTAGAGCTAGGCAATTCCTGGCATTGGCTGTACAAAGGTCTATTGCAGATGAAAAGATTAGAAGTGCCTTGACTGGGGTTGACATAGATATTCGTAATATCAACCTGCAAGGAGAATTGGCCTTTACCGATTAGTATTTGTAAAGAATTCGGGCGGAAACAAGCATTATTTGCATATTTCTGCCCATTTGTATTCCAAAGGATATGGAATAGTCAAGATGTAATGATATTCCTCAATTCAGTTCCTTAATTATTAAAGAGCAAGTGTTGATGACATCTATATAAGAATATTCTTTGTCAGGCATATACAGATTTTTAGTGCGAATTATTTATACTTCAAGAAAATGTAGTATCTTTGTTGTAATAGCAGGTATAATGTTATGAGATACAATACCCGTGACATAATTGAATACATTATCGCTTTGGTAAATGAGTTTGCCAGAAAGTTTGGTTTGTCTGACAAGCAGGCTTACCATTATATCCGTATCCACAAAGGTGTTGCTTTCATAGAGCAGAATTATGGCATAATTCATACGCTCGACTTTAATGAAGCGGTAGAAAGTATTGCACTTTATTGTCGAAGAACAGGAGGTAAATTATGATACTTTATCACGGCTCAAATATGCTTATCGAGCATATAGACCTCGACAAATCAAAACCTAACAAGGATTTTGGCAAAGGGTTCTATTTGTCCGAGAGTGAGATGCAAGCAATGGAAATGGCAACATTCAAATCATTGCTATTGGGAGGAGAGCCGATTATAACCAAGTTTGAGTTCGATGATGCAGTAATGCAAAGCTCTGCACTACGTATCAAAATATTTGATAATTATTCAGAGGAGTGGGCTGATTTTGTGTTTGCCAATCGTGAGGGAAATGATGTTGAACAGTATGATATTGTTTATGGTCCGATTGCCAATGATAAAATAGGTCTGCAAATTCGTAAATTCAAAGATGGCAGCATTGACAAAGCCGAGTTTCTGAACAGGCTGAAATATATGAAAGGAATTACCTTCCAGTATTTCTTTGGAACAGAAACTGCTGTTAAATATCTTACAAAACTATGACGGACAGCGATTTTAATTATATGAAGGAGGCCATTGCGACCGATTTGGCAGAATTGCTGGCAAAGGATTTCGGTATGGACATCGCTGACTCTCTCGATACATTGTATAATTCTGAAACATACGCCAAGTTAAGCGACCCGAATACAGGACTGTATTTCCAAAGCGTACAATATGTCTATTCGTTCCTTAAAAACGAGTTAAACACGGGAACAATCGCATAGAAATCACGACACTGCTAAAATATGAGAATCTGATTAAGAGTTCCTCCACCATTCTTGTACGCCACAAAAATATTGAAACTTTGTGGCAAAATATGAAGTAATCTGCAAAATTGTCAGGAAGAAGGCAGGGGGGTCAAGACTCTCCTTCAATGTTATAAATATAGGTATGTTTTATATTATTCTCTCTGATTTTTAACATATATTAATACCGAATTATTTTAAAAATTCCGGTATTTAGGGTTTGCGTTGGTACAATCACATGCAAAACATATCAATAATTTTGTTAAATATTGTGTATAAATGGATGTTTAATTCTCTAATATAACGTTATTTCCTGTTTTTGAGGTGGTATATTAATTATTTTTCTCTTAGGCTTGTCATCATTTCCTCGATTCTGATATCGTCACTTTGAATGACATCACCTAATTCCCTCCCCAAGTCATCGTCATATTCTATCTCTGGTTCTTCAAACTCTTTTTTCTTCTCTTCAAGATAACCTAAAAAGTCACTCTCAAAATCTTCATAGGGAATAAGATTTTTAATTTCTGTGAGAACTTCAAACAATTCTTCTGCTTCATTTTCATCAGAAACATTTTTATCAATCTCAAAATAAATATCTTCTTCTATTGTTTTTATTAAAGATTTATCTTTTTTTCTCCCAGACATGTCTAGTTCGTCAAGCATTATAAGTAAATCACGATGCTCTACAACATTCTTAGGTTCCATTATCATATCTTCTATGATTTTGTTTAAATCTTTAGATGTTTTTGTCCAATCCAGTCTGGGTAGAAGATTTGCTCTGTCGGAAAAAGGTGTAATTTGATATGAAAATTCATCGAGGTTGATATTTTTTTCTATAAATCCTTCATATTTTCTTAGAAGTATAGGGAAACTATCTAGAAACTTTGCATAGAAAAGGATTTCATTATATCCTCGTTTCCCGTACATATTTCCCTTATACCATCTTGAAAGTTCGCAAGACATAGGGTTTATACTCATTAAATGCTCAAATCTATTAACAATATCTTGGTAGAGTTCCTCGGTTATAATGATATAGCTATCATAACCGAAAAAAGATGTTGGAGAATCCCTAAATATCGTGCAGAGTTGCTCTACGTAATAGGAGTTTTGTATAAGTAATCTTTGAATATCCTTAAGCTCTACTAAGTAGGTCACAATAAAATCAAGAATGGAAGGATTAAAATAAGACACAATAGTATGTCCTTTATAATTTATTGTTTTTATAAAACAATCTTGTAATACTTTTATGATTTTCTTCCATTCAAAATTCTCGCACACCAGTCCTAATTGAGAATATGTCATTTTGCAAAAATAAAGAAAGGACGTGTACCAATCTTCAAGATATATTTCTTTTCCCATTGATGCAAAAACAAGTAGTGCATAACGTGCTTTAATGTCGAGATTTTCAAAAGCCTGCTGCCACACCATAGTGGGTTTGTAGAAAAAATCTTCGAAACGCTGCATAAATTCTTCTGCGGGATATTTCTTCCATAATCCTCTATCTATATACGTTTCTATAATACGTGGGTTAAAGTTAGGGTGTTCGATGAGTTTTTTGTATCTTCTGTCTTTTAATATTTGTTCAATATATATATCTGGTAAATCTGCATCTGCCAAATGATTATATAAGATATTTGCTTTTATAAATTTCGAATAGGAGCTAAGATCTACAGTACACTTAGCTATTTCTATATTGTTTATTTGGAACTTTTCATATCGACTTTTAGCTTCAGATAGAATATATTCACGAGTAGTTAAAATAAACACCTTATCCTTTTCTCTTTTTATAGCATCAATAAAAGATACCAATTTCTTGTCAAAATCCTTTTCTACAGGTTCAAAGACATTTGAGCCGAGAAAATCATCAAAGAAAAAGACTTGCTTTTTTCCTTTCTGAAAAAATTTAGCACCGTCACTTAAATTATCTGTAATGCAAACAAATTCCTCATATCCATTTGCAAGAATATTATATGACAGCATCCTTGCCAAGGTTGTTTTACCTATGCCAGGAATTCCTGAAATAATTACATAACGATATTCTTTTAGAATTTCATATGATTTTCTAAAACTTTCATTTTGTACATATAAAGTAATTTGTTCTTTTATTTGATCGAGCTCAAAGCTCGACCAATTAACAACATCTTTATTTATGATTTGTTGTAAAACGTTGGTGCTTGCCAACCAGAGTTTATAATACTTTTGTTCAATATTTGGGTGTTTACCTATAAGGTTATTTAGGTCATCTTGACCGTAAATATCATTAGTACTTTTTATATATGGAAAAAACATCTCCATAATAATAGCCTTATTTTGAGGAGAAAGTCCAACAGATGTAGCTAATAAATATTTCGTAGGTTTGAGTTTTTGTACTTTTGGTACTTCTTTTGTTAATTGGGCATGAAGTTCATTCCATTCTTTATACCTCTTTACTTGAACGATTGTTTTTTCTCCTTTGATTTTTCCAAAACGCAAGTCAATACCATTATCTCTTCCATCTTTGAAACTTTCTATAAAAATACCAAATTCTTCTTGAAGTAAATCTCGTGTAAGACATTCAAACTCGTTGTATTGTAAAACTTTAAAATCGTAAGTAATCATATATAAGCATAATAAAAAACAAAATTACTTATTCATGATGAAAAGAATCAATCAAAAGAAAGAAAAATCCTCCTTTAGAACTATTACTATTTTAGAGAAGAAATGAAAAGCGGAGAAAAAATATTGAAAAGCCGGGATAACACTAAAAGGTTATTCCGGCTTTTCCAATAATCTACCTTTTACATGACAGCTTCCGGCGAGCGGTTCAGGAACTCTCCCAATTTCCGGTAGACCGCCACAAACTCCCCGAACGTCAATTCCTCGGAATGGGTTTCGTTCACATCAATACAATATTCTATCTCCGTTCCCCCGCCCTCTTCCTGGGAAATGCGTTTACTTATCCACGGTATAGTTCTAATGGTGGGCAGCCTGCTGTCTTCTCTTATTTCAAATGTAATATCGGGTTGTGATTCCTGGGGGTAGTCTGCGATGTCCCAACATACCTTTTTATCCCCATTTTCCCCGAACACTTTCAGGAAATCCGATATGATACAGGCTATTCTTTGCATTTGTCCGGCAGGAATACCCTCTGAATCCGCATGTAAGTCGCCAAGGCTATAATTAACGTGGAAATGGTTTTCATCCCCATATAAATCAATATTCTTGCTGATATTGATGCCATATCCGTCATAGTCTTTAATCTTACATTGGAATGGTGATTTTTCCCTTTCGATAAACCGTCCCATCGTTTCGTAAAGTTCTTTTATCTGAGGATAAAGCAGCCCGTAAATTGCTCCTTCACCGATGGTCAGGCAATAGGCGACACCTTCCTCACTAAGACGTTCCATCCGTTCCTTGTGTTTCCGCTCCCTTTCCTGTTCGTAATCAAACAGCCGCTTTAACTCCTTTTCCTGGGTCCGGAAAAAGACCTGCATGTTATGGGTAAGCTCATTCCATTCCGAAAGCAGACAAGCAGATGCGGTAAAACCGTGCAATGTTTCAAGCAGACGGTTGATTTCCTCTTTGTCGGGTTTGCCGTTGGCTAGGTACCATGCACAGGCTTTTTGAAGGATTCCGCAATCACTAAGCCACGGGCGTTCAAAAGAGATAAAGAGACGGCCTAAACGGCGGAAGCTGTCATGAAGCACTTCCAACGGTTTTGGGGCAGTCATGTCGGCAGCATGATTTTTCAGGCTTTTTTCCAATTGGCTGAAAAATACGGATTCCGAGGGAGTCAAGTTAAATTCCCGCTCTTTCTTCGGCTCTTGCTGTATTGCCTCTGGTGAAACCGGGCGTTTTTCTGTGTTTTCCATTATATACCTCCTTCCTGATTTGTGGGTTGTGATTCGGGAGAGACTTCGGGAGAAGCCGCATTGAGCAGACTTTCGGTTTCCTGTAGCATACGCCGGTAGTATTTCAGAAAGAAGGAGGCCAAACCCCGGTAGCGGTTAAGGGTAAACTGGAAATCGGACCAGCTTGTCCACGCTTCGATGACTTGCTGCCGCTCTTTGCGGGGAATATTATCCCCGGTAAGATAGGAGAAACAGGCTTTTTGCAGGGCAGGTATATCTTCTGCCCACGAACGCTCCAAAAATTCCAGCATTTCGGCAAACCGTTCGGTCCGGCGTTTGAAACTAATTAACCAGGCGTCATCGGACAGCTCGGGCGTGGCATCCGGATTGAATAGTAGCTGATGGTGAAGATAATATTTTCTCACCTCGTTTTTTTCCTTGCACTGTGGTTGCTCGGTTACTTGAAGAGCGTTTAATGTGTCATTAACGGACACGGTGTTCTCTTGTAGGTTCATGTTTTGTCAATTAAATGGGTTAATTACTCTGATTCAGTTGTAAGCATGACATAAACACGAAAAGGCGTGAAATATTTCATCTATTTCGTATCGTTGGGGCATCGCCAAACGCCTACCGCTTACTGATAGAATCCATAGTTCACGCCCATAGAGCATAGAACTATTTTGTCTATTGTCTCAGCGGCAAAGTTTGGCGATTTTCAACGAGAGACATCAAAACAAAAAGTTTTCACTTATATACCTTTTCGTGTCCTAACCCTTAAGGAACACTCTTTTCTTTCTTCGCGAAGATATTAAAAATTTTCATGATGACACTAAAATACATTTTTTTAAATAATTAATGACAAATATAATGGATAATTGTAATTACTCAAAATATTTCAATAAAAATCTGTTATTTACACTTCAATATTTTAGGAATGATTAGAAAACATACTACACTTGAACTCTTTATTATTGAAGCAGTAAAGAAAAGACGGCTTGAGTTAAAAATGAATCCAAGCAAGCTATCCAAAGAAATTGGATTGAGTAGAAGTTTTGTTAGACAAATTGAAAATCTTGACTTAGGAAACCGATATTCTGTAAATCAACTCAATGAGATTGCTAAGGTACTTAAATGTAGTATTATTGATTTCTTTCCCCAACCTTATGTTGAAGAAGATTGTATCGAAGAGTTTCAAATAATTCATCCACCCAAAGCAAAAAAATATTGAAATGATTGAAAGTGACACAAGGGGACGGGGCATTTGCGTCATGACGCAAAACCCCGTCCCTTTGCGTCATACTGGTGCGTAGCCTCGTATTTTGTTATGTCATTAAATTTTTGTAAATTTATATCCATCCACCAAAAGAGTGCGTCATGGGGTAGATTTACAGATGATACAGCGTAGGATTTACGAAATCCGCGGGCAGCGCGTGATGCTGGATTTTGATTTAGCGGAACTGTATGGTATTGAAACAAAGTATCTGAAACGTTCTGTCAAAAATAATATCCGCCGTTTCCCTCCCGACTTTATGTTTGAACTGACAAAAGAGGAATTTGACAGTTTGAGGTGCAATTTCAGCACCTCAAAAAGAGGAGGCATCCGGTATATGCCTTTCGCTTTTAGCGAGCATGGAGTTGCCCAGCTTTCTGCTGTTCTTAATAGCGATATAGCCATCGAAGTAAACATTCAAATCATCCGTACTTTCGTTGCCATGCGGCAATGGATAACAACTCCTCCCATTGATAAAAATGCAGAACTCCGGGAAGAAATGAAGAAATTGAAAGCATACATCGAAGACGTCTTTGCCGACCAGAACGACATCAACGAAGACACGCGGATACAACTCGAACTGATAAACCAAACCCTTGCCGAATTGCAGGTACAAAACAAAGAACGCGAAAAGAAACCCCGCCCCCGAATCGGATTTATCAGATACGACGAAGACTCCACGGAAAAGTAAAAAAGTGTTTGTGCCGTTACATTCGCCGGGGATTGTCTCACATCGCTGCGGATGTGGAACGGTATTGGTGCGGTGCTCCTGCGGTAGCGACCGAACGAGTACCGCACATATACCGCACCAGTACCGCACCAACACCGGAGGAGTACCGGAGCTATAGAGGCCAATCCATAGCGAAGCCCCGGTAAATATCAGGCAAGTACAAAGCGTATAATCCTGAAAAAGTTGACATTAAACCAAGTAGACCTATATCAGTAAACCATAGCGATACACAGGGACGGGGCGTTCCTTCTCACATCCTCCATCCTCTTTTCTTTTTCTTCCTCTTGCGCCTTTGTTCTTCCATCCATAGCGGCTCCGCATAGTCGGGAACGGGATTCGACGGGAGCTTCAACAAACCGCCCAAACCTCCCGTTTCATGCTCTTGCCGCTTTTCAAAAGGTTTCGCTTGTGAGTTTCCATTGTATGCCTGCCTGTAATTCCAATCCTTATTTTCATAGCTCGGATTTTGTCTTTCTGTGTTTTGATTTCCTCCGAATTTTTCCTGAAACACATTGGCTGAAAACTCTTTCCCCAGCCTTGAACCGTTCAGTACCGTCCGGTTTCCGTGGTCAATGAACGTCACCCCGTAAATCCTTCTACCCTCATTCTGCCGGAAAACCACTCCGATGCCTTTTGCCTTTAACTGTTCTGTAAAATCTTCCCTGTTCTTAGCTTGCGGCACGACCTGTTTTAACACAAGGTATAACCTCTCCCGAATCCGTTCCTTCCGGATAAGCTGTGCCGATTCTTTGAATCTCTCCTCCAAAGCCTCGCATCCTACCGATTTTCCGAACAGGGAAGACTTCAAAGGCGTTCCTATCCGTTTCCCGTTATCATCCGTAGCCACATAGAGTAAACCGTGGTAAGGTCTGCCGTAAACGGCTCCCTTCACTTCCTCTACCGTCACATTAAATAACTCCAACAAAGTACGGAACTCCCCGAAAGATTGGAAACGGTAATTGTCAAACAGATATTTCACAATGTTACCAATCTGGTGTTTTACATCTCCCCGCAGGTAGTCCAGTTTCTTCAATTCGGGCGTGTCTGTCCGTTCTTCCTTGCCTGCCACATGCAATCCGTATTCCTGTTCCAACCTCCTGCATATCTCCATAGAACGCCTGTTCTCAAAGTCGCTCTTTATCTTCTTTCCGCTTTCGTCCACCCGGACACTTACAACGTGGAGGTGCTGGCGGTCAATGTCGGTATGCTTGAAGACAATGTACGGCTGGTTGCCATATCCCATTTCCTTCATATACCTTTGTGCCATTTCCGACAATTCCCGGTCCGTTACCCTATCTTTCGGGTCGGGATTGAGGGAAATGTGAATGACTGGTTTCTCTGTCCGTCTGTTGGCAAAGAGATAAGGGGCAAAGGAACGCATACATAGTCCCAGGTCAAAATGGTTGTCGGGAGATTCGAGCATATTGTTTTGCAGAAGGATTTCCGCCTTCCCGTCTTCCGCTTTCAAACCGTTGTATCTTAAAACCCCGTAGATGGATTTACCGCCTGTAATCTTCGCAATCATGTTGGAGAAGTTGTCGGATTTGTTGTTTCAGCTCATGATTGGCTTTCACCAATTCAATGATTGCCTTTTCAAGGGGATACAGCAGGCGGAGTGCTTTTTTACGCTCAAAATGTTGAAACAGGTAATCCATGACCTGATTGTAGTTGTTGCCTATTGCCTTGACTTGTGCAGGAAAGGAACTGAGCTTGACGATACAGTCATGGAGAGTCTTATTGTATTGGATTATCTTCATGGGAGTATTGAGTACTTTATCTGCGAGGAACTCCGAGCGGGATTTCTTTCCGGAGCGTTCAAAAAGGGTGAGGAACCGGATGTTTTCTTTTGCGGTAAACCGGACAGCAACACGGTGTGTTTTCTTGTCTGCCTTGCGCGGGCGTCCGGCTTTTCTTTTTCCGGATGGGGAGGTTTGGGGCATAGCTTCCTGTTTTAAATTGGTCATGGTTTTGGTTCAATTTTGATGGTTATATATATATGGGGTACGACTTGGGAGTACCCCTTTCCCGAACAAATTGTGAGGGCGAGTTTCGAGGCACTCGAAAGATTTTGAGGCACTCAAAATACAACTCGCTATTAGCTGACGCTAATAAAATCCGCCAAAGGACGGATTACCAATGAACTGATAAGCGGAAGGAGGAAAACTCCTCACACGATGTTATCGTTCGGTGACAAAATTAGGGGGCTTATTGCTGTGGGATTTGCTTTCCCGCTGTGCCAACCGCTACCAGCCTGTGCCAAATGCTGCCAGTTAGAGAGGAAATATGATAATTGGTGACATTCTTCACTTATTTATTATCATGCGAACCAATAAAGGATGGTTGGTTGCAATATACGAGTGTTGAGCGAAACCAACCAATGGAAAGATGGCTGTCCCGTCTGATATATGTATATTGTATGAATACTTGCAATATCCCGCCCAACGTTGTAACCACCCAATGGCGGATTATTGGTACGTTGGGCGGTTGGTGCATATAATAAGGAAATCAGTGCCAATCGCTACCACCTTGTGCCAAATGCTGCCAGTTTGTCTAATATATGTGATAGTCTGCGTAAAACCGTTTTACTTCGCGGACGGAATATAACCAGTAATCACACTTAAACCAGTAAAACGTATGGAAGTAATCATCATTGAAAAGAAAACCTTTGAGGAAATGACCGCGAAATTCGACGAATTTGTCAAACGGATAGAAAATGCTTGTCTCCGGAACAGTGCCAAAGGCATGGGAGAATGGCTGGACAATCAGGACGTGTGCCGGATACTCAACATCAGTCCCCGTACCTTACAGACCCTTCGGGATAACGGTACCTTGGCTTACGGCCAGATTCACCACAAAATCTATTACAAAGCCGGAGACGTCCAGCGTATTGTTTCCGTTGTGGAGAATAAACGGGAAGCCGGGGGCAGAAACAAAACGATTTGAAAAGCATGAATGAAGAACAAACTAACCCCCAATGCCTATGAACAATGAACTGATAACGAAAAACAATGAACGGGTAACCCGCTTCATGAAAAGTCTTGAACAAATGACGGAGGGAATAGAACACCTTGCCACGAATTGCCGTCCTCTTTTAAGTGGTGAACGCTATCTGACCGACAAGGAACTTTCCGTCCGGCTGAAAGTAAGCCGCCGTACCTTGCAGGATTACCGGAACGAAGGTCGCCTTCCTTATATCCAGTTGGGTGGTAAAGTCTTATACCGGGAAAGTGATATTAAGAAGATATTGGAAGAGGGGTACCGGGAGGCATTCCGGATGAAAGACAGAAGTGCTTTCTGATTTTCTTGAGGGAGCGCAGTTCTCCGTCTGCCTTCTGTATGGCGTCAGACATCCTTGGGAAGAAAAACAGCTTACCGGGTGACATCCTGTCGGAATGTCCTGCGTAGGCTGTTTTTTCTGTTTTCTTTCCGTCGCTTGTTCCCGTTGCCGGGTGCTTTTTGGGGTGTGCCATTGACAGATGCAAGGTTTTCGGATAGAATACGCTCCAAGGGAGGAAGATTGTATCCGAAACGGCTCTGCCGCCCGACCTTGCAGTTTTCAGCAGAAAACAACACCTATCTTTGCATCCGGATAGCGGAAACAGGCGACGGAAATGGTATAGGTTCGTTTAACTTTCTTGTTTTATTAAAACAATCTTCTTTTTTGATTATTTTTGTAAGGACTTGGTTGTTTTTTCAGTTACATTAAAAAGTGCTGTTATGTTTTATTAACTTGTTGTATATGAAAGTTATTTATAGTTTTATATTAATCGAAGTCTTACTGTGTATTGAATCATGTTGTCTTGTTTGTCCTCGTCTATCAAATGACACGCCTGTTGAATGTTCAAGGTTAATTGTCAATCGGTTGGAACAGGATATAGACCTAAAAATTTATTCTCCATTCTCATTGGATGTTGGGAATATTAAGCGAGATAGCATATGGCTTATGGAAAAGATAGCCATTGTGGAGGAATTTGAACCTTTTGACTTTCTGAATGCCAATATTGATTCAGTTGTTGTTTATGCACTTGACGGTAAAACATTAAAAGTATGGCGTAATTCTGAACAAAACGAAGAGGGACATCATTTTTTTGACGAAAGTTCCCATAAAAAAAGAGAATGGGAAGATAGAAAGTATACATATTATGAATGGACGTTCGAATTACTTCCGGAAGATATTCAGGGTGAAATATCAGGTCTTGAGGCAAGATTTAAAGAATATGGTTTTTAACTATTTAATAGTTACATTGATTATTATGATTCAGGCTTGTGATCCTTCAGATTATAGAGATCCGAGAAATAAATGTGAGTGGTATGTAACCAATCTTACAAAAGATTCTTTATTAATCAAAACCACTTTTTCTTCTTATGAATCAGTGATATTAGTTCAGGATACTACAATACTAATTGACAATACCACTTTCCCAAAACATGATAATGGGATTTTTTTCCAGGGAATATACAACTTTAATACAATAGATGATTCTGTTGTTGTTTGTAATATAAAAGGAGATGAACTCATTGTTTGGAAAGAATCCCAGCGGAATGATCCCGGCAAACAATTTTTCAATGAAAAGTATTGGCAAAAGCGTGAATGGGAGGATGGGAGATATACATATCATGAGTGGACTTTTGAGTTATTGGCTGAAGATTTATAATTTCTAAAATATGAAGATTATTCCAGCTACCCTGTTCTCAGATACACTTTAAGACTGCATCTTATAAATAATGGTAATGATATACAATCTAAAAATAAAATAGAGATTGTATATCATTACTTTAATTAATTATACAAATTTTCTTTATTCCGCCCTTGTCGGTTGAAAATTCCTGTGTGTACAATAAGGTAAACTGGAGGTGTTGATGTGGTATTTTTCCCGGAACAGGCCCGTTTCATCAGAAACTGCCGGAAAACACGGCTCTTTTTACTCTGTATTTTGAATGAAACCGCCACGACCATTTCAAAGTTGTAAACATCGTAACTGATACCATCGGATTGTTTCACATACTTCATCGTTTCAAACTCATACAGTTCCTTATTCCGGTAAATGGATTTGATAACCCTTCGGACATTATACTCAAACACACCGAGCATTTCGGCAATTTCCGGTAAAGTCATCCACACGGGAATCTCCGGTACCACGACTGCTCCCGTTTCACTGATAGTAATCATTCCTCTTTTCATCATACACACTCCTTTAAAAAGCTCTTTTCCACTTTCCCCATATCCCGCATAATAGACTGGTCCAATACCTTGGCATAATGCTGTGTCATTTTGATATTGGCGTGTCCGAGAATCTTCGCCACATTCTCCATACTCACCTCATTGGCTAAAAACACGCTTGTCGCTGCTGTATACCGAGCAACATGTGTCGTCAGCCGTTTCTGAATCCCGCATAGGTCGGCAATCTCTTTCAGGTAGGCATTCATTTTCTGATTACTCAACACCGGGAACAAGACATTCTTTTCCACGCATTCGGGACAATCCGCATACTTCTCAATCAACCTTCGGGCAGGGGAGAGGACAGGGATATTACACATCTGTTTCGTCTTCTGCCGGGCTTTTCTTATCCACAAAGCCCCGTTATTGTCTTTTACAAGATGCTCCCGGCTAAGCTGGCAGACATCCGAAAACGCCATACCGGAAAAACAGCAAAAGGCAAAAACATCGCGTACCTGCTCCAGCCGTTTAATGGCAAACTCCTTGTTCATCAACACCTCTAATTCTTCCTTCGTAAGGAACTCCATATTCACTTCATCCATCTTGAAATGAATGCCGTAAAACGGGTCCTTCGTCATCCACTCATTGGCTAAGGCAATCCGGATGACCTTCTTCAGATTCTTCAAATGTTTCAGCGCGGAATTATTTCGGCAATTCATGGTCGTTTTGAGCCAGTATTCAAAATCCCGGATAAACTGCCCGTTCACTTCATTCAGAAACACATCCTCCCGATGATACTGTGAGCGGATAAACACCTTTAAATGCCGGATAGACGTTTCAAACTTCTCCACGGTAGCCGGGGAATACTCCTTTCCGATTAATCCCCTGCACTTTTCGTTATGCTCCGCATATATTTCTAATAGTGAACGCTGCACTTTATCCCGTCCGTAGAATCTGTCCCGGACAACGGTAGCGGATATTTCTTTGCCGTCCATTTCCAGCTCGCGGTGAATCTGCAAAATTTTAGCCCGTACAGTTCCGATATAGTAATTAAGTTCCACAGACGCCCGGTCTTTCCCTTTGGAGCACTCCTTGGCCTGATTCCACAGCTCTGCCGGAACACTCCGTTTAATCATGATTTCCGCTTTCTGTTTATTCACTGTGAGGCGCATACAGATAGGTGCCTCACCGTTTTTCAGCAGTTTCTGCTTCTTGATGTAAAACAAAACGCTGAATGTCGAACGTCTTTTTTCTTCTCCCATGTTTTCATTTTTTTTAATGGTACAAACTTAGGTTTCTTTGTTCCGGACGTCGATACGCAAAACATTGTAAAACAGAGAAGAAGAACCTAAATCGTTGGACTTTTCCGGGAAGAAAAAAGTCCAACGATTAAGCCCGTGGCAACTGCCGGATTCGGGTACTTTTTGCTTAAGTATGTAGAAAAAGAAAAAGTCCCAAAGTATTAAACTTCAGGACTTTTCTTGATTTTTCGTCTTCATCAAGCGGTGCGGACGGGACTCGAACCCGCGACCCCAGGCGTGACAGGCCTGTATTCTAACCAGCTGAACTACCGCACCAGTTTTTTTAGGGAGGGCTATCATTTGATAGCGGTGCAAATGTAGAATGTTTTTTTGAGGTTTGCAATAGTTGGAGTGAGAAAAAAAGAAAAATATTTAATAAAAAAGGGAATGAGGATTTTAAGTTTTTGATTAACTTTGGCGATAGCTATATTTGTTAAATAGGTGAAAGCACATTGATGTTTTTGGCTATAAAATTAATGTTAACACTAAATTATTAATAATGAACGTACCAGCAGGATTAAATTACACCGAGGAACACGAATGGATTCGTGTGGAAGGTGATGAAGCAGTCGTAGGAATTACCGATTATGCTCAAAGCCAATTGGGGGATATTGTTTTTGTAGAATGCGAGACTGTAGGGGATGAATTGAAGGCAGGAGATACTTTTGGAACAATTGAAGCTGTAAAAACGGTATCTGACCTTTATTTACCGGCAAGCGGAGAGGTTTTGGAGTTCAATGAAGCATTGGAAGACCAACCGGAGTTAGTGAATAAAGATCCGTACGGTGAAGGATGGATTGTTAAAATCAAATTAAACGATAAGGCTGAATTAGATGGTTTGTTGAGTGCTGATGCTTATAAGGCGATTATTTAATTTCAGGTAAAAATCATGAAAGCTGTATTTCTTTAGAGGAAGTACAGCTTTTTTTTGTTTTAGGTTTGTAATATTTATGTCTATTTTAGGAGAACTTAGTAATTTTTTTTAATTTTGAGGTGCATTAGAAGAAAGAATAGTTTTCTTTATATGGTGTGGGAAGGGAATAGGAAGTCGTACCATTTATAATTATTTAAGTTATGACATTAATCAAATCAATTTCCGGAATTCGGGGTACAGTAGGGGGATGTCCTGGTGATAATCTTACTCCGTTGGATATAGTTAAGTTTGTTTCTGCGTATGCCACCTGGTTGAAGACTGGTGCGGGCAAAAAGAAAGCGCGTATTGTATTAGGGCGGGATGCTCGTCTTTCCGGTGAGATGTATGCGAAACTGGTGTCTGCCACTTTAGTAGGACTGGGGCATGATGTCATAAATATAGGAATGGCAACGACTCCTACGACGGAAATTGCGGTGACTGCGGAAAAAGCGGATGGCGGTATTATTTTGACAGCCAGCCATAATCCGAAGCAATGGAATGCCTTAAAGTTGTTGAATGCTGACGGAGAGTTCCTCTCGGCTGCCGATGGGGCACAGGTATTGGAGCTTGCTGCAAAAGAAGATTTTGAATATGCCGGAGTGGATGAGTTGGGGTGTGTGGTGGAAAAGGATTATACGCAATATCATATTGATGAAGTTTTAGGTTTGAAACTGGTAGATAAGGAGGCGATAGAGAAAGCTCACCTGAAAGTTGTGGTGGATGCCGTTAATTCTATCGGAGGGGTGGTGATTCCCCGTTTGCTGAAAGCATTGGGAGTAAATGACGTGGTTGAATTGAATTGTGAGCCGACGGGAAAATTTGCTCATAATCCCGAACCTATTCCTGAGAATCTTACCCAGATTGCGGCAAAAATGAAAGAATGCCATGCGGATCTGGGTATTGTCGTTGATCCGGATGTAGACCGTTTGGCGTTAATCAGTGAGACGGGTGAGATGTTCGGAGAGGAATATACTTTGGTTGCTGTTGCAGATTATGTACTGAGGCATACACCAGGGAATACGGTGTCTAATTTGTCTTCTTCACGTGCATTGAGAGATATAACGGTTGCTGCAGGACAGGAGTATAATGCAGGAGCAGTGGGGGAAGTGAATGTGGTGGCTAAGATGAAGGCGACTCAGGCAGTGATTGGTGGGGAAGGGAACGGGGGTGTAATTTATCCGGAGAGTCATTACGGCCGTGATGCTTTGGTGGGGGTCGGACTGTTTCTTTCCCATTATGTTGCCAAGGGAAAGAAAATGACAGAGTTGAAAAAAGATTATCCTCAGTATTTTATTTCTAAAAATAAAATTACCCTTTCGCCTGAGATGAATGTGGACAAGATATTGGAAGGGCTGAAAAAGAAATATGCTAATGAGAAGGTGACGGATATTGACGGGGTAAAGATTGACTTTGCGCATGGGTGGGTACATTTGCGGAAATCCAATACGGAACCGATTATCCGTATTTATTCAGAGGCGAAAGATGAAGCTGCTGCCAATCAGCTGGCTGAGGAAGTGATTGCAACTGCAAAGATTTTATTCTGAGATTGAGTGGGATTTATGCTTCACGGGACGTGGTGTGACGGAGCAGAAAGAATATTTGCCGGACAGAACTCTCTCTGTCCGGCAGGTTTTTATATGGTCTTATTCAACATACAGGACTAATCCTTTCAGGTATTCTCCTTCGGGATGGTAGATGCTGACCGGATGGTCTGCTGGTTGTGTAAGCTGATGGAGAACGGAGACTTTTCTGCCGGTGTTGGCGGCAGCCGTAAATACGGTTTGTCGGAAGAGTTCTCTGGTCATGACCTGGGAACAGGAAAAGGTAAAAATGATGCCGCCGGGTTTGATAACTTCAATGCCTTTCCGGTTGAGTTTTTTATATCCCTGGATGGCATTGTTCAGGACGTTCTGATGTTTGGCGAAAGCTGGCGGGTCCAGGATAATCAGGTCGTATTTATTATACGAATCTTCCAGGAATCTGAAGGCTTCCTCTGCGAAGGCTTTATGGCGGGTGTCGCCCGGAAAATTTAGTTCTACATTTTGATTGGTCAGTTCAATGGCACGGGCTGAGACATCTACAGAATCTACTGACTCGGCACCTCCGCGCATGGCATAGAAGGAAAAACCTCCGGTGTAGCAGAACATATTGAGTACTTGCTTGCGGTAAGCATATTTTTCCAATAGCTTTCGGTTTTCTCTTTGGTCAATAAAGAAGCCGGTTTTTTGTCCTTCAAGCCAATCCACGTTGAATTTCAGTCCGTTTTCGAGGGCTATAAAGTTTTCTGCTTTCCCGTATAGATAACCGTTTTTAGGTTCGATGGCAGCTTTGTAGGGTAAGGTCCCTTCTGATTTATCGTATATGGCTGTGAGTTGCGAACCTAAGACTTCTGATAATGCTTTGACAATATTGTTTTTTTCGAGGAACATTCCCACGGAATGGAATTGGATCACAGCCACGCCGGCATAGTAGTCAATGACCAAGCCTGGCAGGTTGTCTCCTTCGCCATGTACCAGTCGGAAGACATTGTTGTCCGGGGTGGGGGTTAAACCAATGGCTTCTCTTTTTTGGTAGGCTTTTTCAATTCTTTTTTTCCAGAAAGAATAATTTATGGGTTCGTCGGTAAAAGTAAGTATCCTGACTGCGATAGAACCGATTTGGCAATGGCCGGTGGCTAAATAGCGATTGTCGGAAGAGTAGACTTTTACCAGTTCTCCTTCCTGCGGATGGCCATCTGCCCGGGCGATGGCTCCGGAAAAAATCCAGGGATGATACCGGAAAACAGAACGGTCTTTGCCAGGTTTGAGTATAATTTTATTCATGGAACAGAATGGTTGGTTCTGTTGCAAAAATAGATAAAATATGACAGAATTTCATAAAATTCCGTACATACAGATTGAAAAAGGTTGTTGAATACAGTAAATTGACGGAACTTTAAAGTTTAAATATTCAGGAAATGAAGCTTTGTATTTTTAATTCTGCGGAAGAGGTTTTGCAGTGTCTGAGTAAGAATCTGGCATCTTGTATGGAAAAACACGATGCTCCTTTTCATTTGGCTCTTTCCGGGGGCAGTACAGCCCGGATGATGTTTGAATTTTGGGCGGAGAAGTGTAAGGGTAATATTCATTGGGAGCAATTGCGCTTTTATTGGGTGGATGAAAGGTGTGTGGCTCCTGATGATGAGGAAAGTAATTTTAAATATGCTGAGGATTTGTTGTTCAGGCCGTTGGGTATACCTGCAGAGCATATCTGTCGTATTCGTGGAGAGGAGAGACCTGAAATGGAAGCGGAGTACTATTCGGAATTAGTGAGACGGTCATTACCGGATTTTTCTGGTTTGCCTCGTTTTGACGGGATTATTTTGGGTATGGGAGAAGACGGTCATACCGCATCTATTTTTCCGGAATGTCCGGAATTGCTAACGGACAAACGTTGTTATGCGGTAACCCGGCATCCTCAAACCGGTCAGAAAAGAATCACCATGACCGGCACTTTGATATTAAATGGAAAAAACATCTGGATGCCTGTCGTGGGTACACGAAAAACTGCTGTTTTGCAAAAAGCAATTTCCACTACCTGGTCTGGAGATTGGCCGGTTGCTTATATTATTTCCCATGCCCGTGAGGTGATTGTGTTTACGGATTCGGGTATCGAATTTTAAATGCATTTTGCATTCACTTTTGTTTTATAATTTAATATTAACAACTGATGTCCGCCTCGCATTACAGGCTATTTCGGGAGTGAATACAAAATGCATGTCATGGTTTTAGCATTCTAATAATTCTTTGGCTTTTTCCAGGATGGTGGTGTCATCCAGTTTAACAATACCTCCATTGGGTCCTTGTTCGATATGTAGTCCGACGGCGTTACCTTCTTTGTAATGGTCTCCACCGAAGTAATTACGGACTGTTTCTACGGAAATCCCCAGGTCGTCAGCAATTTTCTGCATACTTCCTGAAGGTAGCATGTCTTTGATTTTTCTCAATTCATTGAAAGTAATCATTGTAGTCATATCTCAAAAGTTTTTATGGTTAATCAGTGGAATAAATATAGAATTTAATTTTATAATAAACAAATAAAACGTTTGCGGAAAGTGGATAAAAAGTAGAAGAAAATTATTAAATGATTGAAACAAAACAGTTTGCAAAGCCGGATGGAAAATAATTTTTCTGCCGGCGTTCTTTTTTGTATTTTTGTGGCTGAGGGGTGGAGTGTTTTAATCATTTTTAATGAAGGTAATATGGCTTTTAGGGATTTGAATATTAGTAAACAGATACTCATGGCTTTGGAAGAGGCGGGTTTTGAACAGCCTACTCCGATTCAGGAACAGGCTTTTCCGGTTATCCGGTCGGGAAAGGATATGATAGGAATAGCTCAGACCGGAACGGGAAAGACTCTGGCTTATCTGATACCTTTGTTGATGAAGTTGCATTATGCCCAGGGGAGTTATCCGAGGGCCCTGATTATTGTTCCTACCCGGGAGCTGGTGGTACAGGTCTGTGAAAGTGTGGAGTTGTTGACGGAATTTATGGACCTCCGGTGTGTGGGGATATATGGTGGGACGAATATCAGGACGCAGCAGGCTGCTGTGTATGAGGGGACGGATGTGCTGGTGGCTACTCCAGGCCGGTTCATGGATATTTATATGAATGGTATTATCCGGACGAGTCAGGTTAAGACAGTGGTGGTGGATGAGGCGGACCGTTTGATGGATTTGGGGTTTATGCCTCAGTTGAGAAGTATATTGGAAGTTATTCCGGAGAAGCATCAGACTTTGTTGTTTTCGGCGACTTTTTCTGCGACTATAGATGAAATGGCCCGGGAGTTTTTGGCTCCGGCTCCGGTGAGGGTGGAAACGGTAGCTCCGGCTACTCCGGTGGAACATGTCTCTCAATTGAGTTATGAGGTGCCGAATATAGCGACAAAAATTAATCTTTTGAAGTTGTTGCTGGAGGATAAGGACGTGTTTTGCAGGGTGATGGTTTTTACGGAAACCAAGAAGAATGCAGATCGTATTGTAGAAAAATTGGGGGATTATTGGAGGGGAGAGTTGAGTGTGTTGCATTCCAATAAAGCTCAGAATTCCCGGTTGAATGCCTTAAAAGCTTTTAAGGAAGGAAGAACCCGGATTTTGGTGGCTTCGGATGTTGCTGCGAGGGGGATTGATGTACAGGAAGTTTCGCATGTTATTAATTTTGATATACCTTCCATCCCGGAGGAGTATGTACATCGTATCGGGCGGACAGCCCGTGCGGGTAGGGAAGGGACAGCCATTAGTTTTGTGAGCGGCAAGGAAGAACCCCGCTTTGAAGCTATAGAGATGTTGATAAGTCAGCAGATTGTACGGGCTGAATTGCCGGAGCATCTTGAGATTTCAGATCTTCTGATGGATGAAGAGAAGGTACAGACTGCTAATATTGTATATCAAAGAGGCAGACCCCAGGGGGGAGGTGCTTTTCATGCAAAATCTGCCAAAAACAGTAAAACACCCCAGAAAGTCCGGATGAACCGGACAAAAGAAGGAAGAAGGAAAAAGAGATAAGGGGGAAAAGGCGGTCTGTTTTAAGCAATTTTTGTGTTTTTCATTGCTTCGGCTTTTATAATCTTCAAAATCTTGTCTGCTTGCAGCTCAGAGGTGATGTACAATTCCAAAATTTTTTGTGCCAAAAGACTGGCGGGTGAGTCTTCCCGGCATTCTGTTGCGGCTTTGTTGATGAGGGTGGTCATGTTGTCTTTAAAAGCTACGGTGACCGTCCAGGCGTTTTCACTCAGATAAAGCTGCTGGGAAAGGTTGTATTCAAACTCCTGTCTGATTTCATTTAATAGTAACAGTTGGTATTCTCTGCAAGAGGATGTTGAGGACAAAGTCCGCGGAATGAGAGAATCTGCTTTTAGGCGCTCGATCAACAGAATGATGCGCTCGTAAGCCAACAGTTTGAGATGGAGAAGGGTTTGGACCGGAGAATGGTTTGCTTCCGGTTGTGATTGTTTTTTAGCGGATAGTTGTATGTATTTGTTGACTAATATTTCCAGTAAGGAAACGGTTTTCCGTAGTAACGGATACAATAAAACGGTGAAAATGACTATGGGGATCAGCAGATAAAAGGTTGCATTCATAAGGTTTTCTTGTTTCTGCAAATATAAGAGATATGCTTTATTCCTAAAAGTTTATTCTGCATGTTTTTTAGGTCGACAGGATATTGCCCGATATTAGCCTGATTGCTGGGGAAGAAAGAAGGGGGTGTTTTGGATTTTTCGGATTATTTTTTTATTTTTGCAATCGTATGCGAAGACAGCAAAATAACATATTGCCGTTAAATCATCTTTTCCTGAATATTAAAAAACGGGACGAGTTCAATTTCTGAACTTTGTCTTTTTCATTATCACTTTTTTATACAGAGGATTTTATCCAGCCATTTCTTGGGTATTATGAGTTGGTAGGTAAACCGGACTCAGAAATTATATTTTTAAATTTAAAATGATAAATATTATGGAGTTACCATTTGCAGAATCGTTTCGTATTAAGATGGTGGAAACCATCCGTAAGAGTACGCGTGAAGAGCGTGAACAATGGATCAGGGAAGCAAAATATAATCTTTTTAATCTGAAAAGCGATCAGGTGTTTATTGATTTACTGACGGATTCCGGAACAGGGGCAATGAGCGATAAACAATGGGCGGAGTTGATGCTTGGAGATGAGAGTTATGCCGGCGCGCGTTCCTATTATAAGATGAAGAATGCCATTGAGGGTATACTGGGATTTGATTATTTTTTGCCTGCCCATCAGGGACGGGCTGCCGAGAATGTACTTTATTCCACTATCGTCAGGGAGGGAGATGTGTTGCCGGGTAATTCACATTTTGATACTACCAAGGGGCATATTGAATTCCGGAAGGCATTGGCGATTGATTGTACGATTGATGAGGCTGCCGATACCCAGTTGGAAATTCCTTTTAAAGGGAATATGGACCCTGCTAAACTGGAGACCGTGCTGCAGAAGTATCCGAAGGAAAAGATACCTGCTGTTGTATTGACGGTAACGAATAATACGGCTGGCGGACAGCCGGTGTCTATGCAGAACATCCGGGAAGTTTCTGCTTTGTGCCGGAAATACGGAGTAAGTCTGCAGATTGACTCTGCCCGGTTTGCAGAGAATGCTTATTTTATCAAGACGCGGGAAAAGGGTTACGAGAATAAGACCATCAAGGAGATTGTGAAGGAGATGTTTTCTTATGCGGATATTATGACTATGTCGTCTAAGAAGGATGCTATTGTGAATATGGGTGGTTTTGTGGCATTCAGGAGTGAGGAGTTGTGGAAACGCTGTCAGATGTTTTGTATTATGAATGAGGGTTTTATTACTTATGGTGGGATGTCCGGCCGGGATATGAACGCTCTGGCGCAGGGGTTGGATGAGGGAACGGAGTTTGATTATCTGGAAACCCGGATTAAACAAGTGGAATATCTTGGTACAAAATTGGATGGATTTGGGATTCCTTACCAGCGGCCTGCCGGCGGGCATGCAATTTTTGTGGATGCAAAGAAGATTTTAACTCATGTGCCGAAGGAGGAGTTTATCGCTCAGACTCTGGGTGTGGAACTTTATCTTGAAGCTGGTATTCGCGGTGTGGAAATCGGTTCTATTCTGGCTGACCGTGACCCTGTGACCCGCGAAAACCGTTATCCACGTCTGGAGTTATTGCGTCTTGCCATTCCGCGTCGTACTTATACCAATAATCACATGGATGTGATTGCCGCTGCGTTGAAGAATGTGTATGACCGTCGCGAATCTGTTACGCGGGGATATGTTATTACGAAGGAGTTTCCGATTATGCGCCACTTTACTGTGGAACTGGAAAAAGCTAAATGATGGTGGAATTGTGATTTCTGATTCCCGGTAATTTTTATTACCGGGAACCGAAAATCATTATTTGGGGGTTAGAAACTGATGAAACCGCTTCTAAAGATACCCGATTGTGAAGTGGGTACCAGTATTCCTGAAAAAGTCAGATTGTTGTTGTTCATCATCGGATAGACGGTTGCGTTGGCATAGTTGCTGGAGGCGCTCAGGTTAACGATGACCTGTGCTGTTAAAGCTGTGCCGTTGACATAAAAGGAATAGGTGATATTACCATGTTTATCGGTGTTACTGGTGATTTGGGAGGGGGTGCCTTGTACGGTGATGCCTCCGAGCCCGTTAGGTCCTGCAATGCCGTTAAAGGCCAATTGGACGTAAACCGTATTTCCTTTGAATTGAATGAAATTGGTGTTGTCAGATACGGGAATTGCTGCTCCCCGCGGACCGTACAGTGTGTTTGCCATCAGGACCCAATTCCTGTCTTTCAGAGCTTCTATTGCAGCTTTAAAGGCTTCCTCGTCTGCTAATTCCCTGGCTTTTTTACGCTGGTCTTTTTTGAGTTGCCGGATTTGTTTTTTGGTTAATTCCTGGTAGTGTACCGGTGTTTGGTTTTTAGGGGTCTGGGCCTGACTTTCTCTTGCAGGCAGAAATAGTGCCGCAATTAAGAGCAGAAATAAGAATTGTTTCATAACGAATCGTTTTACTTGGTTGTTTGTAATAGTAGTGTTATGTTTGGTTGATATTGATGTTTGTTTACTGTCTGTTCATTTTTACAATATACGTGCAGTTTTTACTTTAGTTTTGGATATCTGTTATTTTTCGTTATTATTGTGAAATAAATCAATATGGTTTCTATGCAAAATTTTTTATATGCTGTCTTATTATTGCAATTCTTTATTGTGTTTCCGGCTTTAGGTCAGGATTTTTCTGCGAAAGAAATCAAAGTGAGGGCGGCTGACGGCGTGGAAATGGGTGCGACTTTGACCTGGCCTGCAAAAGAAATTCGACCTAAGGCTGTGTTGGTTCTTGCTACCGGTAGCGGGATTCAAAATCGCGATGAAGAGATAATGGGTAAAAAACCTTTCAAGACGCTGGCAGAATTCTTATCCTCAAATGGATTTGCTGTTTTAAGGGTGGATGACAGGGGTTTTGCCAATCCCGGGGATGCTGTAATTGCTACTTTTGACACTTACACCGATGATGTTGCTGCGGCTGTGTCTTTGGTTGATTCATTATATCCTGCGATTCCCGTAGGCATAATCGGACACTCTTGCGGGGGGGGCTTATGCTATCCGCATTGCTGCCCGTAATGGCGGTGTGGATTTTATTGTGACGCTGGCGGCTCCGGCATGGAGTGGTGATTCTCTCATTATATCACAATCCCGGACCATTGCGACACAATTGACCGGACGTTGGCATGGGGAACAACTGCAGAGACAAATTATGGCTATTGCTAAATCGGAAGAGCCTGACCTTTCAGCCAGAGAGAGGATCGTTGAGGCTTTTCATGAATTTGCGGGAGTGACAGCTACGCTTCCCCAGGTGCAGCAGCAGATACAACAACAAGTATCGGGCATTTTATCTCCCTGGTACCGTTCTATGCTTCGTTATAATCCAGCCGGAGATATAGCTTCTGTAAATATTCCTTTTCTGGCTCTGAACGGAAGTAAAGACATGCAGGTCCTGGCATCGAATCTTTTGACGATAAAGGAATTGAATCCGAAAGCAGAAACGCGTTAATTGAAAACCATAACCATCTTTTTCAGTTTTGTCAGACAGGGATGATGCAGGAATATGCTACTTTGCCGGGGGATTTCAGTGATTTAACCCTGCAAAGCATCCTGGAGTGGTTAAATAAGATTGTTAAGTGGCAGTGATTTTATTCCGGCCTCATACATTTAAAACTACGGAAAGACCATAACGACGGAGGTTTAAAATAAAAAGAGGTTAGATTTGTTATCTAACCTCTTGATTCTCAGTGTCGGGATGACAGGATTTGAACCTGCGACAACACGCCCCCCAGACGTGTACTCTACCGGGCTGAGCTACATCCCGAAATGCTGCGCAAATGTAAAAGTAAAAAATGGGATTTACAAGAAAGATAACAAAAAAATATTTAACTTGCCATCCTAAAAAATGATAGCATGATGAAAACATTAGCACTATTTTCGGTATTCGTTTGTATTTTTGTAGGATTGCGGGCCCAGGAGTTAAATACGATTTTGTTGCATCTTCCTGATGTAAAGCGGGGATTGCCGGTAATGACGGCGCTGGAGCAACGTCGTTCAACGCGGGAATATTCGGAAAAGAGATTAGAATTGCAGGATTTGTCCGATTTGTTGTGGGCTGCCGTTGGAGTCAACCGTCCGGAGTCCGGGAAACGAACGGCTCCGTCTGCTCTGAACCGGCAGGAGATAGAGGTATATGTTTGTTTGCCTGAAGGAGCATACCGGTATGATGCTAAGTCACATGCCTTGCAGCCTGTGGTTAAAGGGGATTACCGGCCGGCTGTTGCAGGCGGGCAGGATTTTGTAAATCGGGCTCCCGTTTGTTTGGTGATTGTGGCCGATACTGATTTATTTCAAGGGGAAATTTTGATTCCGGCCGTTGATGCCGGAATTGTTTCACAGAATATTTCCTTGTTTTGTGCTGCTACGGGTTTGGTAACTGTGCCCAGGGCTTCGATGGATCATGCACAATTGAAAAAAGTATTGAAATTAAAAGAAGGACAGCGTCCTTTAATGAACCATCCGGTTGGATATGCGAAGTAAATATTTCGGAATGCCGGAGCGCTAAAGATAGAACAAATGAACTTACTTGGAAGATTAGGAATACTGCTATGGGTGGTGATGGCAGTATGCAGTTGCAGCAAAGAAACGGAAAAAGTGGTGATTCTGGCTACTAATGATATGCATGCCCAGATTTCCAGATTCCCTCAACTGGCTGCCTTTGTGGAGCAAAAGCGAGCAGAAGGGGGAGAAGTGATTGTGGTGGATGCCGGGGATCGTTTTTCCGGAAATCCGTATGTAGATAATGCCGGGGAGCGGGGTGAACCGATGATTCAGTTGATGAATAAGGTCGGTTATGAAGTAGCTTGTATGGGGAATCATGATTTTGATTACGGACAGCAAACTCTTAAGAAGAGATTGGAAGAAGCAAATTTTCCGGTGCTTTGTGCGAATATGGTTTCGGAAAATAGCGAATTAGGCGCGTTATCTCCCTATTATATATTGGAAAAGGGCGGGTTGAAGTTTTGTTTTTTCAGTTTGATTCAAACGGGGACCAACCATATTCCGGCTACTAATCCCGGGAATCTGGAAAATATATCGTTCCGCTATTATAAAGATGTGGCCCGGGAATATAAGCAGTTGGCGAAGGATTGTGATGTGATGATAGGGTTGACACACCTTGGGTTTGCGCATGATTCGTTGTTGGCGTTGGTGATGCCCGATTTTGATGTGATTGTGGGAGGACATTCCCATACGGTTATCCGGGAACCTCAGTTGATAAACGGGGTTTTGGTTACCCAGACAGGCTCTAACCTGAATTATGTCGGAGTAACGACATTGGAATTTAAGAGGAAGAGGTTGGTGAGTAAATCTTATGCGTTGGTTAGTCTTAAAGATTTTGAGACAGCAGATGAAGAGGTTGCTTTGATGGTAGAGAAAATCAACAATCGTCCTGAATTTAAAAAAGTGGTGGGACAAGCCGGTGCTGACCTGTCAACTAAGGAAGAGGTAGCGTCTTTGATGACTGATGCAATGTGTGAAGCAGCTGGTTGTGATTTTGCTTTTTACAATAAAGGAGGAGTCCGGTTGAACTCTATTCCCAAGGGCGATATTACAATGGAGATGCTCTATAAATTGGAACCTTTTGCGAACTATATTGTGAAGTATGAATGGAATCTGGAGCGGATGAAGGAATTTATCTTAAGAGACTATAATCGGGTAGCAGAGCCGGAAAAACGTTATATCAATTACTTTATATCTGCCGGGAGGTATGAAATTGTCCGGGATGCTGCGGGGAATGGAGTGGATGTTCGGTTTTACGATAAACAGGGAAAGCTCCTGCGGAATGAAAATAAATATAAGGTCGCGGTTAGTAATTACGTGGCTTCTGCCGGTAAACTGGGAGAAGAGGGCGTGGTAACGCATATTCCCATTACGGAAGCTGTGGTCGGTTATCTGGGAAGGCAAGGGTGTGTGGCTTATGAAGGGGGCAGGACCCGAATAAAATAAAACTGCAAAGTTTTAAAGAGACCTTGAACGAGTGGGGAAGCGAAGTTCAAGGCTCTGTATTTTTAGAGATACTGAACTCTTCAATTCCCAGAAGTTCATAGACTTTGCGGAGTTCAGTTTCGTTGTCGGAAATAATCAAAAGTTTGTCGTTCGGAAATAGTTGGGAATGTCCGTTGGGTACAAAATAGCGATTGAATCTTTTGACTAAGACAATCAGGGTGTTTTCCGGAAGGGGAATATCAATCAGGTGGTCGCCGGCAGTAAGCATATCAGTATTCACTGTGATTTCTGAAAATATGGATTTTATTTCTTCCGGCAGGTCCATGTCAAATTCCCGGACAAGTTTTCGGGTTTTAAAAGATAGTTTGAGTTTACGGGCAACGAAACTTACGGTAGCGCCTTGAAAAACCAACGAAAGCAATGTAATGAAAAATACGATGTTGAATATCTGGTAAGCCCCCTGGATTCCGGCGATGAGGGGATATGTTGCGAAGATGATGGGCACGGCTCCCCTTAATCCTATCCAGCAAACGTATAACCTGCTTTTGAAAGTCATTTTCCGGAAAGGGGCCAGACAAATCAACACACTGACGGGCCGGGCTATCAGGATCATGAAAAATCCAATCAGTAGTCCGATCCAGGAGATATGGAACAATTCTTTTGGATTGACTAACAGTCCCAGAGAAAGAAACATGATAATCTGAAATAACCAGGCGGTTGCATCAAAGAAGTTGGCTATGTTTTTTTTGTAAACAATCCGGCGGTTACCGACAATCAGACCTGCAATGTAGACCGCTAAATAACCGTTGCCTTTCAGGGCTTCGGTGAAAGAAAAAATAAAAAATACCAAGGTGAGCAGGATAATCTGATATAACGAAGAATTGGGTATCTGAATGTGATTCAGGATATATACGGTAAAGCGGCCCAGTAAATAACCTGCTAAGGCACCGATGCAGAACTGCCGGACAAAGGAAAGCAGAATTTGTCCGAAATGCATCTCTCCCGATTGTATAATTTGGATGAACAGAATAGTTAGCATATAGGCCATGGGGTCGTTGCTTCCGCTTTCAAGTTCCAGTAAAGGACGTAAACGGTGTTTGAGTTGTAAATCCTTGGAACGTAGTATGTTAAATACGGATGCTGAGTCGGTGGAGGACATGACTGCGGCCAGTAGCAAGCAGCCCGCCCAAGTGGCTTTCGTTGCCGGAAAGGTCCAGTGGGAAATGAAATAAACGAAACTGCCCGTCAGAAAGGTGGTTAGTAAGACGCCTAAAGTGGCTAATGTAATTCCCGGACCAATAATGGGTTTGATTTCTTCTATTTTAGTATCCATTCCTCCGGAAAAGAGAATGATGCTCAGAGAAATGACACCAATAAATTGAGCGGTGGCCGGATTGGAGAATTGGATGCCAATGCCGTCTTGTCCGAATCCCATTCCCACCAAAAGGAAGAGCAATAAGACCGGTATACCAAGCCGGATGCCGGTTTTACTGATGACAATGCTGATAAACAACAAAACAGAACCTATCAGCAGTATATTTTGAGTGGTGATAAACATGTGCGTTCTTTTGGCATTAAACGCAGTTCAACCGGTAAATGTTTTTTCAATATTTTTTTCTGCTTGTCTCAATTGTCATTGTAGATCGTATCATCTCTCCTTTTGTGGTGATGCCTTCCAGTTTTACGGTGAAGGGCCCTTGCCGGTCTGTGGTGTAGAAACGCAGCGTGGTCGGTTCTCCTTTTCTCAGACGTACATCCGGATTCCAGAATAGCGTTGGCCTTTCGTCGGGAAGGGGATTGCTGCGTTCTTCTTTTACCTCGTATCGGGGTACATAAAACTCTGCAGGCTGGTGATATCCCAAAGGTATAAAACGGTAGAAATCCAGTCCGCGCAATGTAAAATCCGTACCTTTTTTGAACTTGAGAAAAATATACATATGCAGGTCATCAACGCTGGTTGTATATTCTGCTTGGTCAATATAATTTATTGGTATATTGGCGAGTAAGTATGGCATATCCACATCCCCGAAATCTTCCGGTGTGCCTTCTAAAAAGATATGGGT
>Ga0137307_100842_pt1 | contig 33601 bp, 29 predicted proteins | sample NAcewD2O_March_2_FD_97180 | JGI IMG/M metagenome (GOLD analysis project Ga0137307, IMG submission 97180) | Mouse cecal microbial communities from Vienna, Austria - N-Acetylglucosamine amended D2O_March | ecosystem: Host-associated > Mammals > Digestive system > Large intestine > Cecum | place... | reverse complement strand
AGTAATTTTTTGAGCCTTCTATCTTTTAAGCCATAAAAGATTGATAGTCAATTAGTATAATATGCTGCATCGTAAATATCCAACCTTTCTTTTGCTTTCATGGAAGAAAATGTTTCCAGATACTTAGAACCGAAGATAAGTGCGTTCTCCAGTTTCAGACAATCCAAGAATTGATTCATGTTCCCACGGGCTATTTTCTTCTCTATTTCCACCCCATGGGTAATCAGAGACAGTAATTCATCATAATTTTCATCCATATGTCAAAAGTTGAAATATTAAATGCCATTATGTGTTTGTGCCTGCATATATCCATATCCAACGAACAACATCTTATTTGTTGACACAAGTTCGTCCAAACACATTATGCCAAAACTCTTTTATCCTTTTACTCTTGACCAGTACCCTTTTTAGTGTATATTATCTGGTACTGGAGTTTCAGTCAACTGATACTGGAATACCTCATGACTTCGACTACCTTTGAAGTCATATTCACTTTTTATTGTTATCATTTCAAGGTATAAATTGCTTCAAGATATAAATTGCTTCAGGGTATCCAGTTGATGGATTCGACATACTCGTCAAACTCCATAGGTTGGATTACTCCGGCCTTTTCAAGAGCTATTTGGATGACCTCTTGTTCTTCGGGAGAGAGGACAATCTCTCCGCGCCTTCGTTTGAAGTATTGATTGCGTCCGAAATGGCAGATGAGCAATGTCATGAACTTATCATACTGGTCGGGGTACATCTGCTTCTTGAAGTTCACGAATCCCTTGGCAAACCTCACGGGACGGTTGCTCACATAGTGTGGACAATCTGCCTGTTTGCTGCATTTCGAGGGATTAATCAGTTTCAGATATGTGTCCAACTCCGCATGTCGGCGATAAGCTATCTGCCGCAGACACGTATCAGCCATCGGACAGTCGGTATGGAGGCAGAGCGGATAGCCTGCTGGTATGTCCTTGTATATCTTCGTTGTCTTCTTCATTACGATACTCTGAGTTCTTCAATCCGTTCATTGAGGAATATTCAATTGAGGAATATTCATCGGATAGTGCATTCCGGATTTTTACTAATTTTCCACCCTATTTTTACTAAGAGCCTGTTTAAATTCTGTTCAGCCTTCTTTTGAGAGTTCTTTTTGAGGATGTTTTTCTGTTTTTATGAGGAGCATAGCGGGCTATGTGACGAATAAAAACAGAAAAACAGACCGAAAAGAAACTCTAAAGAAGCCCAAAAGAAGCTGAATAAATAACTTTTTGAAGAAAATTTAAACAAGCTCTAATAATCCGATGAAAAATTAGTAAAAATTTTCCGGACAGATTAAGAGCCTTAACTCAGCCCCTCTATCTTTCCATCCACGACATCGATATGCATTGCTTGCGGCTCTTTTGGAAGTCCGGGCATGCGGAGAATCTCTCCGGCAATGGCAACGATCATCTCCGCACCATTATTGATGACTATATCTTTGATGTGGAACTCAAAATTGTCAACTGCGCCATATATCTTCGGATCAGCGGAGAAAGAGTATTGCGTCTTGGCTATGCAAACCGGATAATGACTGATGCCCATTTGCTCAATCAGCTTGATGATTTTACGTGAATGGGTACTGTAAGTCACGACACTGGCGCCATAGAGATTGCAGGCTACTTTTTCGATCTTACGTTCTACACTGTCCGCGTCATTGTATGTGAAGTTCAACGGTTCGGAGGGCTGGTGTTCGATAGTGTCTACTACCAGGTTGGCAAGCTCCATAGCTCCCTCGCCTCCTTCGGCAAAAGCATTGTTGACAGCAAAGCCTACACCCAGTTTCTCCTCACAATGACGACGGATGGCTTCCACCTCTTCGTCTGTGTCCGCCGCAAAACGGTTGAAAGCAACGACCACCGTCTGACCGAACGAACGCAGATTACGCACGTGTTTATCCAGATTGCCGAATCCATGTTGCAAGCCTTCCATATCAGGTTCCTTAATACGGTCGAGACTGACGCCGCCGTGCATCTTCAATCCTTGGGCTGTGGCAACAATCACCGTCAGGCGAGGTTGCAGACCACTCTTGCGGCACTTGATGTTATAGAATTTCTCCGCACCAAGGTCAGCACCGAAACCTGCTTCCGTCACAACATAATCGCCGAAAGTCATCGCCAGCTTTGTCGCAAGGATGGAGTTGCAACCATGGGCGATATTAGCAAACGGACCTCCATGAACAAAGGCAGCAGTTCCTTCGGTGGTTTGCACCAGATTGGGGTTGATGGCATCTTTCAGCAATACGGCAATGGCACCGGCCACTCCTAATTCCTTTACCGTGAAGGGCTGGCCATCAAAGCGGAAACCTAAAATGATGTTCTCAATCCGACGTTTAAGGTCTTCCATATCCTTTGCCAGGCAAAGAATCGCCATAATCTCGGAGGCAGGAGTGATATCGAAACCTGATTCTTCGGTGATACCGTTGGTGCTGGGACCCAAACCTGTCACGATACTACGCAGAGAGCGGTCGTTCACATCGAGCACACGACGCCAGATAACTTCTTTTAGTCCGAAGCCATCCGACTGGTGCTGATACAAATAATTATCGAGCAAGGCGGATATCATGTTATGTGCCGATGTGACGGCGTGAAAGTCTCCCGTGAAATGCAGGTTTATCTTCTCCATAGGAAGCACCTGGGCATATCCGCCACCTGCGGCACCACCTTTCATCCCGAAGCAGGGACCCAGCGAAGGTTCACGCAGGGCGACAATGGCCTTCTTACCGATCTTGTTCAGTCCCAACGCCAGACCGATGGATACGGTGGTCTTACCTATACCAGCCTTGGTGGCAGTGATTGCCGTGACCAGTATCAGGTTACTCTTTTTTACTTTCTCTTCATCAATCAGATGAGTAGGGATTTTGGCTATATACCGTCCGTAGTTCTCTACTTCTTCACGTGGGATGCCTACACTTTCGGCTACCTGTTTAATCTTTTTCAGCTCTACGTCGCGAGCGATTTCAATGTCTGATTTCATACAGCATATTCCTTTCTTTGTAATAACTTTCTTTTTATAAGGTTGCAAAAGTACGAAAAACGACGCAGATAGCAAGATAAAAAAGGTAAAGGAGAGATTATCTTATTCAATGCTCAGGGCGATGCCTTCCAAACGGTCTGCATTCGGGGCTTCCGATTCCACCATGTCAAAAGCACGCGCACCGGCAGGCAATGGGGCGAAATAGAGCGTGTAGTCGGCTTCGCCACTCTCCGGCACATAGAATTTCTCGCCTAAGGAGATGCCTTCCGACCGAAGCACAGGGCATACAGTTCCGTCGTCTGCTACCAGCCGGATGCCTTTGTCTATCCGTATCCAGTATTTCGGGATATAATTGACATGAATCCGTAGAACCGTAGCAGTATCAAGAATGCGTCCTTCCAACCTTTCTTCGTATCGCTGCTCAGACTGATTATGGTCAGGCGGTCCTTATACTTCTCAGCCACTTCCTTCATCTCGGGCAGTGTCATGATGCATGGTCCGCAACCACGGCTCCAAGTCGAGCAGGATATTTATGACGTTGGTATCAATGCGGATGCTGATTTCGTCTCCTGCTTTCCGCAGCTGCTGAGCGAGTCAACACAATACAAGATGCCCGCGAAAACGAGACAGCCTGAACTGCTCTTTCCGCGGGCATCACGACAAAGAGATATCTTCTTTTAAAGTGCTTTCTTATACAATTCCAGAATAATGTCTTTCGTTACCTCACGAGGGTTACCCGGAGTGCAGACATCGGCAATAGCGGCAGTAGCCAGTTTGTCGAGGTCGCTCTCCTTGATGCCCAGTTCTGAAAGGTATTGCGGTATGCCTACCCTTACAGCCAAGGCTCTCACTGCATCTACGGCGGCACGGGCAGCCTCTTCTTTGCTCATTCCTTCCCGATAGACATTCATTGCCTTGGAGATTTCCACATATTTATCAAGGGCAGCGGGTGCATTAAATTCCATCACGATGGGCAACAAGAGCGCATTCGCCACACCATGAGGTATGTCGAAGATGGCTCCCAACGGGTGTGCCATACCATGAACGACGCCCAAGCCTACGTTTGAGAATGCCATACCGGCAATATACTGTGCCACTGCCATACCGTTGCGGGCTTCGGCATTGGTCGGTTCAAACACTGCCGTCTCCAAATAACGGGTGATCATTTCGATGGCTTTGATTTCGAACATGTCGCTCATTTCCCACGCACCTTTGGTGATCAGGCCTTCGATGGCATGCGTCAGGGCATCCAGTCCGGTAGAGGCTGTCAGGCCTTTGGGCAGGGTGTACATCAGTTCGGCGTCTACGATGGCAATGGCAGGGATATCGTTCGGGTCCACACATACCATCTTCTTTTCGTTCGCTTCGTCGGTGATCACGTAGTTGATGGTCACTTCGGCTGCCGTACCGGCAGTAGTGGGCAGAGCAATGATGGGGACAGATTTCTTCTTCGTAGGAGCCACGCCTTCCAGAGAAACGACGTCGCTGAACTCGGGATTGTTAGTGATGATGCCGATGGCTTTCGATGTGTCGATGGAAGAGCCACCGCCGATGGCAAGGATGAAGTCGGCACCGGACTCGGCAAAGGCCTTCACGCCGGCATTCACATTGCTGACTGTCGGGTTGGGCTTGATGTCACTGAACACGGTGTATGGAATACCTGCCTTGTCCAATACGGACAATACTTTGTCGGCCACGCCGAACTTGATCAGGTCTTTGTCGGTTGATACAAACGCTTTATGCAATCCAAGACGTTTAATCTCCTGTGGGAGCACTTCGCGGGCACCCGGTCCGAAGTAGGATACTTCGTTCAAAACAAATCTGTTAATCATAATACATTCATTTAAGCTCCGCCCTCCTTTGGCAGGAACGGGCGGAAGGTTGATATTTCTTTTTGTTTTGACAAAGTTAGGAAAGATCGGGGAGATAAGACAGTCTATTCTGATGTTTATCGTATGCGATATGCTCTTATGAAGCAGATGCCGGGGCGGCAAGAGGACGTCTGCCGCCGGGACGTCACTTGAAACGCGAAGTGTCTACCCCTGCCCGCTTCTTCTCTTTGTAGCCGCCAAACTTGTACGCGACCGAAACGCCGGCTTCGCGGAAGCAGCCATAACTGTTCGTCACGTGCTGTGTGGCGAAGCGGATGCGGGGACTGATCTGTCCTGTCTCAAAGATATCGTCGCAGTAGAGGGTGAGGACTGCCTTGCCGCGGGCGAAACCGTAGCGCAAGGCGGCATTCACATAACCCGACGCAGGCAAATCGTAGATGCCTTGCGTGGCTTTGCTGCGCACCATTCCGGTCAGGGTCAGCTTCAGATCCGGTTTCTTCGAGAGGGTGATGCTGTTAGTCAGCATGGCAATGCCGTAACAGATACTCCGGTCGAAGGGGAGGTCCCAGAAATCATCGTCTTTCTCCCGATGCCACACTCCGACCAGCGTAAGCCGCGAGTCCAGCCAGTGCTTTATGCCGAACGGGACGGATGCTTGCACTCCTGCCTGCTGCTGGAAGTTGAAGTTAAGGTATTTGTAGATCTCCACCAGCCGCTCCTGAGATTGGTAGAGGGTCTGGGTAGAGTAGTCCTTGATGTAAGAGAACCATGCGCTGAAGATATACCTGCCCTTCAGAATGTGCGTCAGTTGGAGCTGATACTCCTGTGCCGGTTTCAGCGAGGGATTCCCACGGACTTCGGAATATCCGCCGCCCAGGTAGGAGACGGCATCCTGCACTGCCCAATAGTCGGGGTATACTTTGTCGCTGCTCAAGGCAAGTTGCCAGACCAGTCCGGGAGCGGGAGTATAACTAAGGTTGAGGGTCGGATAGACATCCCACTGGTTCCATGCCGGCGTGCGGTAATGTTCTGCGGCAAGCGAAGCGTCCAGAGAGAGCTTGTCACCGAAACTCTTGCTGAATCCGGCATAGAGATTCAGGGTCTGCTCGCGACGACGCGACTGCATGTCGGCGGGAATTGCGGTGCGGCGCACGGCGGCGGTGTGTGTATCATAATAGAACTGGTAGCTATGGTCGATGCTTGTGGTATAGACTGCACCGTAGTTCATCTCCCAGCCGCGCCCCAAGTCGTGCTCTTGGGCAAGGAAGAACTTCCAGCGGTTGATGCGTTGGCAATCTTCGGTGCGGAAAGCAAGTTCCTCGCCTTGCAGGATGCTGTGCAGCTGTTGGCTGGAGGGAGAGCGGTAGTACGTCATTTCGGCTCCGGCTTTCAGTCCGAAGGGAGTGCGATAGTCCAGCCGGGCATTGTGCAGCCAGTCGCGGCTGCGGCTACGGGTGTCGGACCGTTGGGTGCCGAAGATGTCCATCAGGCTGTGGTAGGTCGAGTAGTTTCCGTTATAGACCAGACTCAGCTGATGCGCTTGGCTCCAGTTGTAGTCCGCTCCGGCGCGGAAGCTGTGGGTGTGCGAACGGCTCCGCCCCGCCTCGTCGGTGGTGATGTGGTGGGTGGAACCGTCTGTCTGGGCGTGCAGGGCGTCCTTGTCGGTCAGGGTATATCCCCTGCCGTGGGTGTGTGAGTAAAGAAAATCTGCCGAGAATTTCTTCCGGTTATAAATCAGGCTGACGCGCTCGCTGAAGCCTTCGTAGTGCTTCTGACGATACTTGCCGTAGGCTTCTCCCTGCAAGGAAGAGGGGGCGTCGGTGTTTGGTTTCAAGGTGAGGTTGATCAATGCCCCGCGCACCTGATAGCGCGCCGGAGCGCTGTACATGACTTCGGCATTCGCGATGCGTCCAGCGGGGATGCTTTTCAGCAGGGCGTAGAGTTGCTCGGTGGTCAGGGTGGTCACTTTGCCGTCCAGCACTACAGTCACACTTTGTCCGGCAAGCATCAGCCGCCCTTCCATCTCGGTCACGCCCGGCAGTTCCTTTACGGCATCGTAGGCGTTATCCACGTGCCGACTGCCGATCAGGCGGGGCAGGTCGTAGACCAGTTTGCCTTGTTCTGCCTTCACGATGGGGCGCTGCCCGGTAATCATGATTTCAGGAAGGGATTGATAGATACTGTCCAAACGGGTGTCGGCAGCGACCAGGCTGTCGGCACTGAGAGTCCGCTCGCCGGAAGCGCAGGCGCTTTCGGGAGTTCCCTGTGCAGAAAGGCTTGCACTCAGCAGGCAGAACGACAGGGGAAGAAGGGATTTGCATTTCTGTTTCATATTCATAAAATCAATAATCAGACGGTGCAAAGAAAGGGCTATTCCTCCGGATTTCAGGTTACCGGCAACTTACATAGTCTTATTTACTGTTATCGGAACTGTTATTTAGTCTTATCCGGTGTCCTGACTGGCGGTATCTTTCTTATCTTTGCCAGCATAAATCAGAGAAAACATGAAATTGCCATTCAGACTTATCGCCACGTTGGTCCTTATCTCCCTGACGGGCACCTTTGCCTATCAGGCTTACTGGCTCACAGGCTTATACGGCACCATGACGCACGAAATGGAGAAAAACATCCACGAGGCAATGCGCATGAGCGACTACCGCGAGATGATGCTCCGCATCAAGAAGATGCAACGGGAGAACGGGCAGCACGGTTCCGTCGAGGTGCAGGCGGGCTACGAAGCGGGCAGTGAGAATCCGGTGGTGAGCAGGGACATCAAGGATGACGAAGGAAACAGACTCCGGAAAGACACGCTGGCACCGGAGGAGTCGAGCGCCATGCTACGCAGCGACAACGGGCTGGCACTAATCTTACACGACCAAGGAAGCACGCAAGCACTGGCAGGATTCATCCAAAGAGGAATACACTCCGGCATCGACCTCTTCTCTTCGCCCGACATTACCGTCTACGACAGCCTGCTGACCCTCCAATTGCAGGAGTACGGCATCCGTCTCCCCCACCACCTGGAGTACTTCCGTACGCACACTACACCGGACTCGTCGCAGGTCTTTGTCGATACCTTGGGCAGGGTGCAGTCCGCAGGGTATCTGCCCAGCAAGAAGGCGGTGCGCTACGACTATACGCTCAACATGAGCCTCAGCGAAACCTACCGTCTGACGATGGAACCTGTAGACGGGCTGATACTGAAACAAATGGGCGGCATCCTTGCCACGTCCCTCGTCATACTGCTCATATTGGGCTTCACCTTCGGGTATCTCGTCCGTACCATCCTGCGGCAAAAGACGCTGGAGGAGATGAAAAGCGACTTTACCAACAACATCACCCACGAACTGAAGACGCCCATCGCCGTAGCGTATGCCGCCAACGACGCATTGCTCCACTTCGGGCTTGCGGAGGACAGGCAGCAGAGGGAGAAATACCTGGGCATCTGCCAGGAACAGCTGCAACGGCTGGGCGGGCTGGTCGAGCAGATCCTCTCCATGAGCATGGAACGGCGCAAGTCGTTCCGCCTCCATCCGGAACGTATCTGCCTGAAGACCCTCTTCCCCACCCTCATCGAACAGCACCGGCTGAAAGCGGGAAAGCCCGTGGAGGTCGCGCTCGACATCGAACCGGAAGAGCTGGTCCTCACCGCCGACCGCATCCACCTCAGCAACATCCTGAGCAACCTGATGGACAACGCCATCAAATACTCTCCCGCAAAAGCCGAAATCGGCATCCGCTGCCGGAAGACGGAAAGCGGACAGGTGGAAATAGCCGTCAACGACCACGGAACGGGTATTCCTGCGGACAAACTGCCGCACGTGTTCGACAAGTTCTACCGGGTGCCGACGGGAAACGTACACAATACGAAGGGATATGGTCTGGGGCTTTTCTACGTGAAAACCATGACGGAGAAGCATAATGGCAACGTGAGTGTGAAGAGCGAACCGGGGAAAGGAAGTACATTTACGATACGAATCTGAATGACAAGGATTGCTGCAGAAAATGGTATGGCTTATTGCGATAGAGAACATGGCTCGTTTTGAAACAAAACATGGCTTGTTTTAAAGCAAAACACGGCTTGTTTCAAAATACCGCATTATTCGTTGCAAAACGCGGCATATCTTGTCAGAAAAAATAATAAAGGAATGGAGAAAATCAACGTATTGCTGGTTGAGGACGAAGGAACCCTCGCCATGATTATCAAAGAGACACTGGAGAGCCAGGACTTCGTCATCCACACCGCCAACGACGGCATGGAAGGATTGCGCCGCTTCTTCGACCTGCGCCCCGACGTAGTAGTGGCAGACGTCATGATGCCGCATCTGGATGGTTTCGAGATGGTACGCCGCATCCGTCAGACGGACAGAAAGACGCCGGTACTCTTCCTCACCGCCCGCTCCGCCATCCATGATGTGGTGGAGGGCTTCGAACTGGGCGCCAACGACTATCTGAAGAAACCCTTCGGCATGCAGGAACTGATCGTGCGCATCAAGGCACTCGTCGGCAGGGCCTTCCGCTTCGACGAGGCTCCCCAACCGGAAAAGACCCGCTTCGAGATAGGTGACTACCGCTTCAACGCCGTCACGCAGCAGCTCTCGCATGCCGGAACAGAGACGGAACTCTCCCACCGCGAAGCTGAAATACTGAAACGGCTGTGCGAAAACCGTAATCAAGTGGTCAGCTCGCAAAGCATCCTGCTCGACCTTTGGGGCGATGACAGTTTCTTCAACTCCCGCAGCCTGCACGTCTTCATCACCAAGCTGCGCCACAAACTTGCGAAAGACGGACGCATACGCATCGTCAACGTACGCGGAATAGGATATAAACTGATTGTCAACTGACAGCCACGTGCACGACTGACCCGTGGGACAGAAATTTCCTTTCCTATTTCCATATTTCCCGCATATTCCGTATATTCGCCATTGATTATAAAAACATTCGACGATGAAACGGATCAGCCTAATCATACTCCTTTGCCTCCTTGCCATGCAGGCAGGCGCTCAAAACGAAACGACCGCCGACACCATCCGCAGCATAGACCTGTCGGGCGTGAAAGATTTCGACGGTTTTCTCTTGGACATGAACCTGATGAAGACGGCGGCACCCCAAATGCCTAAGTTCAACTTAGAGGTTCCGGATGCCAGCAAGGATTATAGTTTCCTGTTCCGCCTGAATCCCGACGTAAGCTATTCGCAGGGATATTCCAACCTGTTCAGTTTGGGTAGCTCCACGGTGTACGGCGCCAACCCTTTCGGACTGACCGGCTTCGGGGCGTCTACACAGAACCTGCAGATGGGAAGTTTCAGGCTAAAGAACGGAATGCGACTCAATACGTACGGAGAGTATAACAAAGACGGGTGGAAAGTTCCCAACCCCTCCGCCTTGCCGTGGGAACGGAACAACTTCAAGGGGGCTTTCGAACTGAAATCTGCCAACGGCTCATTCGGCATAAGAATAGAAGTGCAACACGGAAAAAACGGACCTTATTAAAAAAAATCCGTCTCGCGAGAGGAATAAATTCGTCCCGTGAGACGGATTTTTTCAGCTCGTGAGACGAAAAAATTCACTCCATGAGACGAAATTTTTCACTTCATGGGACGAAAATATCCGTTCCGCGAGAGGAAATTATCTATCCCACAAGATACGCGTTTTCTTTCATGGGAAAGGGGTATCAGGAAGGGAAGGGAACCATTCGGGAGGCATCGGCCGGTGCCCAGTCTCGCATAAGCAAAACGATGGGCTTTCAGCTTCTAAAGAGACGGGACTTAATCCTCCGACGATACTTCTCCTATTCCGCTCTCCGTTCTGTACTTCCGCACGATATCCAGCAGTTCATCGCCGTATTTCTCTACTCCCTTCTTACCGAAATAGGGTATGCGGAGAAGCGCCTCTTTGCTTTTCGGCAACAGATTGGTTATGCCTAAAACCGCCTTTTGCTGAATGACCGTATACACCGGAAGCCCCAGTCGGGAGGCTTCTGCATTACGCCACGCAATCAGTTGCCTATACAGTTCCGGATGCAGGATGTCCGAAGGAACTTCGATGCCCGCAGCTTTCTTCCGCGAAGAACTGTTTCCATCCTCTCCCGATTTCCGTTTGCGCGGTTCCGAAGCAGTGGCAGAGCGTTTTCCTCCCTTGCTTCCTGCCGGAGCCGTGCCTTCAATGGAGAGCATAGCCTTTTGTTTCAGGTACTCCCCTACGTGGAAACCGCTGCCAATGACGAACTCCAGCAAATCCGCTTTCAGTCCCAACAGGTCATCCAGCTCCTCTTCGGCAGCCTTCAACTGCTTCTTCAGCACCTTGTTGTCCGTCGCCACCATCGTATTGTTCCGGATCGCCTCCAGAGGGGCTATCTGCTCCTTAAAATACTCCGCACCGAGATGGATGCGCTGTTGCAGGTTGCCGTCCGTCGCATAGTCTTCCGCTTCATCCACCAGACGGGTATACTGGAGGCTGAACTTCTGGGCAACCTTCGTCACCTTCTCATGAAAACGTTCCATTTCCGACTTGTACTCCGCCAGCAGTTTCGGATAGAGCTTGTACAGATGCTCGTCCACTAAGCGCACATACCTCTTCAGAGCCGATTCCAACGGCAGGAAGTTGAATAGGCCCGACAATAGTTCCAGGAAGTAAGTCTGTTGCAACTTGCGGTAGCGCATTTCGTCAGGTTCGTTGCGGCGCGCATCTTCCGTGAAAGCCTCCACCGCCCCGTCGCTGATTACCGCCTTTGCCGACAAGGGCGCGCTCAGCACCAGCCCTTCCAACGTCTTGCAACGGCTCAATGCCACATACGTCTGCCCGTGCGCAAAGGATGCGCTGGCGTCAATGATGGCACGTTCAAAGGTCAGTCCTTGGCTTTTGTGTATGGTGATGGCCCATGCCAACTTCAGCGGGAACTGCTTGAAGACGCCTTCGATCTCTTCCTTGATCTCTTTCGTCTCTTCGTCCAGCACGTATTTGGCATTCGCCCACTCCTCTTCCTGCAACATGAAGACTTCGTCGCTCCCCTTGCTCCGCACCTCAATGCCCGATGGCGAAACATGGACTACCTCGCCTATCATACCATTGTAATAGCGGTGCTCGCCGGACGAGTCGTTCTTCACAAACATCACTTGCGCGTTTCGCTTCAGTACCAGCACTTCATCCGTAGGGTAAGAGTAGTCGGGAAATTTGCCTTCGATCTTTGCCCGGAAGGTGAAGGAACGCCCGGGCAACTGCGCCAGTTCATACTCGTTGATGCGCTGTGCCTGATAGTTGTGGGTGGTCAGCCGGATATATCCCTCCTCTTTGGCAGGCTTGAAGTCGGGAATGTACCTCCGGTTCAACTCTTCCAATAAGACGTGGTCGCAGCGGTTCTCCCTGATGCGGTTCAGCATATCCAGAAAGCGGGCATCGCTCTGGCGGTACACGGTCTTCAGCTCGATAGTGCAGTATTCCGTCTGCTTCAATGCGCGGCTCGAAAAGAAATAGGGCGTGTCGTAATAGCGGCTCAGCAACAGCCACTCTTCGTCCTTCACCACGGGCGCAAGCTGCTGCAAGTCTCCTATCAACAACAGTTGCACGCCCCCGAACGGTTTGTTCCGGTCACGAAAGCGGCGCAGGACGTCGTCTATCGCATCCAGCAGGTCGGCACGCACCATACTGATTTCATCAATCACCAGCAGGTCGATGCTCCTTATGATATTGAGCTTTTCTTTTCCGAAACGGAAACGGTATTGTGCTTTTCCGTCGGCACTGAATGAAGTTTCGGGCACATACGGGGCAAAGGGTAGTTGGAAAAAGGAGTGTATCGTCATACCTCCCGCATTAATCGCCGCAATCCCCGTCGGGGCAAGAACTACCATACGTTTGGGACTCTCTGCCTTCAGCCGCCGCAGAAATGTGGTCTTTCCGGTTCCCGCCTTTCCTGTCAGGAAAAGGTGGGTTCCCGTGTTTTCAATAAATTGCCATGCAAGCGACAATTCCGGATTCTGTTTCATTATTCCTCTTTATATATCGTTCGAGGGCGTAAAGGTAACACAAATAAAACAGATATGAAGTAATTGCTTAAATTTTATTCAACATGCCGCACGGCTTTCATTTAAAGGTGTTAGAGGAGTCGCCACTTCGCTTCGCTCCGTTAAGAGTTGAAGGAGTTAAAGCCGATACTCTTGTGCAGGATGTCGTTGCAGGAGTATTGGCTTTAACTCCTAAGCCGACTTGTCGACTGATAACTCCTTCTAACTCTTGATAACTCCTTAAAAAGAGAAGTGACCTCACTTCAGGCTTCCGGCAATAATATCCAGCAATTCATTGGTGATTGCCTGCTGCCTGCTCTTATTATACTGTTTCGTCAGGTCCTGTATCAGCTCATTGGCATTATCGGTTGCCGTCTGCATGGCAAGCGTACGGGCGGCATGTTCGGAAGCATTGGAATCCTGAAGCACCGTGAAAAGCTTCTGGCTCAATACCTTCGGCAGCAGATCGGCTATCAGTTGTCCTACGAAGGGTTCCACGATATAGTCATTCTGGAAGCCCCGTTTACCGGAACCTTCCATTGCCGCCGTCGCCTCCACCTTGCTCAAATCGATAGGAAGATACTCCTCGCGCGTCAGCACCTGCGACCCCATCGACTTGAAGTGATGATAAATCAGTTCCACACGGTCGACCTGCTTTTCCACAAACTCCTTCATCAGTAATGCGGCGAGTTCATACGCCTGCACGTACGACGGCTTTTCGGCCATCTCCTGATAACTTCCTTGAGACTGATAGCCCAGCTTTGCCACAGCCATCTCCACCTTTTTCCCCACAGGATAAATCAGGATATTCTCCTTGCCAAGCGGTTGGTATTCCTCCAGCGTCGTTCCAAGCATCTTGATCACATTGGCATTGAATGCACCGCATAGTGAGCTATTGGACGAGAAAACCACCAACGCCACCCGCGCCACTGGCCGCACATCCGTATAGGGCGTCTCAAACGTAGCATCGGTAGACAAGAAGTTCGTCAGGATTTCATTCAGCTTCTGTTGATAGGGAAGCATGTTTTCAATCCGCCCCTGCACCTTATGCAGTTTGGCAGATGCCACCATCTTCATCGCCGACGTAATCTGGCGCGTACTCTTGACGGAGTTTATTCTGTTTTTTACTTCCTTTAAAGAACCCATCTATTCAAAAATTAAGCGTTATTTAAATCTTTTCCCTCCACGGCCACATCTTATAGATATTGCTTTGACATCATGTCCGCAGTCTCTTCTATCTTCTTGCAGACTTCATCGTCGATGACACCGCTCTTCAGCACATCGAGCACATCGGCACGGTGGTTCATCTCAAGGGATTCGAGGAAACTGCGTTCAAAGTCCGCCACCTTGTCCAACGACACATTGCGAAGCAAACCATGCGTACCGCAATAAAGAATGGCAATCTGCTTCTCTACCGGCATCGGAGTGTACTGCTGCTGAACCAGCAAACGGGCATTCTTCTGTCCCTTGTCGATGGTCAGTGCCGTCACCGGATCCATATCACCACTGAACTTCGTGAAGGCTTCCAGCTCGCGATATTGCGCCTGGTCTATCTTCAACGTACCTGCCACTTTCTTCATAGCTTTAATCTGGGCGTTACCACCTACACGGCTCACCGAAATACCCACATTGATGGCCGGACGGTTGCCTTGATTGAACAGGTCCGTATCAAGGAATATCTGCCCGTCGGTAATGGATATCACATTCGTCGGAATGTAAGCGGATACATCGCCAGCCTGCGTCTCGATGATAGGCAATGCAGTCAGCGAACCGCCACCCTTCACTTTGCCTTTCAAGCTGTCCGGCAGGTCGTTCATCTCGCGGGCGACTTCCTCCTGATTGATGATGCGTGCCGCACGTTCCAACAAACGGGAATGCAAATAGAAGATATCACCCGGATAAGCCTCACGCCCTGACGGACGACGCAAAATCAACGATACCTCACGGTAGGCGACCGCCTGTTTGGAAAGGTCATCATAGACCACCAGCGCATGACGGCCGGTATCGCGGAAATACTCGCCGATGGCAGCACCGGCAAAAGGCGCATAGTACTGCATAGCCGCAGGATCGCCCGCCGTAGCGGCAACCACAATCGTATAATCCATCGCACCGTATTCACGCAGCGTATTCACAATGGAAGCCACCGTCGAACCTTTCTGTCCAATAGCCACATAGATGCAGTACACCGGATCGCCTGCTTCGTAGTTGGCACGCTGGTTGATAATCGTGTCAACGGCAATGGCAGTCTTTCCTGTCTGGCGGTCACCGATGATCAACTCACGTTGCCCGCGGCCGATAGGTATCATGGCATCCACAGCCTTCAGCCCTGTCTGCAAGGGCTGGCTCACGGGCTGGCGATAAATCACCCCCGGTGCCTTACGCTCCAGAGGCATCTCACACAGCTCTCCGCCAATCACTCCCTTGCCATCCAGCGGCGCTCCCAACGGATCGATCACGCGTCCCAACATGCCCTCTCCCACCATAATGGAAGCAATGCGCTTGGTACGCTTGACGACATACCCTTCTTTAATCTTATCCGTAGGTCCCAGCAGCACGGCACCCACGTTGTCCTCTTCCAGGTTCATCACAACAGCCTTAACTCCATTGTCGAACTCCAACAATTCATTCGCTTCGGCATTGCGAAGCCCATAGATACGTGCCACACCGTCACTGACCTGCAGCACTGTACCGATCTCGTCCAACTGCACATGGGTATCGATTCCTTCCAATTGCTGACGGAGAATATCGGATACTTCGCTTACTTTTATATTTTCAGACATGTCTCTTTTTAGTGATTAATGATTTACACAATTCTTCTGTTCTTATCAATGAACTGCTGTTTCACTTTCTTGATTTGCGTAGCAATACTGGCATCCAGCCGGAAGTCGTTGATATCGAAAATAAATCCTCCCTCGATGGCCGGATCTACTTCAGTCTGCAATTCCATACGGGCATGCAGCAAAGTAGAGGCACTGTTCCGGATACGTTCCCATACCTCCCGGCTCACAGGCACAGCCGTAATCAGCTTTCCTACGCCGATATGCTTCAGTTGCCTGTACAGATGGAGGTAGGTAAGAGCAATGTAATGCAAATGGCTCTCCCTTCTGTTCCGCAACACAAGAGCCATGAAACGGGCGAACTCCCTACTCACCTCTCCATTGCCCACGGCGGCGGTACAGATCAATCCATACTTCGCCTTGGTCTTCAGAATGGGGTTATCCAATGCATTACGCAAATCCGGATGCTTACGGAAGCTACGCTCCAGCATACGCATTTCGCTATACACCCAGTCTTCTGCTCCCGTACCCTTCGCATACTCTATCAGCGCCTTGGCATACCGCATCGAAATAATTCCTATATCCATTTCCTTTTCAAATATTAAGTTTGTTTTTCAGCCTCTCCACGCTACTTTAGCTTTGTCTTGAAGCTGACAGCACTTCATCCAGCATACGGTCTATCATATCCATCTGCTCATGTTGCTCATTCAGGTTCTTACGGATTATCTTCTCCGCAATGTCTACTGAAAGCACAGCCACCTGACGACGGATATCACGTATCGCTTCTTCTTTTTCCTGCTGTATCTGCCTCCTTACCTCGTCCAGTTCTTTCTGGGCGGCAACTTCCGCCTGCTTGCGGGCCTCAACGATTATCTTGTCACGCTCGTGCATCGCCTCCCGCAGGATGCGTCCTTGCTCTTTGTTGGCGGCAGCAACCAATGCATCACTCTCGGCTTTCAACCTGCCGAGTTGTTCATTAGCCTCTTTCGCCATCTCCAGCGACTGATCGATGTAGGTTCTGCGGCCCTCCACCATCTGGGTGATAACAGGAAAGCCGAACTTCGCCAACACCACAAACACCACGCCGAACGACAAAAGCATCCAGAACAGCAGACCACTATCGGGTAATAACAATGACATAACTTCTATTGTAAAGTAAATAATTATAAATCAAAAAGCAGATATAGACTTCTTTATAAGAAGAATACCAACAGACACACAACTACCGCCAACAGAGCCACACCTTCGATCAATGCGGCGGCAATAATCATGTTCATTCGAATGTCGCCTGATGCCTCCGGCTGACGGGCGATGGCTTCCATAGCCGAACTACCTATTTTACCGATACCCAAACCTGCACCGACAACAGCGATTCCAGCACCAATTGTAGCACCTAATTTACTTACTCCGACACCAGCCGCAGCAGCTTGTAATAATACAGATGATAGTAACATAATTTTCAGTTTTTAAAATGGTTGATTATTAATTGTTATTTATTTCACTTTCATTTCCTTATGCTCTTCCTGAGCCAACCCGATGAATACGGCAGACAACATGGTGAACACGTATGCCTGAATAAACGCCACCAACAGTTCCAAAGCATTCATAAAGACGTTGAACAGCACGGAGGCTACCGTAAGCGTACCGTTAAGCACAGGTCCCATACTGGCAGAGATGAAAATCAGGCAAGTCAACACCAACATAGCCATGTGTCCCGCCAGCATATTGGCAAACAGACGGATCATCAGGGCAAACGGCTTGGTGAAGATGCCGAAAAACTCGATGAAAGGCATCATGGGCACAGGAACCTTCAGCCACCAGGGCACATCGGGCCAGAAAATATCCTTCCAATAAGTCTTTGTTCCGAACACATTGACGGCAACAAAGGTAAAGAGTGCCAGCACCATCGTGACCGCAATATTGCCCGTCACATTGGCCCCACCGGGAAAGAAGGGCACCAGCCCCATCATGTTGTTTATGAAGATGAAGAAGAATGCGGTCAGCAGATAGGGTGCAAACTTCCGATAATTCGGTCCTACGCAACTCTTGATGATATCATCATTCACCATCATTATAAACATTTCCATAAAGCCAATGAAACCGCCGGGCGCCGCACTTCCTTGCGGATGTTTGCGATACCAGCGTGCCACCGTCAGAATAATGACAAGCAACAACACGCTGTTTATCAATAGCGCCAGTGTCACCTTCGTGATAGAGATGTCCCAAGGACGTATCTCGTTTCCGGCCGCATCATGCTCCACCAGCTTGCCTTCGTACTTGCTTCCTGCCGGGGCAATGGAAAAACCTTCATAAGAGCCTCCGTTCTCCTCTAACCGGGAAGAAAGAAATGCATGCCAACCCGTCTGCGAGCTATAGACAATGACAGGCAAGGGAATGGTGATATGTGTCTTTCCCCATGTGGTGATGTGCCACTCGTAAGCATCGCCAATGTGCCCGAAGACAACTTCCTTCACATTCACCGTGCTCTCTTCTGGCGCAGTGGCGGCAATGTCCTCCTGCCTGCTGTCGGAACCTGTTCCGTTCTCTTGTGCCGAGGCAGGCAAGACGGTCAGCAGTACACCCAGCAACAGGGATATTCCGGTCAATATATTACGCATTTGCTTCATTTTTTTGTTTTCTGGTTTTGTTTCTTCGCTACCTCGTATGTAAAAAAGAACCAAGTCTCATAGATCAGATAGACGATATAATAAATGATGAATGTCAGCATAAACAAACGGGCTTCCTCCCGCACTGCCAGGCAATAGACGACCAAGAACATCACGGAAAGCAACATCTTCATCACCTTCACTGCCATGTAAAGCAGCAGCAACTTCTGTGGAGCATACTTCCGACAGGCATCGAACATGGATATTTCAAACACCCCGAACAGGAAGAAGTATACCGGAATGAAAGGATACCCTCCGAAATAGTGTCCGGGCAACAGGTAATGAAATATTGCCGCTCCCGCCCACCCTGCAATGAGTGACAACAGGGTGATCTGGAACAAGAAGTTGCGTTTCGTTATACTGATACTCATCATATTATTCAATATTAAGGATGAAAGATTCAAAAGAGTGAGAAAAAACTCCGTGAAAAATCAGTCGATACACGCGGAGACCACTCCGCCACTCAACTCCACAAAGCCTCCCCTGATGTCGAGGTCCTGCTTCTCCCCTCCTACCGGCACATACGTCAACTTGCCTGCCCGAAGCGAAGACACGATGGGAGCATGTTGCGGCAAGATGGTGAAGGCTCCGGTCATACCAGGCAACGTCACACTTTCCACTTCTCCGTTATAGATTTCCTTTTCAGGAGATACGATGTTCAATGACAATTTCTTCATAATCTCTTTCCTTTTTCTATCTTTAAGCGTTCACTTCCTCTTACTTGGCTTGTTCCATCAGTTTCTTGCCTTTCTCTATCGCCTCTTCGATGGTGCCTACATTCAGGAAGGCGGACTCGGGCAGATAATCGACTTCACCGTCCAGAATCATCTTGAAGCCCTTGATCGTATCTTCGATGGAGACCATCGTGCCCGGCACACCCGTAAACTGCTCGGCAACCGCAAAGGGCTGCGACAAGAAACGCTGCACGCGACGCGCACGGTTCACCAAGGTACGGTCTGCGTCCGAGAGCTCTTCCATGCCAAGGATGGAGATGATGTCCTGCAACTCTTTATTGCGCTGTAGAATCTGCTTCACACGCTGTGCCACCTCATAATGCTCCTGCCCCACGATGTGCGGGTCGAGAATGCGCGAGGTGGACTCCAACGGGTCGACGGCGGGATAAATGCCCAGTTCCGTAATCTTACGGCTCAAGACAGTCGTCGCGTCCAGATGGGTGAACGTAGTGGCAGGGGCAGGGTCGGTCAAGTCGTCGGCAGGCACATAGACCGCCTGTACGGAGGTGATGGAGCCGCTGCGGGTAGAAGTGATGCGCTCCTGCATGGCACCCATCTCGGTGGCAAGCGTCGGCTGATATCCCACGGCAGAAGGCATACGCCCCAGCAAGGCTGAAACCTCGGAACCGGCTTGTGTGAAACGGAAGATATTGTCGATGAAGAACAGAATGTCGCGTGAACCGCCCGTCTCGGCACCTTGGTCGCGAAAGGCCTCCGCCACTGTCAGACCGGACAACGCCACCGACTGACGTGCTCCGGGCGGCTCGTTCATCTGGCCGAATATCAGGGATACTTGGGATTTCTTCACTTCCTCGTAGTCTACCTTGGACAAGTCCCAGTTGCCCTCCTCCATGCTCTTCTTGAATTCCTCGCCATATCGGATGACGCCAGATTCGATCATCTCGCGGAGCAGGTCATTGCCCTCACGCGTACGCTCGCCCACGCCGGCAAAGACAGAGAAGCCATGCTGTTTCTTGGCGATATTGTTGATGAGTTCTTGGATGAGCACCGTCTTGCCCACACCAGCACCGCCAAACAGACCGATCTTACCGCCTTTGCTGTAAGGCTCCAGCAGGTCGATGACCTTGATGCCCGTATAGAGCACTTCCTGAACGGTGGTCAGTTCTTCAAACTTGGGGGGATCGCGGTGAATGGGATAGGCGCCTGTCCGATCCAGTTCTTTCATGCCGTCGATGGAGTCGCCCACAACGTTCAGCAGACGGCCTTTGATCTGGTCGCCCACCGGCATGGTGATGGGTCCGCCTGTGGGGTAGACTTTCATTCCCCTTTGCAGGCCGTCGGTGCTGTCCATGGCTACGGTTCTCACTGTATTCTCACCGATGTGCTGTTGCACCTCCACGATTAGTGTTCTTCCGTTGGGTCTTTTAATCTCCAATGCGTCGTGGATACTGGGGAGCATCAGTTCTGCGTCCGTACCCTCGAAATAGACGTCTACTACCGGTCCGATGACTTGGGAGATATGTCCGATTATCTGTGACATAGGCAATCTTTTTATATGGTTCTTATATAATTCTTATATGGTTATCATATGGTTATCATATAATTCTTATCTGATCTCTATTTTTCTTATTATCCAGCAGGTCGCGTTTCTTCTATTCTGCCGATATGAGTTTAACAGATATATTTCTACTTTGTTCAGCCCTAACCTATCTATTTTACATAGAATAGTTATATGAACAACTATGCAAATATAGAAAAAACAAGTTGCAGATTACACTCTTATAGAACCCTTTGTCTATGAATTATCCTTTTCTGAACTACAAATACTACAATTAGAACAATTGAGCGGACCTCCTTTAACGTTGCTTAAACATTCATCAGGACGGGGGAAAGGAATTTTTCTATTCTTCGGGAAATGGGAAAAGGGGAACGACAGACTCTCTTTTTGGAAAAACAAACAAAACAGGCGTGAGCCATACGAAACACACAGATTACATAGAGGAATCCGTGCAGTTCGCGCGACTCACGCCTGAAAAAATAAATACCCGTATAAGAACTTACTTGAATTTCACTTAGAGTTTCTACTTGAAATTCACCAAGAATTCACTTGAACCTCTCTCCAAAAGTTCTTTATCTTGCCTTTCACGAAAGGTCATTAGTACACTTCTACCTTCTCTGCAATGCGTTTCGTCTTATCGCGCAGTGCATCGAGGTCCGAGCCCAGTGGTGCGTAGCACACGACCACTCCCATGCGTCGGTTGACACGTGTTGTGGGCTTACCGAAGAGGCGGAGGTAAGTGTCCTCTTCCTTTGTCACCTCTTCCAGACCACGGTAGTTGGGGCGTTCCTGGCTGGCGATGGGTGAAAGGATGACGGCACTGGCTCCTATGCGCTCCTGTTTGATGGAGGGGATGGGCAGGCCGAGCACGGCGCGCAGATGCAGTTCGAATTCGTTGAGGTTCTGCGTACCGGCCAGTGTCACCATACCCGTATCGTGCGGACGGGGCGAGAGTTCGGAGAAGTAGACGCCGTTTTCGTGGCTCAGGAAGAATTCCACTCCCCAGATTCCGGCGCCGGTCAGTGCGCGGGTCACTTTTTCGGCCATCTCCTGCGCCTCTTTCAGGTGGGCAGGGTCGATGTGTGCGGGCTGGAAACTTTCGCGGTAGTCTCCGCCTTTCTGTACGTGTCCGATGGGGGGGCAGAAGAGTGTGGGACCGTTCTTCTGTGTTACTGTCAGCAGGGTGATTTCGCTGTCGAACTTGATGAATTCTTCGATGATCAGCTCTTTGATGTCACCACGGCTTCCGCTGCAACCATATTCCCAGGCGTGTTCCAGTTCGTCGGCGATCTTCACCAGAGACTGGCCTTTGCCGGAGGAGGACATGAGGGGTTTCACGACGCAGGGGAAACCGATCTTCTCGGCAGCGGCTTTCAGTTCATCGAGGGACTTGGCATAGAAGTAGCGGGCTGTCTTCAGACCGAGTTCCTGTGCGGCGAGGTCGCGGATTGCCTTGCGGTTCATGGTGTAGTTGACGGCACGGGCGCTGGGCACTACCTGTATGCCTTCTTTCTCGAAGTCGTAGAGGCGTTCCGTGCGGATGGCTTCTATCTCGGGCACGATGATGTCGGGCTGATGTTTGCGTACGACACGCTCCAAGGCGTCGCCATCCAACATGCTGAACACTTCACACTCGTCGGCCACTTGCATGGCTGGCGCTCCGGCATACGAATCGCAGGCTATGACGTATTGTCCTTTGCGTTGGGCTGAAATGACGAATTCCTTGCCCAATTCTCCGGAGCCTAACAATAATATCTTCTTCATCTTTGCTATGTGTTTATATTTCGTGCTACAAATGTACAGAAAAAAACAGTTTTCCCTCGTTTTCAGGCTAAAAAATCGGGGGAATAAGTTTTTTTAGTCGTCGGGAGGCGGGGAGACGGGACGAAAGACGCAAGCGATGGAATTACGGGAGACGGAGGCAGGAAGTGCGAAAGACATAGGCGGGAAATGCGAAAGACGGGGGACGATAGGCTGCGGGAGACTGGGTCTGTGCGGACACACAAAATCATAATGCCACTATAACGCAGGCAGAAAACAGGTGATTAACGTTCCGTAACACCATCGGGCCAATGTGTTAACATTACGGCGCCACTCTGACGCCACTCTACCGCCACTTCTTAGGAACGGAGCTACATCGGAGCCACAACGGAGGCAGAGCGAAGGCAGAGTGGCGGAAAAACAACGAAAATACAACGGCAAAACGGCAAAAAAACAGCCGGAGCATTAAGTTTATTTAACCGGTTTCCGTGAACCGTTTTTCGGGAAGAAGCCGGAAAGGATGTAGGATGAAGCCGGAAACGATGCAAGCAGAAGTCAGAAACGCCGCGAGCGGAAGGGCAGGAACAAAGGCGCATACCCGGATTTCGCCCCCGCCCCGCCACGGCGCATCAGAACATCTGCCTTGACTTCATCTCCAGGTATTTGTTGATTACATCTATCGAAAGGTTGTCGGGCGTGGTCAGCAGCGCACAGATGCCGTGCTGTTGAAGCATGGAGACGATAAGCCGCTTCTCGACGATGAATTTCTCGGCAATCACATGACGGTAGTAACCCTCCGTGTCCTGTGCCGGCGCGGTCGCGTACTCCTTCAGGTCCGCATCCTCGAAGAAGACCACAAGCAGCCGGTGCCGGCGGTTCAGTTGCTGCAAGTAGGCCAGCTGGCGGTTCATGCTCTTCAGGCCGAAGAAATTGGTGTACAGCACCAACAGGCTGCGCTTCGCCACGTGCTTGTCCAGATGCACGCAAAGCGACGAGAAGTCCGTCTCGCCGAAAGTGGCCTGCTGCGCATAGAGCCCCTCGAGCAGCGCCTGCATGTGGCCCGGACGCCGCGAAGCCGGAACGAACGTGTCGAAACGGGCGTCGAACGTCACCAACCCCGCGCGGTCTTCCCGCCGCATGGCGACGTACGAGAGCACCAGAGAGGCGTTTATCGCATAATCCAGCAGCGTCATCCCGCGGAAAGCCTGCTGCATCACCCTCCCCTTGTCGATCACATTATATATCTGCTGCGAACGTTCGTCCTGATAGACGTTCACCATCAGCTCGTGCCGGCGGGCGCTTGCCTTCCAGTTTATCGTGCGATAGTCGTCCCCCTTCACGTACTCCTTTATCTGCTCGAACTCCGTATGATGTCCCACCCTGCGGATGCGCTTGATGCCCATCTCCGTCAGGTTGTCGCTCACGGCGAGCAGTTCATAGTGGCGGAGCATCAGATAAGAGGGATATACCTTGACCGAGAACGGCTCCCCGCACGTGTACCTGCGCGAAATCAGCCCTATCCTGCCACGGACGAACACTCTTATCCTGCCGAAGTCGTACCGTCCCCGGCTCGTCGGGCGCAACTGATAGCTGAACGTCTTCCCCTCACAGGCCCGCAGCCTGGCCCGGAAACAGGTGTCGCGCTGCTGAAACACGAACGGAATCTCATCCACCACCTCCACGGACACTGCATACGGATAGCTGCTCTCCACCCGCACGCGTACGTCGTTCGCATCGCCATTAGAAAAACGGTCGGCACACTGGCGGAATGCCCTGATGCCCCGCTGGCGATAGAGCACATAGCCGTCTGCCAGCAGCAGAAGGCAAAGCACAAACACTCCCCCCTGCCCCAGCACGAACAACGGGAAAAACGCCTGCCCGCCGCCCAGCAAGAGGACAGTCAGGATAAGGGCGATATAGAAACGGCGCGTCAGAATCATTTCGGCACTTCTACCTTGTCTATCAATCGTTGGGTCACTTTCACCGGAGAATATCCCTCCATCTCAGCCTCCGCATTCAGGATAAGGCGGTGCTGGAGTACGTTCGGTGCGACGAACTTGATGTCTTCCGGCGTCACGAAATCGCGCCCTTGCAGCAGGGCGTATGCCTTCGATGCCTGTAGCATGGCCACGGACGCACGAGGAGAGGCTCCCAGATAGACCGCCTTGCTTGTACGCGTCTGCTGCACGATCAGGGCGATGTATTGCAGCAGTGTCCTGTCCACGAACACCTGCTTCGTCAGGCTGCGGAGCGAGAGGAGTTCTTCTTTCGTGATGGCGGGGGCGATGTCCTCTAACTTCACGAGCGCGGCATTCGTGTGATGGCGTTCCAGTATGTCCACTTCCTCCTCCAGCGAAGGATAGCCCATCGTTATCTTCATCAGGAAACGGTCGAGCTGTGCCTCGGGCAGCTTGTAGGTGCCCTCCTGCTCCACGGGGTTCTGCGTGGCAAGAATCGTGTAAAGCGCTCCCATCGGATAGGTGGTTCCGTCGATGCTTGCCTGACGCTCTTCCATCACTTCGAACAGGGCGGCCTGTGTCTTTGCCGGGGCACGGTTGATTTCGTCCACCAGGATGACCTCGGCAAACAGGGGTCCCCGATGAAAGTCGAAGTCATTGGTCTTCATGTTGAACACCGTGGTGCCCAGCACGTCGCTCGGCATCAGGTCCGGCGTGAACTGTACGCGACTGAAATCGGCATCTATCAACCGGGCTACGAGGCGCGCCAGCAAGGTCTTCGCCACTCCCGGCACGCCTTCTATCAGCACATGCCCGTCGGCGAGGATGGCGGTCAGCAGCAGGTCCACCGTCTGTTCCTGTCCCACGACGACAGAAGCGATCCTGTCCCGCAACTCTTGTATCTTCCCGGAAAAGAAGGTCAAATCGACCCGTTGTTCTCTATTCTCTTCCATAAATCTATTTTTATATGTGACTAAGTATTCGTTAGATGTGACTGATTATTCGTTAGATGTGACTGATTATCTCATTCATCTTGTCTATGTAAGATTTCATCTGCTCATCGGACACAGCGAATCCGCCATAGACCACCGGTCTGACTGCACGGATGAAGTTCGTTATCTCCTCCTCGTCCATCCCGGTCTTTCGGGCAATCCGGCGGAAAGAGTGCGCGTCGTCCGCCACTTCTTCTATATCTACCTGAATCTCCCTGCGCAGCTCTTCGGCAAAGTAGAGATACTTCTTGCGCAGCAGGTCGGCATGGTCCTTCCGCTGGAAGTAGAGGGTGCCTATCAGCTCTACGAACTCCAGCGTCTTGTTCGCAGGCGGACGCACAACGGGTATGGCGCGCTGCCTCCTTCGTGCCGTGAACAGCATGAAGAGCAGTATCCCCAAAAGGCTCAGATGCAACGCCCAGCGCAACGGCCGCTGCGAAAGGAAGTAGCGTAAAGGAGACACCTGCTTCGATGCCGCCTGATTCATGTAAGCCTCCGTGCGCACAATCGGCAGTTCCCCCATCTGCGAGAGCAGGCGGAAAAGGTATGTGGCGTTTCCTCCATCCAGCACACCGTAGTTGGTGAAAATCAGTGGCGTGGACACCAGTATAACCTCCCCTTTCCCCCACGGATAGGACATGGCCACCGGAGTATTAAGGATAGTATCTTGTACAGGCACATATACCTCATCTTCCGTCTGCGTATACCCTGCATCCACCACGCACTCTTTCACCGCCAGTATCTTCACCGGCAGCGCAAGCGAATCGAGGTAGAAAGTCGAACCGCACAACTGCGGATAGAAGTAGAATTTCTGCCGGGGATATACCGCAGAATCTCCTATCCAGCAGAGGCTGTCCCGCTGCTGCTGCGAAGTGGCATAATTCTTCAGGGCTTGAAAATTAAAATAGGAGTAACCTTCTCTGAACCTCAATGTGTCATGCAACTTATTATTATACCAGGTGGAAGAGAGCATGATCTTGTTTCCACGTTCCGCCATCTCCAGCAGGGCATCGACGTCCACATCGGAGAGCATGCGCCGGTCCGCAACGGCCAAGATACCGCGGCAAGACGTAGTGTCGCCCTGCGCCATCTGATAGAAAGTCTCCCGCGACAAGGAGTAACCCCTCGGCAGCGATGCCGACAAAAGGCTGTCGAACACGGCGCAACCGAAAGGCTGCTTGTCGTAATGGGAAAAAGTCGGTTCCCACACGAACTTCTTCGGCAGGCGGCACTCCAACGCGAACATCAGCAGAAGGAAAATGACATTCCCTACCACAAACCAGCGGCTACCTTTCATGAGGCACCTCCTTTCTGCACTTCATCCTGCAAGGAGCGCATGGTGCGGAACAAGGTCTCGTCCGCCTCAAAATTGCCATAGCGCACGCGCAGGAAGTGATGGGTCAACTGCCGGAAGGCGGGAGACTTCACTTCATAGATGTATTGCGTGGGTGTCTTATAGAGTTGCCAGTCGATGCGCCCTTCCTCATTAAGCCGCTTCAGCGTTTGCAGATACAGCAGCCGCACAGCTTCCCTATAGTCTCCGCGCGACAAGGCCGCGTCTATGGCTCCGGCAAAGTCCACCCCATAAATGGTATCCTCTGCCACCGTATAGGGCAACCCGTCCTTGCGGGAATACACAAACAGCCCCGGATGCTTCCGGTAGACAAACCAACCTATCAGTACAAGCAGGAGGATAGCGATGCCTATCAGGATGAGTTCCGAGTTTTCTGCGACAAAGCCGTTGCCGAAAATCTTCGTCATGACTTTCGCAAACCATCGGTTGAAGCTCTCGAGCAGGTTGATGTCGGGAGCTATCAACTCACGATTGTAGTCATACGCCGCATCAGCCTGCCACATGGCAAGCTGCGCGGTGTCGCAAATCAATGTATCGGCCGGAGAAGAAGTCATCCACTCCCGCGTTTAGAGTTTATCGAAATTGGAGATATCGCTATCTACCATCACACTGTCTATCTTCTCGGAAGCATGGCCGTATTGATAGCCCAGTCCCATCAGTACGAAAATCATGGCAAAATAGGCACCCAATGCCTGAACCACTGCCAGCAGATAGAGCAGGAAGCTGTAGCCCATAGACACGTCACCCATGCCCTCGCCGCTGCTTGCACCCAGGACGTACTTCACAATCGTCCCAATATACCAAGGTATCATGGTCACTCCCTGCAAGATACCGGAGATGATACCCATGACGAAAACAATCGCGAAGATGCCTCCCCAAGTGGCAAATCCTATGCGCAGGGCCTTCTTCAGAGAACCTATCAGCGTGAGGTCTTCGAGCAGGTAGGCAGGTATCCAAAGCCCCAAGGGCAGAACAACGGCAAACAGCACCAGGATAAACAGAAAGACGACATACGGCAATGCAGACGCAGGAATAGCCACACTCACCACACCGAAGAGCAGGCTGACCACTATCATCAGAAACATTCCGAACAACAATACGAAGAACGTCCGCTTCACGTTGTGGAGCAACATCGGACGCAGCATGCCCAGCGTGACTCCCTGCAACCGTTCTTCACGCTCATTGTAAGTGCGGAGCATGGCATAGACCAGCGACATCAGCAGGGCAGTGCCCACCAGAGCCACAATCAGGAACAAGCCGTAGTAAGAAAAGAAAGGTATCATTGCAGAAGCCCCGGCAAACGCCGCCGTATTGGAGACCATCGCTGACATCCCCCTTGCAGCGGACATCAATCCGTTCAGGCTCAACGCCTGAATCAGGCTGACCGGCAGGAGCAAATAAAGGGTGTACTTCAGCAACTGCTTCCAGTTCTCCTTTATAAAATCAAACGTAGCATTGAATTTCTCACCGAAAGTCCGCTTAGCGTACAATGCGATCTTAGTTTTTTCTGTTTCCATCTTTTCGCTTATTAGGTAAATAAATATAGTAGAGTAAAATAAAAGCCAGTGAAATCAGAATCACGCCCAACCTCAATGCATCCGGCAGTTCGGTGTGACGGGTGATGAAGCCCTCGATGAATCCCGCCATGATGAACACGGGAACAGTACCCGCCACAATCTTCACTCCCCGCCTGGCGCCCCTGCGGAAAGCTTCCATCCGTGAATAGGTTCCGGGGAACAACCACCCGTTTCCCAAAGCCAGTCCGGCAGCCCCCGCCACGATGATAGCCCATATCTCAAGCGTCCCGTGCAGCCAGATGGCAAGCATGGACTCCCACAATAGCCCGTGTTGAAAAAAGAAAGTCTGGAAAGCCCCTAACATGACGCCATTGGAGAAGAGCATGTATCCCGTACCGAAACTGGTCAATATCCCCATCGCAAAGCAGCGGAAGGAAACCATGACATTGTTCAGCGTGATGCCCAAGAACATCGGAAGCTCCGACGAACTGTCATACACCGCCATTGGTGTCCCTTTGGAGATATTGTCCAGCGTCATGTCTACATAGTAATCGCCCAAAATCAGCCTGACGAAATCCGAGTCGCCCACCGTGGAAATCACCCCTATAACCACGCTAATCACGAACACCAGAAAAGAGGTGCGCAGTTCGCGGCGCGCTTCGTACATGGTCTGCGGAATCTCCCGTGTCCAGAACGTGATGACCCTGGTCCACTTCTCACGCTTGTTCCGATAGATTTTGTTGTGCAACGCCGAAGCAAGATTGTTCAGATAAATCGTAATGCGCGACGCGGGAAAGTGCGTCTGCGCGAACGCCAAGTCGGCAGTAAGATCCGTATATACGTCTGCAACCGCATCAGGAGACAGACTCGTGGCTTGTTCCACCATCTTCTCGGTCTCTTTCCATTTCTCTATGTTACAACGGATAAACGTTACTTCTTTCATCTATTTCTAAGAGTTCCAGATGAGTTTTGTCTGAAATCGGTAACAAAAATACAAGAAATAATCCTATATTTGCAACGAAATAACAAAAAAACTTCAATCGGATATGGCAGAATCTACAATCATCACCGGACAGTTCGTCCGCATCAGCCAAACACCCGCCAGCCTTGGCGAACGGTTTCTGGCACTGCTCATTGACTATATCCTGATAGGACTATATCTCTATTCTACTTTAGCCCTGATCTCTTGGTTTCGGACATCTACCGATTTCACGGTGACAATCTTCTTAATTATGATCTATCTGCCGGTGCTCCTCTATTCTTTCTTGTGCGAAACATTCAACCACGGACAGAGTTTAGGGAAGAGACTGATGAATATCCGCGTGGTGAAGGCCGACGGCTCCACACCAAGCATAGGCTCCTATCTATTGCGCTGGCTTCTCTTTCCGATCGACTTCTTCTTCACCGGAGGCATCGGCATTTTGTCCATCCTGCTGACCAAGAACAGCCAACGGCTGGGCGACCTCGCCGCAGGCACAATGGTCATCAAAGAAAACAACTACCGTAAGATACACGTCAGCCTCGACGAGTTCGACTACCTGACAAAGAACTACCACCCCACCTATCCGCAAGCCGCCGACCTCTCACTGGAACAGGTGAACGTAATCACCCGCACCCTGCAATCTGGGAAAAAGGACCGCATGCAACGCATCGCCCAGCTTGCCCGCAAAGTGCAGGAACTTCTCTCCGTCACTCCGCATGAGAGCAACCAAGAGCATTTTTTGGAGACCATACTTCGCGATTATCAATATTACGCTTTAGAAGAATTGTAGCCTTTACCGGACATCGCCTCTCCTTTTGTTCATACCGTCCTCTTCGGGAAGACATTATTTTCCTGTCCGGTCCATACCTACTCCGTACCTGCTCTATATCAACTTCGTACCTGCTCTATATCCGCTCCATACCTGCTCCATACACTATGACACGAAGATAATACGGAGAAAGCGCACTGCTGACAAGGGCAGGATATGAACTTCTGTCCCGATGGACTTAGCCAATAGTTGTTAAATAAGCTTTGGAGATACGAACTATTTTTTCCAAAAAAATGTTGTTGTAGATGAATAGCAAATATAACAACAAATCAAATAATAAGCAATATGAAAGGAGAAAGACATCAACTCTATGCCAATTAAGCCATAGGCTTATTTCTTTTGATAATTTAAACCAAAACTATATACTCCCACAAGGAGATAAAACAGTTAGGATATATAAAAATTGTATCATCCATTAATTATTTTAATTATGAAAAAATCAATTATTCTATCAGCTTTTGTAGCAATGGCATTCACAGCGAATGCACAGACTACTGTACAAGGTAGCAAATTTACAGACAATTGGTCCGTAGGACTTAGAACCGGCATCATTACCCCCGTCACCCATAGCGCATTCTTCAAGAATGCCCGCCCTGCCCTGGGTATTGAATTTGGCAAACAACTGACTCCCGTCTTCGGACTGGGAATCCAAGGTATGGGATATATCAATACCTCGAACAGCAAAACCGCCTTCGATGCCTCCGACATCAGCCTTCTTGGAAAGGTGAACCTGGTAAATCTGTTTAGCGGATATGCAGGCGAACCGCGCCTCTTTGAGGTTGAAGCCATAGCCGGCGCCGGATGGCTGCACTACTACGTGAATGGCAACGGAGACACCAACTCCTGGTCCACCCGCTTCGGCGCAAACCTCAACTTCAACCTTGGTGAGGAAAAAGCCTGGACCATCGGCATCACGCCGGCATTGGTCTATGACATGCAAGGCGATTTCGCCCGCGCCAAGAGCCGCTTCAACCTGAACCATGCAGCGTTCGAGCTAATCGCCAGTCTCACCTACCACTTCAAGGGCAGCAACGAAAGCCATCACTTCACCCTGGCAAAATTATATGACCCGATTGAAATCAGCGAACTGAACGGCACAATCAACAACCTGCGCCAAGAGGTGAACGAGAGGAACAACATGCTCAACGAATCTTCCCGCAAAATGGGCAGAATGCAACAGGAAATAAACAACCTGCGTCAAGAAGCTTCCAAAGTCGTTGTAGTGAAGAAGACGAACATGATTCCCGAATCAATCGTCACCTTCAAACAAGGAAAAACTACCGTCGACGCTTCGCAACTGCCCAACGTGGAACGCGTAGCCTCTTACATGAAAAGGCATGAAAACGCAGTTGTCGCCATCAAGGGTTATGCTTCGCCGGAAGGTAGTGTCGAGGTGAACACAAGAATTGCCAACGCACGCGCCGAAGCAGTGAAAAACATCCTCGTGAAGAAGTACAAGATCAGTCCTGACCGTATAACCGCCGAAGGACAGGGCGTGGGGGACATGTTCACGGAACCTGACTGGAACAGGGTCAGCATCTGCACGATCGAAGATACAAACAGATGAAAGTGAAATACTGAGTGGACTAAATTCATGACAATGCAGGAGGGTATCCCAAAAGGGTACCCTCTATTTTTTATTATATCGGAAAAAGTCTTATGCTTATATACCTTCTCGCTTGAACGGGATACCCTCTCTTTGCTTAATTGCATAAAAAGAGACCTATGCTTATGTTTTAAGAGCCTGTTTAAATTTTGTTCAGCCTTCTTTTGAGAGTTCTTTTTGAAGAAAATTTAAACAGGCTCTAAGATTCATACGATATTTCGAATAATACATACCGCATCATCCGGTGGGCTGACACTGCTCCATTTATAGGAGTTAAAGCCAATACTTCCGTAACGATACCATACACAAGAGCATCGGCTTTTATTCCTAACGAAGCGCAGCGAAAGGATAACTCCTATAAATGCAAAAGCCGTAACAGACTTAAAACACAGAACAACCTCCTATGGATACGATGAATACAAAAACTACACTCTAAGAGCCTGAATAAAAAAACTTTTTGAAGAAAAATTAAACAGACCCTAAAGCACAATTGGTTTTATTCTGAAGATTTGCGATGCAGGTGTATGCATATATGTTTTCACCCCTTCAGAACATAGCCTCTTATGTTCCTACTCTTCGAGATTTTGCCTGGACTATATGCCCATGAGGAGTCAGCCCACCGGATGATACGACAGACATTCAAAAACATACGATCTGATTATCTCATGGCACCCGGGCAATTACCAGAAATATACCCCAAACCATTCATCCGAAATTCGTCCCTCCCTAAAAGCAAGTACAAAAAGAAGGGGGCGGAAATGGATTTTTACCATTTCCGCCCCCTATTTCTATTTATACGGTATTTATAGAAGCCTATAAGTACTCCCTATCACCCTAAAATCTATACCCGTATCCCAGCATAATGACCACATTGTCATCTTGGGCAAACATAAATTTAGCCTCGGCATTCAGATAACTTTGCGCAGACAGCGGAAGCGTAATGCCACCTCCTAAATTAAAAGCAAATTTAGTAGAGTTGCTCCGGTCTATTTCGGTTGTCACACCGTCCACTTCCACACTCTTTTTTCCGTAGAAGTTATTCTGCATGCCAATACCGGCAAGAGGATAGACAGAGAAACCCTGACCGTCCTTTGAAAAATTGAACACATAATGGAAGTTTACATTCACATCCAGTCCCGTTGCTTTGTCTTTCGGAAAGAAGAATGTGAGGTCAGGAGCTATCCTAAGATTATTGGCAATCGCATAGCGTCCCTGTGCTTGCAAGCCGAATCTCTCGTAATTAGTCTGGTAACCAAGGCTTCCCATTAAAGAGCCCTCACCTTTTCTAGTTTGAGCATTCACTCCGAAAGCAGTCATTGCTACTAAAATCAATAATAAAAACTTTTTCATAATCAAGGCATTTAGTTAATAATATATTTCATCTAAAACAAAACTCTCATTCCTTATTATTCTTCAATAGTACAGATACTTACACGATTCCAATCCGGTTCGGTAAACATATCGCCCACTCCCTGTCCTTCGGCAGTAACGCGGTCTGCTGCTACTCTGTATCTCTTAACCAAAATTGTCTTGACAGCCTCTGCACGTGCTGCAGCCAGTCTGGCATTGAGTTCGGCACTACCTTCCGGAGAAGCATATCCTTTTATTACAACTTTTGTTTCCGGATGCTTACTCATATAAGAAGCTACACGTTCCACATTCGGAAGTTGCGAAGCATCAACGGATGACTTACCTTGTCTGAAAGTAATGATTGATTCCGGAATACGGGCTGTCTTGACCACTGTTTCTGCCGGAACCACTTTTGTACGACAGTCATTCAGTTCCTGCTGCAGTCCGTTGATTCTTTGATTAGCACTATTCAACTCACTATCTCTGGTATCCACTTGCCCGCGAAGCGCGTTGATAGAAGAATTCAACTCGTCAATTTCAGCCTGATTGTATGCTCTCACTTTATTGAAGTAATGGGTTCCATTGCTTGTTGCAAAATGATATGTCAATCCTGCAGTGATTTCGAAAGCAGCATTGTTGGCATTGAAACGGCTTTTTGCCCGATTATAATCGCCCTGCATATCATATACAATAGCAGGTCTGATACCAATGGTCCATGCTTTGG
>Ga0137307_100632_pt1 | contig 33686 bp, 24 predicted proteins | sample NAcewD2O_March_2_FD_97180 | JGI IMG/M metagenome (GOLD analysis project Ga0137307, IMG submission 97180) | Mouse cecal microbial communities from Vienna, Austria - N-Acetylglucosamine amended D2O_March | ecosystem: Host-associated > Mammals > Digestive system > Large intestine > Cecum | place... | reverse complement strand
AGCATCATTGAGGAAGAAACATGGATAAGGGAAAAAAGCGCTTACCGTATGAAATGGTACGGCTTCTACGCCCAATATATGGGAATAAGTTATCTGCCCTATATCCAAATCTATGATTCCCGGGAAGGATATACCCACCCCTAAAATTCTGCTCCTGTCAGCGCCGCTTTCATCCAAAAAAAGTTCCAGCCTTTTACTGACTGTTTGATAATAAGCCTCTTCGGGAGCATATGGCTGATGGATGCGCTCATATTTTAAAATTTCACCCACAATATTGGTGAGTACCAATGCAATATGGTTCTTGGTAATATCCAGCCCAACCGCCAATCTGCCATTCACCACTGCCGATAACGCTTTCGCCCTTCTCCCGCCGGTTGACTCAAGTTCCCCTTTTTCCTCCAATAAGCCTTCCGCTATCAGTTCTTTTGTAATCTGTGTTGCTGTAGGCAGGCTAATCTTCATATTATATGAGATATCCGGGTTTGATACTGTTCCATGTTTACAGATATAACGGAAAACCTCATTTCTATTTTTCTTTTTTACTTCCATATTTGTTATTTTTTTCTTATCCATACCATCACCTACACTTTATTAAAGTAGTTTCTTAAGTGTATCACTTTTTTTAAGAAAAAGCAACTTTGTGAAAGAAACCCTTAAATTATTGTGAGAATTTCATTTCTGTCAAATCTGTAGCTCAAGAATTGTATTTCTGTCATTTTCCTGTATAATGAAACCATACAGGGGAAATATGTATCCATAACATTAAAGCCCAAGACATTTGAACAACGGATTTGGGCTTTATCTTAGTTATGGCAACAAACCCGCCTATCAAAAGAACAATCGCCGCTATGCTTCCTTTCAGGAAATTTAAAGAAGAAAAAGGAGAAATGCAGATATGAAACCTATATTATCAATTAATCATTTAATCCGGGAGGCTGAAATTTTCTGTAACTTTATGTCCAAAGAAAACCACCCGGAATTGCTGGGAGTAACAGACGGTAAAAAAGTTGGTACATATGTAGAGCATAAATTTCAGCATTACCTATCCGGTAATTATACAGTTACTATTGGCAGCAGTGCAAAAGGCATTGATTTACCTGATGAAAATATTCAAACCGATATAAAAGTTACCTCTATTACCCAGCCCCAATCAAGTTGCCCATTTAAAAATGCCCATCAAAAAATATATGGTTTAGGTTATAATCTCTTAATATTTGTATATGACAAACATGATAAAAACAATAAGTGTTTTCTACAATTCAAACATTGTGCTTTCATCGACAAAAAGAGAACTGCTGACTTTACTATTACCAAACGTCTTCGGGAAATGAAGAAAGATGGTGCATCTAAAGAGGATATTATTGGATTCTTGGAGGATAGAAATATTCCCGGCGATGAAATTATTTTCAACGAGTTAGCAGAGGAAATTCTGAAATTAACTCCAGAGCAAGGGTATTTAACTATTAGCAATGCGCTTCAATGGCGGTTGCAATATTCAAGAGTAATTGAACTAAATAATACAGTTGATGGGGTAACCAATTATGAATGGTAAAAAGGAGTATGGAGACTATCAAACACCAGAATATTTTTCTCTGGCTATTTGCCAGTACCTTAAAAATGAAAGGCATCTTGCACCCTCCGTTATTATTGAACCAACTTGCGGAATAGGCAATTTTATAAAAAGTAGTTTAATATTTAATGCATCACAAATTATAGGTATCGAAATCAACCCGGAATATTGCAAAACATGTGAAAAAAGTATTCTTGATTCTCGGGTACGAATCGTAAATGCTGACTTCTTTACTTTTGATTTAAAAACAATAGCGAAAGAAAAAGACCACTTATTAATTGTCGGAAATCCACCATGGGTTAACAACAGTACATTATCAAGTTTGGACTCCGATAATACACCGGTAAAAATAAATTTTAAAGGGTTGAAAGGCATAGATGCCATTACTGGGGCGAGCAACTTTGATATATGTGAGTACATTATTTTACAACTTATTGCATCATTGCATGGAACAAACGCTACTATTGCAATGTTGTGCAAAGCATCTGTTGCAAGAAATGTCTTCATAGAAATGAAACGCACACATACCAGGTTTTCTTCTTGTGATATTTTGGAATTTAATGCAAACAAAGTGTTTGGAATCAATGCGAACGCATGCCTATTAATCATAGAGCTTAGTTCAGCAGATATATCTGCTGAAATTTCTGCTAATATATGCAATGTATATTCTTTTGATAAGCCTAAAGAAGTTAAAAATTCATTTGGTTATATCAACGGAAAACTTTATAGTAATACGAATAAAAAATCAGATGATTTTTCAGGAAATTGTTGCTTTGAGTGGCGGCAAGGTGTAAAACACGATTGTTCAAAAGTAATGGAATTATCTTTAAATGGAACATCTTTTGTAAATGGATTAAATGAATCTGTCGATATCGAAAGAAGATATGTTTTTCCACTTATAAAGAGTAGTATGTTTAAATCTCCAATTATAAATGCTTTCACTAAATATGTGATTGTGACACAAAAAAAAGTGCGGGAGGATACTTCCCATATAGCATTTGACGCTCCAAAAACATGGGCTTATTTAATTTCTCATAAAGAGTATTTTGCAAAAAGGAAAAGTTCAATCTACAAAAATGCACCTGATTACTCTATGTTTGGAATTGGGGATTACTCCTATGGACAGTATAAAGTTGGAATCAGTGGTTTTTATAAAAAACCTTTTTTTTCCATTCTTGTCTCCCCCGATAGCGTACCTGTTATGACAGATGATACAAGTTATTTTATTTGTTTCCCAACATATGATACCGCATACGTTGCCATGTTATTTTTAAATTCCAAACGTGTACAACAATTTCTTTCTACTATTGCGTTTCTGGACGCTAAACGTCCCTATACAAAGAAAGTACTTGAGAGAATAGATTTCCATAAAATACTCCATACTATTCACTTTGAAGAACTTATCGATACCGAACTAGAGTTGGGATTAGAAGCATATGTGAACGAAAGTATGTTAAACAATTTTAAACTCCTGCCAGAATTAAGCCAAGAATCACTAATGATATGTTAAAAGCCACACCAAAGCACCCATTTTCCAATGCCCTCTTCATCTCCTTTCAAAAAAGCCAACCTCTTTTATGCAAAGCCAATATGGCTACGTCGGTTCACGTCCGGCCGAAGGACGGGCCAATTCCAAAGCCGGTCAAGCGCAACCATTGGGAGGAACCTGTCCGAAGGACATGGTATAACATAAAATGGTCTAAAATAATAAGAAACCTCTTTTTTCTTACGGAAAATAAATATATAATCAAAGTATATTAATACGTAATTTCAAATGGAAAGGGGGAATGGTTGCACCGGGAGCAAGTGCGGATTCATCCACATTTGTTCCTTTTTTAGTTCAGGATCTAAACAATGCCGGAGGACAAAACTTTTAACGCTAAAAGCAAGATGGGCATTTTGCCAAATGCTGCATAAGATAACAATTGTCCGTCCGACCGCCACTTCTTTAAAAACCAAATGATATATTTTTACAAAGGAGGGATTATGGATGAAAAAATCCATCAAAAGATTATTAGGGATTTTGCTCACCGCTTCCATAGCGGCGGCAACTGTTTTTCCAATGCAAAGCACCAAAGCTTCAGAAATTAACCGTGAGATTAGCAATGTAGCCCAAAAGGAAGAAGAAAACACAGTTTCCGCCAATGTGCCGGCAAATATAGCCGCTGAAAATGCTGCTATGCCCTCGGCAGATTCTTACGACATTGACCAGCCCGTCATTGAAAGCTTCGAGTTTCTGGAGAACGGGCAGGCACTGACCCAAAACGATACCCTTCATTTCAATATGTCTGTTTATGATGCGGACAGCGGTATCAAGTCCATTACTGTCATGTTATCCGGAGGTACCCCCTACTGTTCTGCACATTTATATTTCCAACATGTGAGCGGGAACCTATATACAGCCACATTTCCCTGCAGCGACCTTCCCAGTGACAGAGGGGATTTTTATGTTTCCCAAATCCGTATAGAAGACAACGCAACCAACTTTGTCGAAGGGGAAATTTATTCCTGGCCAGAATGGAACTACCTTTATTCATTTATGTTAATAAATGAGGATGAAAGGGATATCTCTGCCTCTAATTTCCAAATACATAAAAACGCTTCCCATGAAGACGGGAATTTGAGGGTAGGCGACAGCGTTACATATACTGTCCAAATTGATTCCCAAGGAATACCAATCAAAGAAGGGTCAAAAATGCAACTGCATACTACCGATTCCAAATATTTCGACGAGGTCACTATGGACTATGATGCCCAAACCCAAACACTGATTGGCACACATACCATTACGGACCGCACTCTTCCGGGAGAATGGGATATGACTTCCATTTACGTAAACGCCCCCTATATGTATACCCATTTTTTCTATCCCTATAAAATCGAACCGGATAATAATTTAAAGTTCACTGTTGTTAATGAAGACTACGATTATGAAAAACCAATCATTGAAAGCATTACCCTTGACCAAAACGGACAAATGTTAAAAACCGGAGATAAAATTACCATGAAAGTAAAAGTAAAGGAAAAAAACCCTTCCTCCTTTATGTACGTATACTTTACTCCGGAAAATATAGAAGCTTCCGGTTTTTCGGTGGAATTACGGTTAAACGAAACGACGATGGAATATACAGGGGAAGCCGAAATTACCAAGGATGCTTACCCCGGAACATGGTACCTTATAAGCTTAACCCTATCGGACAGAAACGGAAATTCAGCCTCTTTGTCGGACTTCCGTGAAGATTGGGATACGGCACGCCCATGCTATTTTACCGTGGATCCAAAAGGATATGACGGCGATATTGAAAGACCCATTATCGAAAGCGTTACGCTTGATAAAAACGGGCAGTGGGTACAGCCGGGCGATACCGTTACCATGACCGTGAAAGTGAAGGAGAAAAACCCTTCCCCCAAAACATATGCCATTTTCCACCCCCAAGTATCTTATGTTTCCAGTTCCCTTGAAGTTGAACTGAATTATCGTGCGGACATCAAAGCCTATGTCGGCACCATCCCTATCACAGAGGATACCTATCCTTGCGAATGGATGCTTACCCAGTTTTCCGTATCCGATACGTACGGCCATCATTCCTATTTGTCAGATTTTTTTCCGGACTGGCTCTCCACCTTCCCGTGGTACTATAAGGTAAAATCCGGCAACACTTACCGGGAAGATGTAAAAAATGCCACCTTTTCCTTTTATGGGCTCGCCCCCCAAGCAGACGGAAGCTTCCAATATGACTCCTTCATTTCCTCCCAGAGTGCGAAAAACGTAGGCAGAAGATGTTCTTTAAAGGAGCTTGGGATTTCGTTTCCCCAACCAATGGAAGGGGTAAACGCCAAATGGCGAAGCAACTGGCATGGAACAGAAGTCAATGAAGATACTGTAATGCTTTTTAGTACCAGTTCTGACTTCTCCTGCGACTTCTATGCCACCTATGACAAAGGCTGCGCCAATGTAGCCCTTACCTATATGACAAAAGACGATGGAATAAAGACGGTAACCATACCGTTGTTTACCGACAAAGAAGCGACCTATCAGGAAATATTGGACTCCCTCACTTTGCCGGAGGACGCCCGGACGGAAGATTTCCTTGGCTACAGGCTGGAGGACGGTTCCAATGGGGATATGCAAGTAGGGGATATTTCCTATCTTTCTGTGACGGCCCAATACGATAGCTGTCAAGTGGCATGGCACACAAGATTCTTGGACTGGAACGGCAATGAGTCCTACAACACCATCTCAAAATCATACCTGTCAGGAACTACCCTGAACGAAGCATTGGCAGACCTGGAATCCCCCGGTTCAGGCGGTGGGCTGGAATTTGAAGGCTGGGTTTTGACAGTGCCTACGGAAGACGATATCTTGTCAGAGGCTATGACAGAGCTGGAAGTAGTCGCCGTATACCGGGGGAAAACTACCGTAGACGCTTCCTACACCTACCGAAGAGAGGACGGCAGGCTGGTCTCCGGCCACAGGCTGATGGCCATGAACGGGGAAAACCTCACCGATGCGGAACTACGGCGCCAGGCTTCGGACGCCTTTCAGGAGATAAAGCATCTGGACGGCCTTTCCCTTTCGGAGTGGGAAGGCTTCACCGGCATAACTTTTGGACGGTACCGGGAAGCCGACTTCTGGGCGCTTTACTCCAACTGCGTTGCCATTCTGAAATTCCCGGATGGCTCCTGCCAGTATATAGTCATGGACAAAGGCTCCCCTTTTACGCTCCCAACCGAAAACGAAAAATACACGGACATCCTGTGGGAAGGTTTCGGGGAAGGGGAAACTGTGACTCTTACCAGCGACAGGGAGTTCCTTGTGGCAGATGCTACCCCCCGCGATGGAAGTACCCCGGCTACGCCTGATAAGAAACCACCGGAAGAGGAAATCAACCAGGTCATAGAAGAAATCAGGCACAGCGACGCTGGGGCAACTATCCATGTGGACATGAGAAAGGCCACCGTCATCCCCAAAGAGGTATTGGAGGCTATCCAGGGAAAGGAAATCAACATTGTCCTCCACATGGAAGGATATAACTGGTCCATCGGCGGAACCAATGTGCTTGCAGACAACCTGAAAGATACGGACTTAGAGGTAAAAATAGACACAGACGCCATCCCCGGAAGCCTGGTGGATTCCATTGCCGGCGGAAAGCCCGCCACCCAGCTTTCCCTAACGCACAATGGGCCATTTGGTTTCCGTGCAGACCTGACCTTGAATCTTGGCAGCGAGTACCACGGGCGCACCGGCAACCTGTACTATTACGACAGTTCCGGGAAATTGGTGTTCCGGAACGCGGGGGTAATCGGAACAGACGGGCAAATAAGCCTATCCTTCTCTCACGCATCCGATTATGTGGCCATCATTGATGCAGACCCTTCCGGAAACGGTAGTCAGGATAACACTCAAAATAACAGCCAAAGCGGCAGCCAGAACAACAACCAAGATAATAGCCAGAATAATGGCAAAGAAACAAACCCAGTTGAAAGGAATGAGAGCAATGGGATTCCTAATTCCCGCGGAAGCAAGGGCGGCAAGCCAAAAAGCCCGAAAACGGGTGAATACTGAAAGCTGGAGAAATGTTTTTAGAAGCCAAAAAACTGAAAAATTACAAAACAGGAGATTCGTTTAGGAAAATAGAAGGCTTTTAGAATCTAAAAACCAGAAAGCACAAAATCAGGCGAATAATTCAGGAAGACGAAAAGTTTTTAAAAACTGAAAACCCGGATAATTAATTGTAAAACAAATCACTTCTGGCTTTAAATAAGGGAACGGTATGCCCCAAATAAACCATACCGTTCCCAAAACTTTGCCCAATCGTTTGCTTGGCTGTCTTGTTGCACAAGTGAATCAGTCTGTAGCCCTCAACCGTAATAAGCACATAATATAAGCCCTCGTCAATCAGCATTCTGTGAAGCTGCCGCTTCTTTTTCCTGCCAGTCTAAAAAACCATGCCAAATACGTTTATGTCTAAATACCGTTTCTACAAACATATATTATCGTCAATACTTAACATTTACACCCACAAAGATAAATAAATATAAGCTTTTTGATTGATTTTTACAGAATAAATCATAAAAAGCCTTGCTTCCTACCTGTAAAAAATAGTAAAATATAGGTAAATTAATTATGAAAGAAAACACACATAAGAAAAGATATGATACGTTATCTGGAATCGCCCTTTAGCAGGAGAAAGGAGATGTTTTTATGGGAATTAGCAGCATAACGTCAACGAACAGTATGTCAGCCATGCAAATGGCTGCGCCAAACTTAAAAGACCAAAAAAGCAAAAACATTCAAAGCGATATTACAAACGCGCAACAGCAGATGAAAAAGTTATCTTCCAAAGAAGACTTGTCTGCTAATGAAAAAACAAATGAACGGAAAAAGCTTCAAAAAGAAATATCCAGCCTCAACATAGAATTGAAGCAGTATCAAGAAGAACTCCGCAAATCACAGAAGAAAGAAGTTATGATGGCGGAGCTGCAAGAAGATACGAAACCTGCACCAGAAGAAAAAATGCAATCCGAAGCGGTCTCCCCAGATAGCGCAGACAAAAAAAGCCTGCCAGCCGATGAGAAACAGACCGCACAGCCGGGAACAGTCATCACCCAAAACAACGATGGCTCCGTTATTCTAAAAGATGCCGTAAGTCAAAGCAAAAACCAAAGCCAGATTCATAACGTAGATACCGGAAATAAACCGGTTGATGAGACCAAAGAAAAATCCGTTGATGTAGAAGAGGAAAAAGCAACTGATAATGATACGGATACCGACTCCAATTTATCTGCCCAAAAAATGCAGGCAATGGTATCGGCGGACTCTTCCCTACAACAGGCAAGCAATTTGGGAACCATTGTAGCCAAAACAAGAAACGGCATTGCTATTTTAAAGGGAGAAATCAATCAGGATGAAAACCGCGGCGTAGACACGGAAAGGAAACAGGCAGAGCTTGAAAAGATGGAGAAGCAGGAACAACGGGCAATGACATACCAATTCTCTATTTTAGGCGAAGCAAACAATACAATGAAAGCAGCAACGGAAACCAACGCATCCGTAAAGGACAGTGTACCGGATAAGGCAGAAAATACCCTCTATATCAGCGGTTTGAATATGCCTCAGGACGAACAGGAATTGCAGCAGAGGTTTTTCGTTTCGTTTGGGTAATTAAAGGGAAACAGGCAAAACTTATGGATGCCCCTGTATTTTACAGGAGGCATCCATTTTGTTTTTACTTGGACTCCTTTGTTTTTTCCCAGACTCTTTTGTTTTTTCCTAGATTTTTTACTTTTATAATAATCTATTTCTTTTCTACACCCCATAACCAAATCCCCCTTAGTACCCATACCGCTTTCTATATTTCATAAACACAAAAGCGGACAAGGCAAGCGCCATCAATTCCGCTGCAGGAGTTGCCAGCCAGATGCCGTTCACCCCAAGGAGCAAAGGAAGCACAATCATAGTGATGAGCATAAATACGAACGACCTGGAAAATGCAAGGACAGCCGAAACAATCCCATTAGATAATGCGGTAAACATCCCACTGGCAAAGATGTTAAATCCGATAAAGCACAATGCAGCCGTGCATATCCGGTTCCCCGTAACCGCCAGTTCATGCACCGGATTATCCGGCCTGACAAATACAGACACCAGAGGTCTTGTCAGCAAGCAGGATGCTGCAACCGTGATTACTGAAATAAATGCAATCACTTTCAAACTCACTGCCACCAGTTTTTTCAGTTTTTCATGGTTCTGTTCCCCATAGTAAAAGCTTAACATAGGCGCAACACCGTACGAATACCCTGTATAAAGCGAGCTGGCAAACATCAACACATACATGATGATAGTGACAGCCGCAACTCCGTCCTCCCCAACATAATGGAGCATCGTCCAGTTAAACATCATGGTAATAATTCCCGTAACAAGCGCAGTCGCCATTTCCGAGCATCCGTTTGTAGCTGCATTGGCAAGAACCCTAAACCGGAATACCGGTTTCTTAAAATGCAGCAAGCTCTTTTTCCTGCTAAAAACAAACAGTCCCACAACCGCCGTCACAGAATATCCAATCCCAGTTGCAACCGCCGCACCGCTAATCCCCATCGCAAATACCGCGATAAACAGATAGTCAAGCACCATATTCAAAACGCCGCCTGTCACAGAACAAATCAAGGAAAGGGTTGCTTTTTCACTGGCAATCATATACAGTGTAAAGTTGTTCATCAAAAGAATCGGCACAGTGAACACCAAATAACGGCTTAAATATTCCACACAATACCCTTCCACATCGGCGGAAAGGTTCATCCCGGCAAAAATAGAATCCATTGCCAGATATCCCACCAAACACATAATAACCCCCACAACCACATTGACCAGAATCAGAAACGTAAAGTCTTCCTTTGCCTCATCCGTTTTATGCTCCCCCATCTTTTTCATGATGACCGCACTTCCTCCAGTGGCAAGCATGGTAGAAATTGCCGTGACAAGCTGGATAACAGGCGCTGTCAGATTGATTGCCGAAAGCGCATCCGTACCGATTAAATTCGATACAAACAGGCCGTCAACCATTGTATAAAAAGACATGAACACTGTCATAGCAATGGTTGGCACAGCAAATTTCAATATATTTTTCAATGTTACAGGTTTTTCATATACGTTTTGATTTTCCATAAATTTTTCCTCCAATCACCTTGTCATTTCTTCCTGTATATCGTATGATAAACCATACAGTAACAGTACGGTCAAGCCCATAAATAGAAAAGGAAAAAATATTATGAATAAAAAGGACAAACTTCTCACAATCGGCCAATTTGCTGCCATGCATGGAATCAATAAAAAAACATTGATGTGGTATGATGAAATCGGACTGTTTAAGCCCGCCTCCATCAATCCCGAAAACGGATACCGCTGCTATAACTATTATCAAAGCCCCATTTTGGAAACAATCCTCCTGCTCCGGGAACTGGACGTTTCCATCCAGGAAATACATGATTTCATGAAAAATCGTTCCGCGGCCAGCCTGAAAAGCCTTATGGAAGATAAAATAGCCGACCTTAATCTGCGCATTGCCCACTTGCAGGCAGTCCGCACCACCCTATGTACGCACCACCGGAATATGTCTACCCTATTGACAATGGATTTATCCGAAATCAGCATTGTTGAACGAAAAGAGCGCTCTCTGGTCACCGTCGATATCCATCGGGAAACCTCCTTTGAAGAGAAAGTGGAACTCATCACTGCGGAAACGGAAAAATATCAATTAGGCCGCCTGCATGATGCTTCCTATGGCTCTATGATTCCCGTTTCCAGCCTGCTTGCCGGCAATTTTGACGATTATTCCAAACTCTTTATTGAGATTCCCTTCCTTACATACCAGAAAGGCCTTCACATACCTCCTAACGGGAAATATTTAAGGGCCTTCCATAAAGGGGATTGGGATAAACTTCCCCGGCGGTATGAAGAGATTTTCGCATTTGCCCGGAAACACAATCTGAAACTCCATGACTTTTCTTATGAAATGGGCATCAATGAAAATGTCATTGACCGGATTGAAGATTACATTGTGCAGATTGAAATCCCCATTGATGAATAACCCAAAATCATCCCCCTTCATAAAAGCCGCCTGCGCCATAAAGGCTGCAATTCACGCCAAATGACTGTATAAGCTATATACAGAATGAAAATACACTTGACCGACCACTTTGATTATAGACGCCTGCTCCGCTTTTCCCTGTCAGCTATCATAATGATTATCCGCACATCCATATACTGCATCGTAAATGGCTTCTTTGATTTAAATATAGTTAGAAAGTCGGTTTTCGCCCCCATAAACCTGATTATGCCTGTTTTAATTGGCGTAGGCAGTATTGGCTTTATAATTACCAACTTATGCGCATTGCAGGAAATGACGATATCTCTGCTTATGGAATCATCATGTATGTAAATATCATTTTTATAGCTGTTTATGTCGGGTATTCTTTAGGCAGATCCCCCATCGTAAGCTACAACTATGGGGCAGATTCACATTCCATTTTCATATAAGGCATTCCCCTTTTTAAGCAAAACCAAAGCCTGATATATACTACAAAAATGGAGCCTATATAGGCTCCATTTCCATCTTCCCAAACCGCAAACTTGAAGTATATCCCGGCTTCTTTTACCTCTGTCTTTTATTCCGCAATTCTTTTATCTGTTTCCATAATATGTTCCACCAGCCAATCCGTAACAAACTTTAAAAGGTCTTGGATTGCCTGTTCCTGATTGTCGTCTATGGCTTCCAAATCCATCGTTTCCAGCTTATGCCTGAAATTATCGTGCTGCACCTTTTGGGTAAACATCCTTTTATACTGAATGCTTTCCATATAAGCTTCCTCATGCTCAAAATGCATCTTTGTATAATCTTTCAGCCTTTGGATAAGGCTTGCTATATTGTCAAACTTATCCGGCACAAACTCATTAATACATAACTGATATATTTCATCCGCTATCTCAAACAGGACTCTATGCTCGTTATCAATCGACTCAATCCCTACTAAATATTCATCTTTTAATTCATACATACTTATTCGCCTTTCTGGTTGTTTGCTTGTTTTTATACTCACCGATCATCCTCAGCCCATTCGGAAAACCTTCCCGTGGTTGCGCACGGTTCGTTTCGGAATTTGTCCTCCCTTCGGTCAGACACGAACCGGCGTTGCTATAATGTCTACCGACATTATGCCATGTCCTTCGGACATGCCTTTTCCTTTGGTTGCGCACGGTTCGTTTCGGAATTTGTCCTCCCTTCGGTCAGACACGAACCGGCGCTGCTATAATGTCTACCGACATTATAGCATATGCCCCCCAAAAAAAGAACTATTATTTTCGGTGGGTGGTGGTGGTATGGATTACAGGAATATGGGGGGGATTGGCATTACCCTCCGTCCACGCGGATTACCATATTACTTTCTATTTCTTTATCGCTTCCTGTAATCACCTGTTCGTCTCCGGATACCGCCCCGGTTTCTAAGGCGGCATAGGTGTCGTTCTGGTCTAAGACTTTCACATAACGCATTTCCACATACCGTTCCGTACCTAAGATGCCATCCCGTTCCCCTGCCAGATATACATAATAGCGTTCCCCCACCCCTTCCCGGTGTAGGGCTTCAATAGGGATACAACAGTCGAAGCTTTCGGAAGTCTCATATTTTGTAAAAGTGCCGCTCATCCCCAGCGCACCTTCCCCTTGCGGCAGGTAAACCACTGCCCGGTATGCGCCGGAAACATCCTCTTCCAAATAATTAATCTCCAATTCTTTTTTCCCCTCCGGGGTTCCCAAAGTAACCGTATCTCCCTGGTTGACATACTTCTTTTGCTCTTTGGTAACCAAAGTTTCAAACTGATAAGGCACATCTTTATCCGCACAAACAATCGCCGCTCCGTCCACAGTGCGCTCCCCTACCGTCAAATTCACCTTCGTCACCGTTCCTGTCATATCGCTGACTACCTTTCCGCCCTCACGATATATTTCACGGTATTTTTCGATTTCCTTTTTCAAACGTTCCAATTCCATCTGGTAAATTTCCAATGTACTATCGGCACGGTTTGGGGTATTGGCATCTTCCAACTTCCTATCCGCCTCCCGCAAATTGTCCACATTCCCTGTCAAAGCATCCTCCCGCCCATATTCGGCATTCTGCACGCTTTCCTCCAAAGCCTTTTTTTCACTTTCCCAAGCCTTTTTTGCACTGTCTTCCCCTTCAAAATCCGGCTGCGTCTTCGGATTGGATTGATACTTTTCATAATCCTTTTCCGCTAAAGCCAGTTTATCTTTTGCCTCCTTCAAGGCTTCTTCTGCCTTCCTGATTTCTTCCGCATTACCTTGCCTTCTTACTTCTTCCAGATATTTCTCCTTCTCCGCCACTCCGACCTGATTCCCCGATACGGTCGCCCCTAATTTTTCCCCTTCTTTTACCCATTGGTTATACTCATGATAAGCCTTCTGCCTGTCCTCTTCGGAAGTTATGTCAACCCCGCTTTTTTTTAAATCATCCAACTCTTCCCCTGCCTGCTGCAAGGCTTTATCCGCTCTCTCCAAAGCGGTTCCTGCTTTATCTTTTGTCACTTCCAAGTCTTCTCCGGCACGGCGGATGCCTTTTTGCCGTTCTATCTCATCCAATGCCCGATTCTCCTTAAGGTCTGTAATCTGGTATTCCAGCTTGACCGCCTCCAATTTTTTTGCTTCGATTACTTCTTCCAAATCGTCCTTATCCAGCCAAAACAGTTCGCTTCCCTCTTCTACCTCCTCCCCGACGCGTACACAGATTTTCTGCACCCTCATCCCCGGCAAAGTATGTATAGCTACATCGCTGCCCTGCTTGATAATCCCATCCGTCTCCACAATATGTTCTATCCGCCGCTTTTCTGTCTTTTCCACCGTCACACGGGGCAGTTTGGAAACATAGACACTCTTAGAAATCAAAGTACATACCCACATGCAAATAAAAAAGGCACACAGTCCTGCCGCAATTTTTTCTTTCCTTTTCATCCTTTTAACCCCGCATAAACAATTCCCTGTTCCAAATAGTCCTGCCCCATCAAAAATACAAACACCGACGGTATCAATGTAATCACCGAAGCCGAAAAAGCGTATCCTGCCTGCTGCCAAGTGATTTCAGGCAGATACAGCGATAAGGGCCAAAGCTCCTTATTGTCCAAAAATGCAAGAGGCTGTTCCATCAAATTCCAATACTCCAAAAATCCCAATACCAATGCGGAAAGGATTCCACCCTTCCCCAAAGGCAACCCTATTTTTATAAAAACGGCAGCTTCCCCCGCCCCATCTATCCGCGCCGATTCCAACATAGCCGCCGGTATCTGCCGGAAACCTCCATAACAGATAAAAACAGGGAAAGTAGAAAAGGCTGCCGGCAATATGACCGCCCACTGCGTGTTCATTAGCCCCAATTGATCCAAAACCAAATAATTGGACAGCATCATTACCTGAAACGGCAGCAACATCAAAACCACATAAAGGGTAAAAACCGCCTTACCGAAACGGAACCGGTAAACTGCAAAAGACCACGCAGCCGGTACTCCTACCAGAAGCTGTCCTATCAATATGCAGCCTGCCATTTTTACGGAATTCCAAAATAATACAAAAAATTGCGGTGTTTCCAACAGCAGTTTTTTATAGTTTTCAAAAGTAGGGTAATCCGGCATCAGATTCCACTCAATGTAATCCCCCATACCCGTAAATACAGGGCTTAACCCTTCCCGCAGCTCATCCCTCCCCATAAGTGCCCCTGTTGCAAGGAGCAGAATGGGGATGCATACCATCACTACCGGAAAAACCAGCACCGCCTCCAGCAGCCCGCCCTTTATACGGCTTATCCAAGTTTTCACCATTTCCCTCTTATCCACTTCCCTTACCTCGTATACAATCCATACTTCATACTAATCCTATATACCATACTAATTCCATGCTTCATATTTATTTCACGCTTTATACAAATTCCATATCTTATACTGTTTTTCCATACTTTGTATTCATTTCATGTCCTACGCTAATCCCTTACTTCATATTCATTCCATGCCTTATGCCACGTCTAAACCTTATCCTAATTCCGCAGCGCAGCTTTTTAGCAATTCCAACACGGACTAAAAACTCATTTTTACTACGCCCTCCAATGTAAAGGCATATCTTATCTTAGCCTGTTCCTTTCCGGATCCCTCAAAGAATTTCTTCACGCTGCCCTTTGGCACAATACAAGCAATTATTTTCATCCGGTCTCTTTATCCCATAACCCTTGCAGCAACAAGATAAATATAAGGAAGAACAAAGCGCAGACTACCGCCGCCGCTGCCATTTTATCCAAATCCAGATTCACAAACCAGTTGTTAAACAGATGCTGTAGCATATAAATACTGTCATGAGGATAAGCGCCTGCCACCAGATAAGCCTCCCGGTAGATTTTAAAAGAGTTTAAAAAGGAGATTACCACAATAATATACAAGCTCCCTTTCAAATTAGGCAAAAGTACGTACCAAAACCTTTGCATCTTATTCGCCCCATCCACCCCGGCCGCCTCCAACATATCCTTGTTTATCCCCATAATGCCCGCCAGCCAAAGCACAATCGTATACCCCAGATTTTTCCAGAGATAAGTTCCGGCCAGCACGTAAAATGCCGCGCCGGAGCTTATGTAATCTACCGTTTCCATCCCTTCCCCCATATGAAAAAGCAGACAAATCTGTTCCAGATATTTATTGAAAAACCCTTTTTCATAAAAGAGCATCTTCCATACCACTGCCACTGTTGCCGTAGGCATGGCAAGCGGGAATAAATAAAGGGATTTTACCGCCTGCATATGGCGTATGCTCCTCATAGCCAAAGCAATTGCAAGCCCCATTGCCACCAGCAGCGGGATACAGACAAGGGTAAAGCGAAATGTATTTTTTACCGCCAGCAAAAAAGCGCTGTTTGTAAATATTGTTTGATAATTCCGCATTCCTGCCCCTTCCTTTGTTACTGCGGTCATAAAGGAGCGCTTGACCACATCCCCAAACGGCAGCAGTACAAAGATTACCACCCCCAAAAAACTTGGGGCAAGAAAAAGAAACTTAGCCATATTCCTTTTCATCAATCACCCCCCTTTCCTTTCTTCCCGCACTTGCGGATATACTGCCCGCCACGGCACAGGCAATGCCCAAGCCCTTTGATGCCTACCTATTCTGTCATGTAAATCGCCGTTTTTCGGATAACCTCCTCTGCCGCTGCGGAAGCATCCAACTCCCCGCACAGCACTTTTACCCCTGCAAGGCAGACGGCATCCTCCAAAACCGGTTCCCTTACGTAAGGTGTTTCCGCTTTCGATGCCAAATCCATCAATCGTGTAATTTCTTCCTCCGAAGCAGAATAAATATCCAATGCCAAATAACTTTTCCCATCCTCCGATTCGATGCCCATAGTGCCGTAACTGCTGCCATCCTCCTGGGCATTAATCAGGAACTTTTCCCTGCATTTTTCTTTATTTACAGGTATGCCATCCCAACCATCCCCATTTAAAACATAATCCAAAATCTCTGCGGCAATCTCCGGATACCCGCAGGATGTACTTATCCCCATAATCCCATCCGGTAAATAAACATTCTTCGCCTGTCCGCTGCAAGAGGTAAATCCACTATCCGTTTTCCCTTTGATTTTAAAGCAGGAAACCATCACATCAAAGCCAAAACTATCTTCGACAAATCCGGCAACAAACTTCTGACGACCGGATAAATAATCTAACATTTTCTCGCTTGCTGAACATTGGTATGTTCTGAGTTCCCCTTCCGGAATCCCCATTTCCCTCATTTCCTCTATCCATCGTTCATAGCTTTCCTTCTGTTCCGGGCCAATCCCCCCCTTTTCCATATCCCATATTTTTTTCGCCACCGTATAAAACTCTTCCAATGCCTCCCTGTTTATTTTCCCGTTTCCATCCTTCCATGACGGCGCACAGACAGGCAACAGCAGACTCAGCATTTCTTCTTCGCTCCTAGCCCCTAACAGCAAGCTTTCCCCGTCTTTTTCCCGATAACTCTCCATGACTCCTGCAATTGCTTCCAAACCGGCCATTTTTTCTATATCCTCCTGTCTTCCTACCATAAGAAACATGCGGAACTGTCCGGGCAATGCATAAATCCCTTCCGGGGTCTCAAAAGAACGAAGGATATTTGTAAAATATTTATCTTCCGTCTTATCTTTCATGTACGGAGATAAATCCATCAAAACCCCCTTTTCTACATAAGAATCTATCGGCATATCATCCAAAATAAGGATATCCGGCCCTTTCCCCGCCGCAATTTCCGTATTCAATTTTTTCAGTGCATCTTCCCTTGTTACCGCCAGATTTTCATCCATACCCGTCTCGTATTGGATATAAACTTCCGGATGCTCTGCCTGATAAGAGGAAATCACCGTTTTAAGCTGCCCATTCTCCCTCAAGCTGTACGCCTTCAACCGTATTTCCGGTATTGCAGGCGTATCCGGGTCATACACATAACGCATAACTTCACCGGAAGAACGAACGAGCAGAAAAACATCGTCCTCCAAAAGTAGCCCGTCTGCCAGCCCACAAGAAGGGTCACTCAAAGAATTTAATGTTCCGTCCACAACTTGTTCCATCACATTGCCGCCAATCACATGCCGGTATATCCCTTTCTCGAGCGCTAAATATAATATTCCGTCCTCGCCCGGCATAAGCAATAAAGGCTTTACCCCTGCCACTTGCGAATCAATATTTGACCCAAACTGCGCTTTAAGGAAATCGTCCAGTACCTTGTCTTCCACAATCATGCCGGATGCCGTATCCACAATGGTAACCCCATCGCTGTTTACCAGCATCAGTTTTCCGTCCTTTTCCGTCATATATGTTGTCCAATGGGAAAGCTCTGCCACCTCTTTTTTCTCCCCCGTTTCCCTGTCTATCTCATAAACCCTTCCGTCTATAGAGGAACCAAACAACCTGCCGTCCTCGGAAAAAACAAGCCGATTGATATAATCCGCATCCTTATAGGAAACTGCAAGTTCCGTAAACGTTCCATCCGGGGCTATCAGCCCATACTTGGGCTGGAAAGAAAAATCTTCCATATGCAGTTCCATCCCCTCCGGTTCCTCACCGGCATCCGTTCCAGCTTCCTTCCTCTCACCGTTTTCTTCTATGCCGGTGTTTTCTTCATCTTTGCTGTCCGTTACATAAATCACAGCCATATACCCATCTTTGGCCATTGCCATATCATGAACCCAAGTGCCTTCTGCCCTCCATTCCTCATACCATGCCATCTGCTCCCACTCCCATGTCATACCATTATCCCTGGACACATATTTCCCGGCATTCCTTGAGAAAATTACCAAACTTCCGTCCTCCATCCGGGCAGCCTTGCTCTCCACCCCTAATTCATCCTTCAGGGAATCGTCCGTCGTCTCCAGATAGCGTCCCATCACCTTCCCATCGTCCAAACCATTCTCCGGTTTTACTCCTTCCCCCTCTAAACTACTCTTTACACTGTCCTTTTCCTCTCCGGTATTCCCCGTTCCCCCACATCCACATAAGCCGCCCATCCCCGCTATTAAACCAAACACCGTCAGCCAAGCTGCCACTTTTCCCATACTTTTGCTATATTTTTTTCCAATTCTATGCTTCATGCCTTACCCCTTCCTGATTCCCATCTATTCCCCCGGCTATTTCCCAGCCATTCCTATCCATCTCCATTATGGCCCCAATCATCCTGCTGGCCCAAATCCCGCAATACCTTTCACTCTGACATATAAATCGCCGTTTTCTGCACTACCTCTTCTGCGCCGGATAAAGGGCTTATCTCTCCGCGCAATACTTTACCGCCGGCTTCGCATACGGCTTTTTCCAAAATGGAGTCTTGTACATAAGGAACCGGGCTTTCTTCCACTACTTCCATCAGCCGCTCCACATCCTCTTCCGAAGACGCATAAAGATCCATACTGTAGCTGCCACTGCCGTCTGCATTGCTCCCTCCTATAGAAGCATAGCTGCCGCCATCCTCTTTGTCATTTGCACGGAATTTTTCTTTCAATTTCTCTTTATTTACAGGAATATTCTCCCAACCGTCGTCATCCAGCATCATTCCCATTAGTTCCACAGCAGCTTCCTGCTGTCCGCAGGTTTTGCTGATACCCATTAAATTCTTTGGCATAAACACACCTTTAGCCTGCCCGTTATAAGCTGCAAATCCTTTATCCGTTCCCCTCTCGGTCTTAAAACAGGAGGTAATCATATCGAACCCGCTGCTGTATTGCAGCAAGCCCACTATTAATGACTTTTCCCCATTCATATAACCAAGCACTTTACCGCCTACGGATAGCTGGATTTCCCGCATCTCATCAGCTCCGATTCCCGAAACCCTCATATCTGCCAGAAACTGTTTATATTCTTCCCTTGTATCGGTATCCAGCCCTGCATCTTCCGCATCCCAAATTCTTTTTGCAAGCGTATAAAATTCTTCCAATGCATTTTTATCCACTTTCCCTTCCGCATCTTTCCACGCCGGCGCACAAACCGGCAAAAGCAAGTTCAACACTTCATCCTCATTTCTTGCTCCTAATATTGAGCCTTCCGGTTTTTCTTCCCTATATTGCTCCACCACCCGGGCCATTGATTCCAAATCAATCATCTTTTCTATATCTGTTTTTTCCCCTATCACAAGGGCAATCTGGAATTGGGAAGGCACGGCATAAACCCCTTCCGGCTCTTGAAAAGCTTTCAATACATTGGAAAAATACTTATCCTCTTCCTTATCCGCCAAATAAGGTGTCAAGTCCAGCAGCACACCCTTTTCCTTATAAGAATCCATAGGCATATCATCCAGAAGGAACATATCCGGCCCTTTTCCTGCCGCAATTTCCGTATTCAGCTTCTTCAATGCATCTTCCCTTGTTACCGCCGAATTATCGCCAAGCCCGATTTCATACCGTATATATGCTTCCGGATGCTCTGACTGGTATTTGCTGATTACTGCCCTCAATTGTCGGCTTTCTCGTAAACTGTAGACTGTCATCTGCACTTCCGGCGTGGCAGGTATATTTGGCTCATACGTATATCGCATCAGCTCGCCCACTGAAAACAGCAGCAAAAATTCATCATGATTCACAAGAATCCCATCCGATAGCCCATAATTTGGGTTATACAAGGAGGTAAGAGACCCATCCACTATCTGTTCCATCACATTACCACCAATCACATGCCGATATATCCCTTTCTCAAAAGCCAAAAATATTACCCCATCCGAATCCGGCATAATCAAAAGCGGGTGTACGCCTTCTGTATTGTATTCAATAAAGTTCCCGAACTGGTCATGTAGAAATTCATCCAATATTTTATCTTCCATTACTTCCCCGCTATCCAGGTCCACAATGGTTACCCCTTTTACATGAACCAGCAGCAAACGGTTATCCTTTTCTATCATATAATGAGACGTTCCTGGAAGCTCTACCACTTCTTTGACTGCTCCGGTTCCCTTATCTATCTCAAAAACCTTGCCGCCTAACGAGGCGCCGAACAGCCTGCCGTCTTCGGCAAAGGTTATAAACTGGATATACTCCCTATCCCTAAAAGGGATATCCAACTCTGTAAATAACCCATCCGGCGAAACCAGTCCGTATTTTGGCAAAAAACTAATGCCCCTTTCTGATTCCGTTCCACTCTCCGCTTCTGCTTTACTCTCGCCTTCCTCTTCCGGCACACTCTCCTCTTCTGCTTTACTCTCGTCCTCCTCTTCTGCTCCACTCTCTCCTTCCTCTGTTTCAGAATCTTCGGCATAAATTACCGCTACAGAACCGTCTTTCGCCACCGCAATTTCCATAATCCAAACTCCACCGGCTTTTAGCTCCTCAAACCACGCCAGTTTTTCTCTTTCCCATGTCATACCGTTATCCGTAGAAACCCATTTCCCTGACTGCGGAGACATAATGGTTAAACTTCCGTCCGATGTCTCAATGATTTTACTTCCTGTACCCAGTTCTTCTTTTAAGGAATCATCCGCCTTTTCCAGATAACGCCCCATCGCTTTTTCTCCCTCTGCTGTCTCCTCCTGCATTGGATTTTCTTCTCTTTCCTCATCTTCCCCCTTATTTTCTCCTGCTGTGCCTCCAACCGTTCCGCCGCTGCCGGTTTCTGTCTGTCCACAGCCTGCCATCCCTATAGTTCCAGCCATCATGGCAAATATCAGCAGCCCGCCGATTACCCTTTTCACTTTCATCTTCATTCCCAGCCTCCTTCATCGTTCCGGTAAGCATAGCATCCATCTATTTCCTGAATACCTTTACCGCACAAAATTTCCCAGCCGCTTATTTTTACATATCCAAAATAAAAATCGAAATTTCCTCCACCCGGAATATTTCCCCTTCCCAGACTCCCGTTAAGCTCACATTGCTTTCTTTCTGCAAATCGCTTATACTACCGGGTTTTTCCGTACTTGTCATCCCGTCCGTCGATGTCCGTACAACCACCCTTACATCCTCATTATAATTTACTGTAATCAAATTCTCCTCTTCTCCACTACCCACAATAGTTACGGCAACTTCGCCCCCATCACCATCATCTATTTTTCCTGTATATATCTGGGAAATCACAAAACTTCCTTCCTCAATATCCTTCACTGTCCCTTCTATCGTTTTAACCCCTTCGCCGTTAATATCGTTCCATACAATAGAATTTTCTGTCTCCGGTTCCCCTTCCACAGCGTCCGACTGGGCGTTTTCTCCTTCGTTTTCTTCCCCTTCCGCTAATTTTTCCTCCTCTGCAGCCTCCCTATCCCCGCTGCCTTTATCCTCATTGCCTTCATTCGCCCCTGTTTCGTTTCCATTCCCAAGATTCTCTACACTGTCGCCGGCATTTTCATTTTCCGGAATCATTTCTGTCTCTATGCCAACCGCTGCCGCTTCCTCTTCCTTCCCTTTTGCATCCCCACAGCCGCTCATTACTGTCAAACCCACAACAGCCAATACCGCCATTACTTTATAATAATATTTTCTCCTCATTTTTCAAAAACCTCCCTTTCTTTCCTCTCTATGCATATCCCAAAAGCCCTTTTCAAAACAGCCGGCATTTTTGTGTCCGAGCTTCTTTTATGCAAGTTAATCTTCCATGCCAGAGCCGTTTATCGCAATGGCACAAATCGGAAGCCTCAAATTTCCGGCTGCCGATTGAAAAACCAGCTATCAAACTGATTTACAATCTATAGCCTACCACCCCAACATCTAAAAAACCTCTAAAACGCAAAAAAATTTTTAGAGGTTTTTTAGAGATTTATCTGCTATAATGAATGCGGTATTAAATATAGAATAAACGGAGGTTTCTATGCGGCTGCTACTGGTTGAAGATGACAAGAAGTTAAACCATTCCTTACAATATCAACTACAAAAAGAAAACATCATTGTCGATGCCTGCTTTGACGGGGAAGAAGCTCTTTTTTATATCAATCAGGGTATCTATGATGTCATCCTTTTAGACCGTATGCTCCCTCTTTTGGACGGAACGGAGCTTCTTACCTTAATGCGCCGGAAAAATAACAACACCCCTGTTATTTTCCTCACCGCTCTTGGTACTCTAAATGATAAAATCACCGGTTTGGATTTGGGGGCGGACGATTATCTTGTAAAACCCTTTGAATTTGAAGAACTGCTTGCCCGCATCCGCTGCGTCACCCGCCGCTCCCCGCTTATTCATGGGGATGATGACCTTTCTTTTGGAGATTTGGTTCTGCACATTGGGGAAAGCAGCCTGATTGGCCCTAAAGGTTCCTGCAGCTTATCGAAAAAAGAAAGCGAACTTTTCCAGACATTTTTCCGTAATCCCGGTCAAACCCTCACGCGGGAACAGCTTTTTGCCAAAGTATGGGGGGTGGATTCGGATATTGAAAACGGCAATCTCGACAATTATATCCACTTTCTCCGCCGCCGTCTCCTAACAGTAGGAAGTCAGGTGGTGCTTCGCACAGTCCGCGGCATCGGCTATTGTATGGAACAGCCTCTATAGCGCACCATCCTGCCCTGCTATACACGATGACCAGACAATAAAGGTTCCTGTGTCAAAAAGCCTGTCCGGCAATGCTGCCGGGCGAATCGTTTGGCAAACCGTCCGACAGACTTCCCGGCAAACGGTTTGGCTGACCTTTTGGCAAACCAACCGACAGACTTCTTGGCACCCACAACCTACAAAGGAAACTGCAAATTTTATCTTAATCTCCATTCCGGAGCGTTTACGCGACGGGTTTATCAGGGCTTATTTGTGACGCTCCGGCACAAATAGCCATGTGATAAAATCAGCTATCGAGCTGATTTTTCACACTACTACCTATAACCTTGCGCAAACACAAAGTATCCGTCCAGACAAAGAAAGGAATCCTATGTTCCGTAAAGTCCATTACCGCCTGACACTTTTATGTGCCGGCATCACCACTGTAATATTGCTTATCATGTCGTTTATCTACTTATATGTCTCCGAAGACAGCCTAAATAAAAGCCAGTTTTTATCCTTTCAACATGCTATGGACAATTTCGTAAGCAATCTTGAGCAGCAAAGCGTCCTGACCCACGAATGGCTCTACCGCATGGAAAGCAACAATTCCTATTTTATCCGCATTACCGACAACGGGGTTCCTTTACTTTTTAACCAGAGGCAGCTTGATGAAACCCGCCGGAACATAGAGGAAAAAGCCCTGGATTACTTCCACTCCATCATTTCCGTTGAAAATCTTCTTGCTACGGACGATAAAACAAGCCAACACTATGAATTTCCTTTCACCGCTTCTTCCGGCGGCGATTATTATGTATGCGTTGCCGAAATCAGCCAGCAGAACCAGCATACCCAGGCCCTTATCCTCTATCCCCTGCAGGAATTGCATGAAAAGATTAAGCATCAACGCATCCGCTTTGCCTTGATTGACCTTGGGGCAATTTTTCTGCTTTCCCTCTTTTCCTTTTTCTTTACTAAAAAGCTTCTTTCTCCTATTGAGCAAAACCGTAAAGAGCAGGTTCAATTTGTAGCCGCCGCCTCCCACGAACTCCGCACGCCCCTTTCCGTTATCCTTTCCTGCGTTTCGGCCATAAAAAAAGCCCCTCCGGAGGAAGAGGACGGTTTTTTATCCACTATCCATGCCGAAGGGCAGCGGATGTCTCAGTTAATTAACGATATGCTTCTGCTCTCCCAGGCGGATGCCCATGCTTTTCCAATCCACCTGCAGCCTACGGAGTGCGATACGTTAACTCTCAACTCATACGAAGCATTTGAACCGATGGCAAAGGAAAAAAATATCTCATTTACCGTTTCCCTGCCGGAAGATACCCTTCTTCCCTGCCTTTGCGACGGGGAACGATTTAACCAGATTACCGCTATCCTGCTGCACAACGCCATTAGTTATACGCCCAAAGGCGGAAAAATCCTCCTATCCCTTTCTTTGGATACTTCCCGAAAGCCGGAATGCCTTATTTTGTCTGTTGCCGACAATGGCATCGGCATCCCCGACCAGGAAAAGGAGAAAATATTCCGGCGCTTCTACCGTACCGACCAATCCCGCAGCGTCAAAGACCATTTCGGCCTTGGGCTGCCCATCGCCAGCGAGATCGCCCGTTCCTTAGGCGGAACTATCCGGGTTGCCGATACGCCGGGCGGAGGCAGCACATTTTTCTTCCGCCTGCCATACACGAAGCCATCCGCCGACTGATAAAATGCTATCCCAATGCCACATCCATTACCATCATAATCACAAATCCAACGGCAAAACCAATGGTTCCCATATTGGAATGTTCCCCTTCTGCCGATTCCGGTATCAATTCCTCCACCACTACGTACAGCATAGCTCCGGCAGCAAAAGCAAGGGTATAGGGGATATAAGGGGTAATCTGTTCCGCCAAAAGCAAAGTAAAGATTGCCGCCACAGGCTCCACTGTCCCTGACAATGCGCCCATAACAAAAGCCTTCCCTTTTCCCATCTCCTCCTTTAACGGAAGGGATATAATAGCCCCTTCCGGGAAATTCTGTATGGCAATCCCCACCGATAAGGCAAGCGCCCCAGCCATCGTAATCGGGCTGCCCCCGGCCATTGCCCCCGCCAGAACAATTCCTACGGACGCCCCTTCCGGTATATTATGGATAGTGACAGCCAACATCAACATAGTCGATTTTTTCCAACTGCTTTTTATACCCTCCTGCTCTCCGCCGTCCAGATGCAGATGAGGCACTACCCTATCCAAAACAAGCAGAAACGCAATTCCAAGCAAAAAGCCTACCGCTGCCGGAACAAATGCCAACTTGCCCATAGGCTCCGATAAATCCATAGCAGGAATCAGCAAAGACCATACGGATGCCGCCACCATCACACCGGCAGCAAATCCAAGCATCGCCTTTTGTACCGTAGCATTCAATTCCCCCCGCAGCAAAAATACGCACATCGCCCCCAAAGCCGTTCCTAAAAACGGGATTGCTATCCCTATCCAAACATTTGCATTCATTCCAAAGCCATCCTTTCATACTTCCTTTTGAAGCTCATACTCTATTTCCATCTGTTCTAAAAAGAACTTGTGCCCCGGAAGATATTTTAACAGCAACTGCAAACTATCTTCCAAATCCGTTTTCCATTCTTCTTCATAATAAAGGCGGATTTCCCCCTTTACCGTCTTATCCTTCCTCTTATAAAATACCGGAAAAGCCATAGCCAAAAGACGTTTTTTCTTATCCCTTACAAAACATCCATCCTTTTTCACATATATTTCCAACACACAAATATAATCTTCGGGTTTGGCCCCTCCTTTTTCTATCCTGCTTTCCCTTGCCTGTATTTCCGCTTCCCCATCTACCTTACTGCCTTGATATTCCGCCAATCCATAAACCAAATCCGCCCCCAGCTTCCGGTTTTTCTCCATCCAAGTTTCCGCCATCTTTTTTGCCTGCCCATATACTTCCTGAGAAAGCATCCTTAATTCCTTCTCTTCTATCTCCAACGGCTGGTGACTATCCGGCAAAGCCTGTTTCCTGTTCCGCTCCATATGGACTGCAATTCCATTGTCACGAAGCCAAAGTATGGCAATATCCATATTCTGCATACTCCATTCCAGGCGGCACAGCATTTTCCCTTCTTTATTATAAATCCTCAAATCATCCTTTCCGCCCGAAGCATTGCATACTATCTTTGCCGAGCCGATATCTTCCAATGTATAACTCTTTACTTTCCCAAAAATATTGCGGTAATACCATTGGTTCCCGCAAACGGCAAGCTGTCTGTTTTTTACCTCAAGGCAGACTAAGATGCCCAACAGGAAAACAGCCGCTATCATCCCATAAATCCATATCGGAATCACAGACAGATGATATAATATCTCCAAAGCCAGGAAAAGCATACCTGCCCCTATAATCAATGCGCCTATACCATATACTATTTTATGCTGTGCAACTGTAAAATCCCTCTCGCTTTCCTCTGGCAAGCTAATTTCATCTTTTAAAACCATACTTTATCAGCCCTTCCTACTCCCCATCTTCCGTGTTTTTGTTTCTTCTGCCCCTTCTGCTCCGCCTATCCCTTTCATAGCTTTTCCAATTATTTAAAAATCTCCCCGCTTACGGAGAGATTTCTATAAAAGATTCGGGTGTCCAAAGGTCTGTCCGGCAGTGCCGCCTGGCATATGGAACAAAAAAATTGTGCGCGTTCCGTTGTACGGAGCATTCCGATGAGCCTCTTAAGGCAAAAATCGTGTTCAGCATTGGCTTCCACGATTTTAGAGTCTCCTCTCCATCGTACAAAAGCCACTTGCCCAATATTCTTTTGTTCCATATGCCAGGCGGCACTGCCGGACAGACCTTTGGACACCCGAATCTATAAAACAAAGTACTAAGCAAAACGATAAGCCGGGTTATGTCGTGAATGATCATCTATCTAGCATTGCCGTTACCGGCAATGTCAAGCGGCCTACCTGAAAGCAGGCCGGGCAAGCCTATCGCTTTCTATTTGGCCTTGCTTCGGATGGGGTTTACATGGCTTTGCCTGTTGCCAGGCAAACGGTAGTCTCTTGCACTGCCTTTCCACCCTTACCGGAAGTTCCGTCAAGCGGAACCCCAAGAACCCGTCACCGGATTCTTCCGCAAAATGATTTGACTCATTTTGCGGGGCGGTTTATTTCTGTTGCACTATCCTTAGAGTCGCCTCCACCGGACGTTATCCGGCATCCTGCCCTATGAAGCCCGGACTTTCCTCACCTGCACCCCTTTTGGGATGCAGCCGCGATCATTTATTCTACTTAGTACCTTTTGTTTCCTTCGCTTATTATAACCGAAATCATTATACTTGGAAACAGCTTCCGCCGATAAACTCCCTGCAAATGGAATTTTTCGGGATGCTGTCGCCGCTCACGCCAATAAAATATTCCATAAATTTTAACAGGCGTTTCGCCTCGTAATACTCCGGCTCCCCTTTGCAGATTCCGAACAGCAACGGTTCCGCATACTGTTTCAGCACTGCCAATTCATAAATCAGCACGGAATTAAACATGGCATCCGCGCTTTCCTGGAACGGGAAAATATATTCCTCTTCCCCTTTCCTGACCGATGCCCACATTCCAATTGTCCGCTTCGCCGGCGTCCCCCTTGTCCTCGCATCCCTCACCATGCGCCGAAGCAAACGGCCATCGGTAGTCGGGATACGGTTATGGTCATCAATATTAATACTGGTAAGGGCGCTAATATAAATTTTATATTTGCTTTCATTGGGAAGGGCATAAGACATGGCATCGTTCAGCCCATGAATCCCTTCCAGCACCAACACATCCTCCGGGCCTAATGTCTTGAAATTCCCCCGGTACTCCCTCTGTCCTGTTTTAAAGTTAAAGCTTGGCAGCTCCACGGTTTTCCCTGCCAGCAAATCCAGCATATCTTTATTGAATTGTTTGACATCAATAGCTTCCAGACACTCGAAATTATAATTGCCGTTCTCATCTTTTGGCGTTTGTTCCCGGTTTACAAAATAGTCATCCAATGCAATCGGATGGGGCGTCAAACCATAGGTGCGCAACTGAATCGACAATCGATGGGAAAATGTGGTCTTTCCGGAGGAAGACGGACCCGCAATCATAACGAACTTTACGCCATTCCTTTTAACAATATCCTCTGCAATTTCCCCAATGCGCCTTTCCTGAAGCGCCTCCTGTACCAGTATAATATCATTGATATTCCCCTGGCAAATCCTATCGTTCAAATCGCCGACGGTACCGATATGCATCATATTACCCCATTCGTCGGATTGTTTCAAGGTCTTAAATAAATTCTCTCTGGACAATATCCGGGGCAGTTTATCCGGTGCCTGCGCTTCCGGCAAAAGCAACATCAGACCGTCTTCATAAGCCGAAACCTGAAAATGTTTTACATATCCTGTCCGTGGAAGCATATAACCATAGTAATAATCATAATATCCATCCAGGCAATAAACATTCACATAAGAGCTTCTCCGATAACGGAACAGCTTTTCTTTTTCCTTCATGCCCTGCTGCCGGAAAATTTCTATCGCATCGCCTATGGGATAAGATTTTTTAATATACGGCAAATCCGCCTCCACCAAATCCCGCATACGCCCGTTCAGTTTTTTTATCAACTCCTCGTTTAACTCCAAATCCCCTTTTATACTGCAATAATACCCGGCTCCGATTGCGAACTCCACCTTCACCCGCTCCAGCCTGTCCGTTCCGGCTACATCCCGCAGTGCTTTAATCATAAGCATCACCGCAGTCCTCACATAAGATTTATGCCCTATCCCATCGCTGACAGTAAAAAAAGAAATCTCGCAGTCCTTTTTCAGCTTTTTAAACAACTCCCTGATTTTCCCATTGACCGTAACCAATGCGATTTGGCTGCTATACTGCTCCTGATAATCCCTTGCAATCGTTTCATAGGAAGTGCCCGCTTCATACTCCCGCTTTTCACCCTTGATTGTGACCGTTATCATAGTGTTCCTCCCGTCCTTCTTACTTTATATAGTTATGCCCCCTACAAATTCATCTTCAAATTCTTTTTCCGTAAAAGTGAAAACATTCTTAAAATAAAAATTTTCAAATTTCTCCAAGTCAAACCGGACAAAATTTTTCTTTCCTTTTCGGCTGAAATACTTGCCAATGGCTACCCTTGAATCCGATTCCTGTATCTGCCTTTGCTCCCCGCCTTTGCTTTTACCTTTTCCTGCTTCCCCTTCTCCTGTTTCCCCTTTTTCTTCCCGGTTTTTCATTTCATTATATACCAGGATAAAGTCCGCATGTTCCCTGCAAAAAGAAAGCCCTTTCCCTGTCATATCGCCAAAAATCAATAAACTGTCATATATCTTTTGGTGAATATTGTATCTTTGCATATAATTTATCTTCCCATTTTTAAATTCGATAAAACTGATATTCCCATCTTTCCCAATATGAAGTGCATCGCTGGAACATGGCATACTCTTAGGTTTTACCCCCAACTCTCTGACATATGCTTTTTTCACCTTGTCAAAATCTACCACCGGCATTTCCGATTCCGTCATATATTTTTTTTGGCCGCTTCCTTTATCCAGAGAAGTTTTCTTTAAAGTGGAAAGATAGTTCTGAAAGATTCCTATTTTATCATCCTGTATTTCCATCCCGGTACCTCAAGTTCTCCAAATCCTGTAACGGTCTTGCCAATTTTGCATAAATACGCTCTATATTTTCGGACACATCCTCTATTTCCGTCCTATCCCCTTTTCCTTCCGTCAAATAATAGCTGCATTTATCCGCAATCCCGTACTTATCCGCATATACTTCTATCGCATTCAAAAAATATGGGCTATGGGTATTCAATAAAATATGGATGCCGAACTCTTTTTGAATCAGGACGATAATCTCGGCAAACTTAAGCTGCCATTCCGGATGCAAATGGATTTCCGGCTCATCCAATATCACAATCCCATTTTCGTCAATCTGCCCGTTCAGCAGCAATTGCTTTAAGATAACAAAGTTCTTCATACCGGTGGAAAGATTGACCACTTCCAAACCATCCTGCAATTTATCCGTCTTATATACATAATTTACCGTATTGCCGTCATCTGACAATTCCCCGTCGCACACATTGTTGAACACATCCAAAATCTTTTGCAGACGTTTTTTCGTCATCACTTCTTCTAAGACACTGATGCTATCTTCCTTTTTACTGCTTCTCAATTTATCCAGCAAATCATTCCTATGGTTTAAAACATTGGAATAGGAGTGATTATCGTATCCACTTAAATTATCCAATACATAGGGGTCGTCCATATAAATGATTTCTTTCATCAAACTGATAAAGCTCCGAACATCCATTTCCCCATTATTTGACGCTTCAAACTCAATTACGTGGTTTTTTATTTCTATACGGACATGGGACTTTTGTTCCGGAAAATTCAAGTGCCCTATTTTTGTTCCAAATTCCACTTCCAAATTTGTTTTTAGTATGCGTTTTACTAGCTCTTCGTCCTCTATATACAAAAATTTGTTGATTTTATCCGCAACGGCGCTTACTTCTTCTTCCTTTAAGCCTCCCCCAAAAAAATCCATATACCTTCTATAGTATCCCATCATCCTGTCAACGATTTTCTGCTTATTTTTCTTGTAATCCTGACTTTCAACCACCTCTTTGGAGAGCCTGAATATCCCATTCCCGTTTGGAATCCTGTTAAATGTTTCAAAAAAATAATTGGTGACCGTTTTCCTGACCGTATTTACTTTTTCAAATTGGATATGTTCTTCCATTCGGTAAAATGCCTTGAATACACAAAAAAGCATTTTCCCTACCGTACTTTTCCCTGTACTATTTTCACCCGCAATTACCGTAATTCCATCCAGCCTGATTTGCGCCTTATTGATTTTCCCCACATTTTCCAGTTCTATTTTCATTTTATTCCTATATTCCCTTTATTCTTTCCGGCACCGCTGTTGTCATTCCATTCCTCTAAACCATCACCCAAAACGGGTTCTTTTCTTTCGCCGCAAAAACACTGATTTGTGGAAATTCCCTTTGGATATACTCCATCATATAAGGTACGAAGATTTTCTCCAAGCCATAGTGCCCAGCATCAATAATAGCCAATCCCTGCGCTATGGCATCCAATCCTTCATGATGTTCAATATCGCCCGTAATCAATACTTCCGCACCGGCTTCCATCGCAGGGCGTATCATGGATTTGCCGGAGCCGGGCGAAATGGCGGCGCATTCGATTGCTATATCCCTTTCCCCGTATATTTTCACGCTCTCCAATCCAAACACCTCTTTAACATAGGAAGCACATTCCTCCAACGTCATCACCTGAGGCAGCATGCCATATCTCCCGATTCCTTCTTTGGAAATTTCGTCTTCATAGGTTATGCTCAAAACATGCCTATCTTTCAGACGCAGTTCGTCTGCAGCCGCGTCCGCCATCCCCATTACGTCAAAATTGGTATGCATGGCGTAATAACTGATGTCGTTTTGCAAAAGCCGTATCAAACGCCTTCCGGTAAAGTCGTCCGTATTGATTCTTTTCACAGGGGAAAAAATCAATGGATGATGAGTCAGCAGCATATCCGCGCCTTTTCTGACTGCCTCTTCTATAACGGATTCCACCGCATCTACGGCAATGCAGATTTTTTGCACTTCTTTCTCTTTCCGTCCGGCAAGAAGCCCTACATTATCCCAGCTTTCCGCAAATGCCGGGGAGCAAAGCTGTTCCAAACTTTTTATCACAGTGCTGCATTCCACGCTTTTTCCATTTCCCATATGCATCCCCATTTCTCCGCTGCCTCGCCATATAACCCACATAAAATCCAAGCGTAAAAAGCCAATCTCTTTCTCTCTCATCTATTACTGGTAATACGCAAGAGCGGTTTCTATATCTTTGATTCTATCCTCTATCTCTTCCTGCCTTTTTTCTTTCCCCTTCCCATTCGTACGCAAGTTTTCCATAATCTGCGTACACAGGGAAGCTTCCCTGTGCAGATAGGTTTCCAATACCGGGCTTTTCTTTTTCAGTAAAACAGGGCCGTACTTATCCTCTACCCGCTGCCTGTCTACAGCATCTATTTCCGGCTTTTCCCCTTCCTCCGAAAGGCCGTCCGGCTCCGCCTTGACCGGTGAGGATAGTTCGGGCAAAACTTTTATTATGGGATAATATTTCCCATCTTCAAAAACCATATCCTCATCTGCAATCCCATATCCCTTTTCCCGCAGATATTCCCTCACCGCCTGTATTTCCGACTGGGGCTGCAAAATAAGTTCTTTCATGGCCAAAAGCTTATCTTTCCCCTCTTCCATAATCTTCATTATCAGCCGACCGCCCATACCGGCGCAAACAAGCGTCTCCGCCTCTCCTCCTGCAAAGGCTTTTACTCCGTCGGACAGCCGGGTTTCTATGTAATCCTCCAAGCCGTATTCCCTCACATGCACCCCGGCTGCCTGTAGCGGCCCTTTGTTCACGTCCATAGCAATCACTTTAGGGCTGATTCCTTTCCGGACAAGGTAAATGGATACGAAACCATGATCGCATCCTACATCGCACACACGGTTTCCTTCCGTCACCATATCCGCTACCGCCTGCATCCGCTTTGACAGTTTTAATGTTAAGCCTTCCCTGCCTTTTTCCGTAAAAGGCACAGATTCCCGCATCAATCCAGATAATCCTTCAGCTTACGGCTTCTGCTGGGATGGCGGAGTTTACGAAGCGCTTTCGCTTCAATCTGGCGGATACGTTCACGGGTTACATTAAATTCCTTCCCTACTTCTTCCAATGTCCGGGCACGTCCATCGTCCAACCCAAAACGGAGCCTAAGCACTTTTTGCTCCCTTTCCGTCAAAGTGCCAAGCACTTCCACCAATTGTTCTTTTAATAAGGTAAATGCCGCCGCGTCCGCAGGCACAGGTACATTATCATCCTGTATAAAATCGCCCAAATGGCTGTCTTCTTCTTCCCCGATTGGCGTTTCCAAAGATACCGGTTCCTGAGAAATCTTTAAAATCTCCCTTACCCGGTCTACTTGCATATTCATTTCCTCCGCAATTTCCTCCGGGGTAGGTTCACGCCCTAATTCCTGCAGCAACTGTCTGCTGACACGGATAAGCTTATTAATCGTCTCCACCATGTGTACCGGGATACGGATTGTCCTCGCCTGGTCAGCAATCGCCCTGGTAATCGCCTGACGAATCCACCAGGTAGCATAAGTAGAGAACTTATACCCTTTCCGGTAATCAAATTTTTCCACAGCCTTAATAAGCCCAAGGTTGCCTTCCTGAATCAAATCAAGAAAAAGCATCCCTCTGCCCACATATCTTTTTGCAATACTGACAACAAGGCGCAGATTCGCCTCCGCAAGACGCTTCTTTGCATCCTCATCGCCCATTTCCATCTTCTTTGCCAGCTCGATTTCTTCTTCCGCACTAAGAAGGGGCACCTTCCCGATTTCTTTCAGATACATCCTTACAGGGTCTTCAATGCTGATGCCGTCCGGCACGGACAAGTCGATGTTCTCCACATCCACTTCATCCTCTTCCGTCAGGATAATCTCCTCGTCATCCACATCATCGTCCTCCGTAATCCGGAGTACATCCACATTATTCTGTTCCAATGTTTCCAATA
>Ga0137307_100841_pt1 | contig 33818 bp, 35 predicted proteins | sample NAcewD2O_March_2_FD_97180 | JGI IMG/M metagenome (GOLD analysis project Ga0137307, IMG submission 97180) | Mouse cecal microbial communities from Vienna, Austria - N-Acetylglucosamine amended D2O_March | ecosystem: Host-associated > Mammals > Digestive system > Large intestine > Cecum | place... | reverse complement strand
GTTTATTCCCCTGTTGTGTTACTATTTCAGGTGGAATATAATGCCGATATCGGCATTATGTTCCTTATGCCGACATTTTTTTAATGCCGATATGTTCATAAAAGCCGAATTATTGCTGATATTTCTTTAAAAGTATCGGCATTAATCTTTATTATGGAGATGTAACAATTAATTCCATAGTAAGGAGGTTTTTATGATTCAAAAAGAATGGGATATGCAATCCCTCAGCGATGCTTTTCTGCAGTCAGTCAGGAGATACGGCATCAAGGAAGTAAGTATGGGACAGTATGAAGTCGTCTGTAAGAAGATAGTCCATTTTTCATCAGAGCATGGTTTTAGCGCCTACTATATGGGGCTTAAAACTGATTACGACGCATTTATCGACGCAAAAGTTCATGATAAATCCATCTGTTATGAGTATGGCAGATTTCAGCATCGTGTTATCAGGATGATGGCATCTCTTGCTGAAACAGGGAAAACAGATTTTTCCGGCTGCTTTAACCCGCCCAAAAGGTATACGGTTTCTGACCAGTCTGAGAAGCTTATTGAAAAAGTCCTTGATTACCACTCACTAAGAGGTGAATCAAAAACAGAGATGTCCACGGTAATGAGGCATTTCTTTAAATATGCTGAGGATAAGTCCGGGACCGCTGATGTGGAAGTAACAGATGATCTTCTGATGGATTTCTTTACGAAAGAGCTTCCCAAAACCAATAAAGGCAGCATGGGAAGATCATTACGGGCAGTCAGGTATCTTTCAGCGTATCTGAAAAATAACGGCAATGCAGAGCTTTTGCTTGATTTCACACAGTTAACTGCAAGAGGTCATCATGTAAGGGTGATACCGCCATACTCCCAGAAGGAAATCAACAGGGCGGTATCTTCCATAGATATCACAACACCTGAAGGACTCCGTGATTATGCAATCATGCTTCTGGCTTTTGATACCGGACTCAGAAGCGTGGACATACGCACACTATGTCTGGGGGATATCGACTGGAATAAAGGTCTGCTGTATCTGGCACAATCAAAAACCGGTGCCCCACTGATACTTCCGTTAAGCGGCCGGGTGATGAATGCCATCGCAGACTATATACTTACAGGGCGTCCTGAATGCAGCCATGATGAAATATTTTTGACTGTAAAGGGCCCTGTAAGGCCAATGAACAAAAGACATGGCGCATTTTCGAGCCTTTGCGACAAATATTTTAATGCGGCGGATGTTGATAAGATTCCGGGGCGGAGTTTCCACAGCCTGAGAAGGTCTTTTGCCACTGAACTGTCTGAAGCAGGGGTTCCGCTTGAGACCATTTCACAGATGCTTGGCCACAAAAGTATAGGGGAGGATAAACCATATCTTTCCTATAACAGGGAGCAGATAGCGTTCTGCGCAATCGGTTTTGATGAAATACCCGTCACACACGGGATATATGCAGGAGGTGGCCGAAATGACAATAAATGACTACCTGAAAGATTATCTCGATAAGATGATGGAATTCCGTGAAGCGGCAGGATACGCTACTGCTACGTATAAAATCACACTTATGCCGTTTATTGATTTCTGCTGCTCTAATTATAAAGATGCCAGTGTGCTGACATCAGATATGCTGGATGAATGGCTGACCCATAAAAGATACACCCTGAATACACAGGCAGTATTTATCGCCTGTCTGCGCCAGTACTGCAGGTATATTAATTTTCTGGGGCGGAAAGCATATATTCCGGATGAGGATTACACACTGAAGCGTATTGCATATGAACCATACATATTTACAGATACTGAGCTGCGGGCTTTATTTTGTGCCATTGATGGATACGGACCGTCTACAAACAATAAAAAATATAGGCCTGAACTTGTCACAGCTCCTATGTTCCGGATGATGTACTGCTGCGGCATGAGGCCTTCCGAACCATTACGCCTCAGGTGCAGTGATATAAATCTTGATGCCGGAGATATCTACATAAGAGAAACTAAGAAACATAAGGACCGCCATATCATCATGTCCCGGGATATGCTTCACCTGTGCAGGGAATACGATGAACTGGCAGGTAAACGTACATGGTTTTTTGAGTACGGAAACAAACCGTATGACAGAAGGTGGATGACAGCGCAGTTTGGGCACTGCTGGAAACGCAGCGGGCTTGGGACTTGCAGAAAACCCAGGCCATATGATCTGCGGCATGCTTTTGCGACAAGGAATCTGATCAAATGGATTGACAATGGACTGGATATAAATAATCTTCTCCCATATCTGAGCGCATATATGGGACATTCGGAGCTTAACAGCACTTTTTATTACATCCATCTTCTCCCGGAAAGAATACGGAATTCAGCGGGTGTGGACTGGAAACAGTTTTCTTCCATCTATGTGAAAGAAGGTGGCAGTATTGAAGATTAAAGATCCTGAGCTTTACAGACTGATGAAAAATTTCCTTACCAGCTACCTTCCTGATACGAAACAGAAAAGCGCTCATACGATCCTTGCATACAGGGATGCCCTTAACCTGTATATGGATTTTCTGGACAGTGTAAAATCAATAAAACTTAAGAATGTCTGCATTTCAGACTTTAATCAGGAGAACATATCTTCCTTTCTCAGATGGCTGCACGAAGAACGCGGCAATGAAAGCACCACAATCAACCAAAGACTTTCGCATATAAAGGGTTTCTGCAAATATGTTCAAAAGAAGGATATCCTGTCTTTTAAGGCTTACAGCGAAATATGCGGAATTGCAGGATACAAAGATGAAAGAGTAAAGGATTTTATATGGCTTGCGGTTGAAGATGTAAAACTCGTGCTCAAACAGCCTGACATAAATAAAAAGACCGGCATAAGAGACCGCTTCTTTATTGCCCTGATGTATGAGAGCGGATGCCGGGATGATGAAATACTGCACATGAAACTTAAAAATATAGTCATAAATAAAGCAGGCGAACCCGATGTCCACATATTTGGGAAAGGAAACAAACACAGGTGCACGCCGCTTTCAAAAGATATCATACCATATTTTAATGAGTATTGCAGACTATACCATCCAGATACTGAAAAAAATAATGATGAGTTATTGTTTTATACACTCAGGAAGGGGATAAAATGCCAGATGTCCCAGGATAATGTCCAGCGTTTTATGAAAACATATGAGAAGAAAGCCCAGGAAATCAATGCGTATATTCCACATCTCCATCCACATTTATGGAGAAGAACGCGGGCCATGCATCTTTATCTAGCAGGAGTTCCATTACCGCTTGTGTCGGAATGGCTTGGGCATTCAAACATGGAAACAACCCAGATTTATGCAAGGGCAACTGACGAAATGAAACGGCAGGCGCAAAGAAAACTCGGTGAAAAGGAAGAATCCGTATTTAAAGATGATACTGCATTCAAATATGCAGATAATGAAGCTGTACTCAAGAAACTGGCGGGGCTTAAATAATTAATGCCGATATATGCTGTGGTGGGGATGCATTGCTACAGCATATATCTAAAAATATCGGTATTAAAAAAATGTCGGCATAAGGAACATCGAGGTCAGTTACTATGAGCAGAAAACGTTCTGGTCATTATGCAGCTACATGGTTCGCAGCAGTAAAGGGATAGAAATGCTGGTCAATTTGATTAATGTCACATACTGCGCAATGAAAATGCTGCCTTATCAGGATGAAGTTTTTTCAAAATACCGTAACGAAAGCGTGCAGGAACTCCGGTTCGCTCTCAGTGAGGAAATTCGCCGGCAGGTATTTTATGCCACTTTCCTGCAAAATGTCGAAACGGGCATAAAATCAAGTGTCTTTACAAAGGTACTGAAACAGCTGCTTTGGCATCAATGTAGCGGTTGGCATAAGTTGTAAAGTGGTGTTAATTCTAAGAACTGGGATTTAATGCATTATCATATCCTCTATTATATCAATTGTTAAACCACTTGTATCAATACAATTTCCCAAAGAAGAGAAAAACGATAAGGATTTTAAACTTATTTCAAGCCATTCATTTGTTCTCCATTCACAATTTTTATCGCTTTCCCATCTATTTACCAAAGTATTTTTATCACATGTCAAAGTAAAACTTTTTACTTCTAATTCCATATCGGAAATGCCATCAACAACTTTTTGATAAACCCATTGTTCATCCATCAACCATACCAATACAACCATTTTACATATTGAACATTTCTTATAGTTATCAATCATATGCAGAATATTATCTATCGCCATTATTTTGGTTTCTCGATTTCCTACAAATGGGTGAATATCTAAGCACCAATCTCCATCAATAAAAGCTGTTCCTGTATATTTCTCTGCAATATATTTTCCTACCGTTGTTTTTCCCACTCCCATAGGACCATTTATAATTATCACTTTCATATTATATCTCCTACAATATTTTTTTACTAAATCATTCTTTCATATAGAAACTCGCCAGAAAATTCCGATTCACTTCTTTACTAACCATGAATATTTTATCACATAGAAAATTAGACGTCATTCCTTTATCCGCAAATTTTACCTTTATTCCTAAAGACACAAACAGGACACTCCCGTATCTGAAAATGCCCTGTTTCTCATTCGTTTAAATTATTATGTACAATCCTTCTCGATAAGAAATTTATCTCGCTCCTCCATCACTTCTGTAGCCATCAATGCGCCTAAACTATATCCTCTGATAAACCTGTTTTGCGCGTCGCAGTTATGTTCATTTCCAATTGCTTCTAACAGCTTCTGTAAAAGCCCGTTCTGTTCCTCATTGAGCTTTTCCTCCAGTTTTTTAAGGAATGTGCATACCTGTTCACAGTATTTTTGATGCTCTGGTGAGCGTTTCTCTATCACTACATTTACAAGGAGCTGCTCATCGGAGAATGCATCTAAAATCTTTCCCACTCTGTTATCCTGTCCTTTCCTACCCCCGCATATCGCATTATGATGTACCAACGCAAAAAATTTTGTTGGACTTCCGGTATTCTTGTTGTACCCAAAATCCGCATCACATGGGGCAATTTTACTCTGAATTTTGAATTGTTAATCTTCTAATAATACACGTTTTCTTTCTATCATTTCCCCGATTCTCTCGATATATTGGGAAACATCTTTCACATTTTCGCTTCGCTTGATCAGCCCGTCAGGGTATACCCTTTTTGATACGCTCCCAGCTCCGCAAGCGACTATGGTCTGTTTCTCCTCCATAATCAGAATATTATAAATCCCATACTTCCCCTCTCTCGCATACCCCACATTCTCAAAATTCCCCGACATATTTTTCTGCCTGTAGAGATAATATGGTTTCATCTCCAGTGCATATGCACCTTTCTGGGCAATGTCCATTGTGCTGTCTGTATTGCGAAGCGTCTCTATACCGTTTTCCTCAATCCACTGGCTGAGTTTGGACGCCCGCTTGACGGCAAGCGAATGTACGGTCAGACTGTCGGGATTTAGTTTGCAAATTTCATGAATTGTGTTCTGCACGTCGGATTCCAATTCCCCGGGAAGTCCTAAGATGATATCCATATTAATGTTGTCAAAGCCTGCTTCCCGCGCCAGCCAAAAGGCGTCCTTTACCTGTGCAACTGTATGCTGCCTGCCAATGTATCTTAGGGTTTCATCTTTCATTGTCTGCGGATTCACCGAGATACGGGTCACGCCGCGCTTTTTCAGCACATCAAGCTTTTCCCTCGTGATGCTGTCTGCGCGCCCTGCTTCCACGGTAAATTCTGTCACCTGCCGAAAATCAAACTGGTTGCGTACATACTGTAACAGCCTGTCCAGTTCTGCCGCTTCCAGCGTCGTAGGCGTACCGCCGCCAATATAAACTGTGTCTAAAATCTTGTTCTTATATGTTTCCGCAACAAAATCAATTTCCTGAAATAGCGCCTGCAAGTATTCTTCTACCCGTTTGCGCCATACCGCGATGGGGTAAGACGTAAATGAACAATACAGGCATGTTGTTGGGCAGAACGGAATGCCGATATAGAGGCTATAACCGTCCTCATAGTGAAGCCTGTCAAGGATTGCTTTCTCGCGTCTGGCAATGTCGAGACTTAACTGCGCTTTCTCATCACTGACAGCGTGTGCCGCTTTCAGCCATGCGACAATCTCCGCATCTTCTTTGCCCTCTGCCAGCATTCCCATAGCGAGCTTCGTCGGACGGATACCTGTTAGATTCCCCCATGGAAGTGTCTTTCCTGTATAGTCGCACAAATCTTGATATATCGAAAGCTTGCACTCCTTTTTTATGACATCTGTGTCATTTTTATAAGTGTGCACATACTCTTTTCTGACATCTATGTCAAGTATGACGTTCATGCTGTCATTAAAAAGCTGTATAATTACTTGCTTTTCGTCATCTTGATGCTCCTCCTGCGCCTCTGCCGCATACACCCTCACATCGTGCTCTGGATAAAATGATTTGAGCAGCGCATGCAGATCATATTGATAATTTTCCCTGTTTGTATATACATGTATCATCTCTATACCCCTTATGTACTTTGGTACGCATACAAATCACAACTCTTCCCACTCAATACAGGACGGTTTTTCCTGTGTATGAAAAAACGCTGACGCACATTGCAGTGCCTTTTCAATGGAAAGTATCTGGTATCCCGCCACGGAATAATCATTCCCGCCGATTTGCCAGCGAAAATCATCTTCCCGTCCAAGGTCGCCTATTGATGCAAAAATCTCCTCATTATCCTCGGAAAAATAATTCACGACAGCCTGCCGGCCTTTGACCAGAATCGAGAGCGTGCAGGGATCGTCTGTACTTTCCTCATGATAGAGATGAATCTCATTGTCCTGACCTGCGTACAGTATTTGCCGTATTTGCTGCTCGTATTCCTCATAATCTGAGTATTCATGACAACAATTTAAATCATTTATAAACATTTTTATCCTCCAGTTCACCGCAAAAAAATCCATGCCTATGCCAAGCATGGATTATATTTTCTCTCATATCCGACGGTGGTTGCATCTCCATGTCCCGAGTAAAGCTTCACCTCATCAGGAAGTGTCATAATTCGCTCCCGGATAGAATCGCCTAACTGCCGCATCGAGCCAGAATAAAAATCAGTTCTTCCGACAGAACAGTTAAAAATCGTATCGCCGCAGAACAAGGTTTTATCCTCGGCAGCGTAAAAACAGCAGCCGCCCTTCGTATGTCCCGGCGTATGGAGAACTTCAAAGTCTACGCCCGCCATGGAAAATGTTTGTTTGTCATGAAAATATTCATCTGCCTCGAAACCATATGCTTTGCCAAACCAGCCAGAGAGATTCTTTTCCGGGTCCTTTAAGATCTCGGCTTCGTCCTCATGGGCATAAATTTTTGCGCCGCTGAGTTCCTTGAGCTTCAAGGCGCCGCCCGTATGGTCTCCGTGGCCGTGTGTCAGCAAAATGCCTGCAATCTTTTCAAATCCAAGGCTTTTCACGTCCTCATACACAATCTCTCCATTGTCTCCGGGGTCGATCACCGCGATCTCATCCGCGCCTTCTCTGTACACATAATAACAATTAGTCTGGCAGGCACTCAGTACCCTTCTCTTTACTTTTAAATCCGCCATATCAGCCTGTAGTCCTTTCAATATCAATCACACTGTCAATCAGCCGCAGCTTATCGACAATCATCTGAAGCTCCTCCCTGCAGGTTATCTCAAAAGTCATTGCAATGGTTGCGATATCCTGCTTATTGGTTCTGGTATTCACAGAACGGATATCAATGTTTTTCTCTGTCAGGGTCTTTGTGATATCCGCGAGCAGACCACTTCGGTTCTGCGCGTAGATCACGATTTCTGTCAAATATTTCTCTTTCCGCTCTGCCGCCTCCTCAGGCTGCCACTCTGCATCAATCAGTCTGGAACGGTCTAAATCTGTCAGGCTCATAATGTTGATACAGTCTGTCCTGTGAATGGAAACACCGCGCCCGCGTGTGATAAAGCCCACAATCTCATCACCGGGCACCGGCGCACAGCAGCGTGAAAACCGCACTGCCACGTCATGAATCCCCTTGACGGATATCCCCGTCTTGCTCTTGGGCTTCATCAGCTTATTCGCATTATTTTCCTGTATCTGTGCAATCAGTTCCTCGTCTGTCGCCTGCTTTTTGTTCTCCTTGGCATACAACTCCTGCATACGGTTGATGACCTGCCCTTCCTTGAGGGCGCCATGTCCGATTGCCGCAAGAACTGCATCCCAGTCATTAAAACCATATTTGTGCATCACTGCCCGTTGCAGTTCAGCTGTCAAAATCTCCACCACATTTACATTTTTAGACTTGCAGTAGTTCTGAAAAAGTTCCCTTCCTTTTAGAATGTTGTCCTCCTTCAGCTCGCTCTTAAACCACTGCGAAATCTTGTTTTTTGCCTGTGATGATTTGACAATGTTCAGCCAGTCGCGGCTTGGCCCCTTGGAGTTTTGGGAAGTCATAATTTCGATACAGTCACCGTTATTAATCTGATAGTCGATTGTAACAAGCTTCCCGTTCACTCTGGCGCCAATCATTTTATTGCCGACGGCACTGTGGACACTGTATGCAAAATCAATCGGGGTAGACCCCGCCGGCAGATTCTTCACATCTCCTGCCGGTGTGAAGCAGTATACATGGTCCGAGAACAAATCTAAATCGCTCTTTAAGAGCTTCATAAATTCCTTGTTGTCCGCGGTATCCTTCTGCCACTCAAGAATCTGGCTGAGCCACGCGAGCTTCTCCTCCTCGCCGCCGCTCGAAACTTTGCCGTCACTTGCCTCTTTATATTTCCAGTGTGCAGCGATACCATACTCCGCAACCCGGTGCATCTCAAACGTCCGAATCTGTATCTCAAACGGCACACCCATCGAACCAATCAGTGTCGTGTGAAGTGACTGGTACATATTTGCCTTGGGCATCGCGATATAATCTTTAAACCGCCCGGGCATTGGCTTATACATTTCATGAATCACACCGAGCGCCGCATAACAGTCCTTGACTGAATCAACAATAATGCGCACCGCAAACAAGTCAAAAATCTGATCGATGGTTTTTCCCTGATTTTTCATTTTTTTATAAATACTGAAAAAATGCTTCACCCTGCCGTCAATCTGCGCGTCAATTCCCGCGTCTATAATGTGTTCTGTCACTTCGTCCACAATGTCCTGCACATACTTTTCACGCGCATCTTTCCGCAAAGCGATTTTTTCCACCAAATCATAATAGGCTTCTGATTCCAGATATTTTAAGGATAAATCATCCAGCTCGATCTTAATCTTGGAAATGCCAAGCCGCTCCGCAAGAGGTGAATAAATGTCCAGTGTCTCGCGCGCGATGCGTTTCTGGCTCTCTGGCGATTTATATTTTAATGTTCGCATATTGTGGAGGCGGTCGGCCAGTTTAATCAAAATCACACGGATGTCTTTCGTCATTGCAAGAAACATTTTCCGCAGATTCTCCGCCTGAAGCTCTTCGCGGCTCTTTTGTAAATCGGGGGCGGCGTCCCCTGTATACTGTAACTGCTCTAATTTGGTAACACCGTCAACAAGCAGCTCGACATCCGGGCCAAACTCCTCCTTGAGCTGCGCATTGGTCATAATGGTATCTTCAACGACATCATGCAAAAGCCCTGCAATGATTGTCTCCTTGTCAAGTTCTAAATCCGCAAGAATGATCGCCACACACAGCGGATGAACGATATACGGTTCTCCTGACTTTCTGACCTGATCTTTGTGCGCTACACAGGCGGTCTTGTATGCCTTGTCAATCATCGAGATATCATCGGAGGGATGATATTTATGCACACGCCGAACAAGCCCCTGATATAACTCATCGGGGCTTTGAAATTCCTTGATATATTCGATTTTCCGTTCATCTGTTTTTCTGGACCCCGTCTTACTTCCGTTTATGATCAGGGAGTCCTCATATGCTCCTGTTCTTGTCTGTTTCTCATCTGTCACTTCGCATCACCAGCCATATTCAACAAAATATTTATACAATCTGTTTCCTACTTGCCCTCATAGGTTATCGCTGCATCAAGCCTGTAGCCTGCAATCCGCTCTCTACCATTTAAACCTGCAAGCTCCATCAGCACAACGACCCCTACTACCTCACCGCCAAGTGACTCAATCAATTTGATCATGGCTTCTGTCGTACCTCCAGTCGCAATCAGGTCATCGACTACCAGCACCTTCTGTCCCGGCTGAATCGAATCCTTATGCATCTCTATGGTTGCTTTGCCGTATTCCAGATCGTAGTCTATAGAAACAGTCTCTCTTGGAAGCTTTCCTTTTTTTCGTATCAGGACAAAAGGTTTGCGGCTGTTATAGGCAATGGGGGTCCCAAAGATAAAGCCCCTTGATTCAGCGCCTGCCACCACATCGTATTTCAAATCTTTTACCAAATCCTGCATGGTATCTATCGCAAGATGCAGCCCGTCCGCATCCTGCAAAACGCTCGTCACATCACGGAAAATAATGCCAGGTTCTGGAAAATCAGGTATCGCTCTTACGTATTCTTCCAATTTTTTCATAATGTATACTCCAATCTTTTATAAATTTAAAATTTTTTCATACATTTTCATAAGAAGTTTCTAAAAAATTTACTTGAATATCATTATTATAGTATTATTTGAATGTGAAGTCAATTCTTTTTATTTTTACAAATGCTTTTAACAACTGCTGCTCCGTTCAATTTGCATATTGATTTTGCATGAACAACAGGCTATAATGTAGACGGTACAGCAAATACGATAAATACTACATGACGAAAGAGGGGGAAATAATATGGAATCGTATTTCATGTTTAAGAATCTGGCAATCATTCTCGTTGCCGCGAAAATCTGCGGAATCGCTGCCAGAAAATGCAAAGCGCCGCAGGTGGTGGGCGAGATCATCGCAGGACTTTTGATTGGGCCAAGCCTTCTGGGCTGGGTGGAGCAGTCAGACTTTCTGGTACAGCTTGCAGAGGTCGGCGTCGTATTGCTGATGTTCTCGGCTGGACTTGAGACGGACTTAAAAGATTTGATGAAAACAGGACCGATTGCCGCGCTGATTGCCTGTACGGGCGTCTTTATTCCGCTGGTCTGCGGCGCATTGCTCTACATGGCATTTTACGGCTTTGCACCCTGGGGGTCTGAGGAATTTTACAAGGCAGTTTTTGTCGGCACAATCCTCACGGCGACTTCTGTGAGCATCACCGTCGAATCTCTAAAAGAAATGGGAAAATTAAAAGGAACCGTCGGCACGACGATATTAAGCGCAGCGATTATCGACGATATTATCGGCATTATCGTACTGACCTTCGTGATCGGCTTTAAGAGTCCGGAATCAAAACCTGTAACGGTACTTGTCAACACAATATTGTTTTTTGTGTTTGCAATTGTGATTGGTTTTCTCTGCTACAAGCTGTTTCAGTACATAGACAACAAGTATCCGCACACAAGACGTATTCCAATCATGGGACTTGCGCTCTGCTTTGCGATGGCGTATATCGCAGAAAAATATTTTGGTATTGCGGATATCACAGGCGCATATGTAGCTGGCATTATCCTTTGCTCAATCCGTGATTCCGAGTATATTGCCGCGAAAATGGATACGAACTCCTACATGCTGTTTGGTCCGGTGTTCTTTGCCAGTATCGGGCTAAAGACCAATGTGGAAAGCGTGAACATGAGTATTCTCGTCTTTTCCATCGCATTTGTCGCTGTTGGTTTAATTTCTAAGATTATAGGCTGCGGTCTGACGGCGCGTCTGTGTAAATTTAATGGCATTGATTCGTTCAAGATTGGTGTCGGCATGATGACAAGAGGTGAGGTTGCGCTGATTGTGGCACAGAAGGGACTGACGGCGGGGCTGCTGACGCCGGTGTATTTTACCTCTGTGATATTTTTAATCATCGTTTCGTCCATCTTGACGCCAATTATATTGAAAATATTATATGCAAAAGATGCTGCTTCCCCAACATAGCTGGGGGAGCATTTTTAGATTTTTACCCCGAAACAAATCTCCTGCCCCTCCGCCTGCTCTAACAACTCCACTGTAATCTCCCCTTTGTGGCGCTTTGCAATCTGGTTTGCCTGATACAGCCCTAGTCCTCTGTCCTCGCGGTTGTTTTTGGTCGTGAAGCCTTTTTCAAAAAAATGGGAAATCTCACTCATAGTCAGATTTTCCACTTGATTTTTAATCATAAAAATCAGCTTGTCATTTCTGGCATCCAGCACCATCTCCACCTGATTCTTCTGCGGTGTCGCTGCCTCGAAGGCATTGTCCGTCAGCGTTCCAATGATTTCGACAAGCGCATGTTCTGACACAGGTGTCACGATTTCCTGACTCAGCACCTGTATGTCAATGTCGATAAAGGCAGGCGCACTGATAATCTTACTATATAAAAAGCCCGCCAGTATCTTGTCCGAAATGCGCAGCAGCGCCGGATTACACCGGGATTTGTCACCGTATATATCCTTGCAGTACGCCGACTGCGCCCTGACCAGCTCGTCATAATCACCGATGGTTACATGCATATTCAGAATCGCATTCATATGATTGTCAAACTCATGCTGCCGCGCCCTGATATCCTTTGTCAACTCCTCCATCGGCTTTATGTACAGCTTGTATATTTTCAACTCCTGCTCCTGCCGCCGCAGCGCCGCATAGTTCTGCGTCCAGTCAAAAAAGCCAAATATAATCACCGAAAAGACAATGCCAAACAGTACCATTACCTTGATATCCAGCGTGTGACTCATGTACAGGTCAACCAGCAGATACAATGCAATGATCAGCGCAACCACACAAAAGATTCTATACAAAAATTTTCTGCCAAGCTCAGCCATCACCGCGCACTCCTTCTACATTTACATTTGCCCATTAAGCTATTTCTCCAAAATATTTAGGTGATATTCTGCTAGACCCCAAGGAATCACACGCACAGTCTTTTTTTGATATCACTTTTGTACGTAATGCCAATCTCCACCTGCTCGCCGTTTTTCATGCGGATCAAGCCATTCACCGCATCTACATACTCAATATAGTCCAGATTTACAACACACATGCGGTGCACCTGCAAAAATTTATCAGTAGGCAGTTTTTCGAGCAGTTGTCTGATGGATAGATATGGAATCTTCATTTCTTCTTTTGAGAGTATTAGCTGGACGCCCCGCGGCACTGCTTTCACGCACACGATATCCTTGCAGAAGATCTTATAATTGATGCTGTCCTTTTTGACGACCACAAACGCGTCCCGCGTCTCTCCCTGCTGGGACAAAAACAACAGCTTTCCGGCAAGCTTCTCAATGTCCTGTTCGTTGTACGGCTTGATAAGATACTGATAACAGTGCAGCTCTCTGTACGCTGTGAGCTCCATATTTGCCACTGAGGTGATCATCACAATCGGCGTGAACGCATACTCCCGTCTCATGCGGACTTCGCGCGCGAAAGTTATCCCTGAGATATCCTCCTTGTCATGCATGTCAAGATTGATGTCCAGCAAAAAAGCCTGAAAGGGCTGCGCTTCGTTCTCAAGCGCAGCCCTCGCCTCTTTTAGACTATTCACAGGAACAGCGCACACCCTGTCAGATACTTTTTCCAGCATCGCAGTAATCGCATTTAAGCAGTCCTTACTGTCCTCTAGCACTAAGATCCTCGTCATGTGTATCGTTCCTCCTGTTATGTTGTTTTAGTTCAGCGCTTCTGCGCCAGTTATTTCAAGATTTCCCCAACAGATTTCGTCAGCCCTGCGACTCCTTGGATTTCCGAAGGAATGATAATCTTTGTCGCGTTGCCGTTTGCTGCTTTCTCAAATGCCTCAAGCTTCTTGATTGTGAGCACTGCTTCGTCCGCGCCTGCTTCCTTTAAGAATTTAATACCCTCTGCGTTTGCCATCTGCACGACGCGGATTGCCTCCGCCTGACCTTCCGCCTCGCGGATACGCTTCTCTTTCTCAGCCTCCGCGCGGAGAATTGCAGCCTGCTTTTCAGCTTCCGCCTCAAGAATGGCTGATTCTTTCTGGCCCTCTGCCACAAGAATCGTCGATTTTTTCTCACCCTCTGCACGAAGAATCGCTTCACGGCGCTCACGCTCTGCCTTCATCTGTTTTTCCATTGCATTTCGGATTGCCTCGGGCGGAATGATGTTCTTTAACTCGACGCGGTTGACCTTGATACCCCACGGGTCTGTGGCAACATCTAGCGCTGAGCGCATACTTGTATTAATTGTTTCCCTCGACGTGAGGGTCTGGTCAAGCTCCATCTCACCGATAATATTTCGCAGTGTTGTCGCAGTCAGCTTCTCAATCGCCATAATCGGATTATCCACGCCATACGCGTACATCTTTGGGTCTGTGATCTGGAAAAATACAACCGTGTCGATCTGCATGGTTACATTGTCCTTTGTGATTACAGGCTGCGGCGGGAAATCCACCACCTGCTCTTTCAGATTTACTTTCTTTGCAACTCTGTCCAGAAAAGGAATCTTAAAATGCAGCCCTACGCCCCATGTCGTATCATATCCGCCAAGCCGTTCTATAACGTATGCATACGCCTGCGGAACGATACGCACATTTGTCGCCAGAAGCACAATCATAATAAATAATATAACCAATAAAATTTCTATCATACGGAAACCTCCTCCTCATAACCTTACAAACATGTTTCAGCCATCTTCATACTTCTCTACGATCAGCCGCACTCCTTTGATGTCAACGACCTTTGCAAGACTTCCTGCCGCGATTTTGTTCTGGTCCCCGTCCGCGCGCACTGTCCATTCCTGACCGTTTACAACTGCGCTTCCCTGACCTGCAATGTTGTCAACATCCTGTGTGATTCTCACTACTTTTCCGATGATTCCCTCGTAATTCGTCCTTGTGCGCGTATTGTTTATGTAACGTATCGCCAAGGGTCTTGTGAATATCAGCATTCCGAGTGATACCAGCAGAAATACTGTCATCTGAAGTATGATTCCGCCTCCCAGCATCGAGACAATAATTGCAAACAATGAGCCGATTGCAAACCAGATGGTAGTGAGTCCTACCGTTACAATCTCAATGATAATGAGTACGATCATGGCAGCAAGCCACGCCATTGTGTTTGTCATGAAATCTCCTCCTTTCTTTTTCACGCACTCAGGAGTCTTTGCAGTAACCTGATCTTCCTGATACCTATACCTTACCGCATCTTTTCATTTCACACAATGGGTTTTGCGTGAATCGCGTGATTTCCGTATTTAATGCATGTTTATCCATTGATACCCTGACGGTAGGCGGCCAGCTCCTTCTCAAAGGCTTCTGTCTTGTCATAACCGCAGGAGAACATCTCTGGGCAGAAGCCCCTGTAAATGCACTCCCTCACCATGCAGCTTGCAAGCTCTGGCTCTGTCTTTGCCACCTCCTCCTTGACAAGCTGCCACGCCTCACGCGTCTCAGGACTGGCACAACTGCATAGACGCTTGCGGCTGATATTGATTAACGCCTGCGCGTCCGCCTCGCACGCATGGTTGACCAGCGCGCCCTGCGGCAGCTCATCACGGCTGACGCCTGTACGGTCACTGCGCTGTGTGGATACCCAGTGTTCAATTCCTATTTTATGACGCACCATATGTACACTTACCCAAGATTTTAAATCTTTCCAGCGCCAGTAGAATTTCATGCGCCGGATTGGTGAATGTTCTGACAAGATCAGTTTCCGCTTCCAGACAGAATCTGGATATTTTCCCGTGGTCTTGTTGATGGTATTCATGGCAGCATCTTTGATATCCTGCCAGTTATCCTCGTGTTTAAACTGATCAATCTGCATTTTTATTCCCTCTCTTTTCTGGCCTCCGACAATCTCCTGACAGTTCCCTCGAGCTGCGCTCTCTCAGAAGAAAGCTCTTTGATTAGCTGGTACAGCGTCCAGTTAATATTTTTGGGGGTGGTGACTGCCTTGAGGTGCACTGGCGGAATTCCTACATTTTTATAAGACAGTAAAAATTCATCTAAACTTTTGTTCTGTATTCCTGAAAAGATAATAATTTCCGGCATACCAAAGATCGCTGGCGGTTTCTCGGTCTGCGTCCAGTCCAGCGGAGTGATGTTTTTCAAACCAACAAGTTTTCCAATCTGTGTATTGAGGTCTGACGGCTTTAACGGTTTCATTTCGATGGACATACTCATGCCAATTACTTCCATCTGTATCTTTTTCTTTTCGTCCTGCACATAATACAAAATTATGCCCTTTTTCTCTTCCATTCTCACACCATGCCTTTCTATGAACAAATTCTATGAACAAATTCTATGAACAAATCCTATAAAAATTTGTCGATCGCCTTTTTGAGCTCCTCGATCGCTTCTGTATCATTCTCCCGCACCGCATCGACAATACAGTGGTCAATATGATCTTTTAAAATCACGCGGCTGACGCCGCCGATTGCAGACTTGACCGCCGCAAGCTGGATTAATACTTCACTGCAATCCCTGCCGTTTTCCACCATCGTTTTCACAGCTTTCATGTGGCCTATGATTTTGGACATTCTGTTTAGGACTGCTTTGGTTTCTTTATGTGTATGTGTGTGCGTATGTGCAACGCCCAATTCATGCATTTTTTCATGTGTCAGTTCTTTTTCCATCTCAATCTCCCATGCTGTCCCAAAACGTTATACAAAATCTGACAATACCGTATTGCTGACATCAATTCCTGCATCTGTCAGCGTGATGATATCGCCCTCCTGCGCCATCATTCCCATCTGAAGCCACTTTTGCAGCGCAGAACCATATATTTCATTGATGTCCGCCTCAAAGCTGTCGGCAAACTCCTGCTTCGAGACGCCTTCCATCATGCGCAGCCCCAGAAACATAAATTCCGCCATCTGCTCTAAGTGAGAAAGTCTGGTTACAGCCTCCTTCACAGTTTGTTCTGAACTTACGTTCTCTGCCAGCCGACTGTCATACTGTTTTAAATTGTGTTCCTGAAACACGGTAAGATACCGTTCCATCTCCTTTGTGTTCTCCCACCGCCAGTTTCCTACCGTAGAGCTGGCACCTAGTCCAAACCCTGCAAAATCTGCCGTATGCCAGACTCCCCGCTGCCAGTAAATACCATTATGCCTGCACTCAAAACCAGACTTTGCATAGTTTGAAATCTCATAGCGGCGATAGCCATGCTTTGCCAGTATCCGTTTGGTCTCCTGATACATCTGCCTGTCCTCCTCCTCGTCAGGCACAGGCGCCCATGTATCCCGGTGTTCATAGAGCGGCGTCCCCTCTTCTATAATCAGGCTGTACGCCGAGATATGCTCAGGCTGCAACGCCACAACCTTTTCAAGCGTCCGAATCCAGTTTTCTATATGCTGCCCCGGCAGCGCAGACATCAGATCAATATTAATATTCGCAAAACCAGCCTCTCTTGCCTGATGATACGTCTGTAAAAACGCTTCATACGTATGAATGCGCCCTAGCATTTTCAGCTCGGCATTATCCGCAGACTGCAAGCCAATGCTGAACCGGTTTATGCCAGCCTGTTTCAAGCTCACAAGCTTATCCCAAGCTGCTGTTCCCGGATTCATCTCCAGTGTGATTTCTGCATCTGCATCCATGCGATAATGCGCTCTCAGACAATCTAATATTCTGGCAATATCCCCGGCTTCTAAAACAGACGGGGTGCCGCCGCCAAAAAAGATGGTTTTGACGGTATACGCCGCATAATGCTTGGATTCCCAGACAATCTCCCTCAGCAGCGCCTCCACATATTCCTGCTGCCGCTGTCTAGTCGCTGGTCCTGAGAGAAAATCGCAGTAGACACATTTTTGGATACAAAAAGGAATATGAATGTACACCCCCATTGAACGCATTGCATGAATACCCCGCTATTACTTTGAATCATCGAGCTTGAGCACTGACATAAACGCCTTCTGCGGAATCTCGACATTGCCGACCTGCCGCATACGCTTTTTGCCCTCTTTTTGCTTCTCGAGAAGTTTCTTTTTGCGCGTGATATCGCCGCCGTAGCACTTTGCCAATACATCTTTGCGCATTGCCTTGACGGTCTCACGGGCAATGACCTTGCCGCCCACTGCCGCCTGTATGGGTATCTCGAACAAATGCCGCGGAATCTCGTCTTTTAGTTTCTCGCACATTCGTCTCCCCCTGTCGTAAGCAGATTGTTTGTGCACGATAAAGGACAAGGCGTCCACCTCCTCCTTGTTGATGAGGATATCCAGCTTGACAAGCTCAGACTGCTCATATCCTTTGATATCGTAGTCAAAAGACGCATATCCTCTCGAGCGCGACTTGAGTGCGTCGAAAAAGTCATAGATAATCTCATTTAATGGAAGTTCATAACGCAGCAATGCCCTTGTTTCCTCCACATACTCCATGCCAAGATAGCGCCCGCGCCGCTCTTGGCAAAGCTCCATAATCGAACCGATAAATTCCGTCGTGACCATGATTTCTGCCGTGACAATCGGTTCCTCCATATAGTCAATCTCCGAGGGGTCTGGCAGGTTCGACGGGTTGGTCAGCTCTATCATATCGCCGTTTGTCTTGTAAACCTTATAGACAACGCCCGGCGCCGTCGTCACAAGGTCAAGATTGTACTCGCGCTCGAGACGCTCCTGTATGATTTCAAGGTGCAGCAGCCCTAAAAATCCGCACCGGAAACCAAAGCCCAGCGCGATGGAGGTCTCAGGCTCATAGAACAGCGACGCATCATTTAACTGCAGTTTTTCCAGTGCGTCCCTCAAATCAGGATATTTTGCGCCGTCTGCAGGATAGAGTCCGCAATACACCATGGAGAGCACCTTCTTGTAGCCCGGCAGCGGCTCTGCGCAGGGCTTCTCCGCATCTGTAACCGTGTCACCGACTGCGGTGTCCTTCACATTTTTGATAGATGCGGTCAGATACCCCACCATTCCGGCGGAAAGTTCTTCGCAGGGAATAAACTGTCCTGCGCCAAAGTACCCTACCTCCACAACATCAGCCATAGCGCCTGTCGCCATCATCTTGATTTTTGTTCCTTTCGAAACCCTGCCCTCCATAATGCGGCAGAATACAATGACACCTTTATAAGAATCGTAGACTGAATCGAAGATAAGCGCCTGCAACGGATTGTCCGCACTGCCCTTGGGGGCTGGAATTTTAGCGATAATCGCTTCCAGCACGTCCTCTATGCCCACACCATTTTTGGCGGAGATCAGCGGCGCATCCTGCGCCTCGATGCCGATGACATCCTCAATCTCATTTTTCACCCAGTCAGGACGCGCGCTTGGCAGGTCAATCTTGTTGATGACCGGAAACACGTCAAGATCGTGATCCAGCGCAAGATACACATTTGCCAGTGTCTGCGCCTCAATCCCCTGCGCTGCGTCCACGACAAGAATTGCCCCGTCACAGGCTGCAAGTGCGCGGCTCACTTCATAATTGAAATCGACATGTCCCGGCGTGTCGATCAGATTTAAAATATACTCATTCCCGTCCTGCGCCCTGTATACAGTGCGGACAGTCTGCGCCTTGATCGTAATGCCGCGCTCGCGCTCTAAATCCATGTTGTCGAGAATCTGGTCCTGCATCTCACGGCTGGTCAAAAGTCCTGTCTTTTCTATGATTCTGTCTGCAAGTGTGGATTTGCCGTGATCAATGTGTGCCACAATGCAGAAATTTCTGATTTTACTTTGATCTATCGTTGACATTTGATTTATCTCCTTCTACTTTTTCTAAATCCCATAGATACCATGAAAAGCAGTGCGGCAAGCAGCGCCAGCCAGACACCCATCGGCACCTCCTCAATGTCAAAGCATCGGACATTGATCCACATTTGATTGATCGCCTTGTTTGCATCTGCGTCAAAATACCGCATAATTGCTGTTCTCTCCATGACCTCCTGCGGCGGATACTGGCTGTATAGCTGCCTGCCCATCTGGCTGGCTGACGACTGCAGCATATAACGCGCATCGCTGTTCTCCCCGCTAAAGAAATATCCAACTGGATATTCCATCAACTCCTCCTCTTCACCGTCAGCGCCGTAACACCATTTCAAATACTCATACACCGTGTTATCCTGCGCATTGCCGGCTATCGACGATGTGTATCCGATATAGTACATATTTCTGACAGCATTGTCCGTCCTTGACAAAAAATTGACAAACGCCTCCGCTGCATGCTGCCTGTCTGCGTCTGTGCGGATACCGTTTTTGAGCATCACCCAGCCGTCAAACCACAGATTTGTGCTTTCTTTGGGCACTGCAAAGCGCAGTTCGAAATCATCTTCGTCCGCCTGCTCCATCGCGTATACCGCGTCTCCCGACCATTGGTAATTTGCCACAATTTTCCCTGTGATCATATCTGCCTTTCCGCTGTCCGTCTCAAGAGAATATACGTTGTCCATCAGTTGATTCAAAAGCTCCTGCGCCTGCGCAATGGTTTCTGGACGCACATCATTCATCACATCTGCAAGCCGCTCTGTATAGTCTGCCGACTTGATAAAAGCCTCGTCTGTCAGCTCGTCCTTCTTCAAAATACCAAGCGCTGCAAAATAAGAATCGCGCACATTATCCTTCAAGGTAATCTGCCTGTTAAATTTGGGATTGCCAAAGATTTCCCAAGTGGAAGCCTCCTCCTCTGTCACAAGCGCCGGATTATAGAGCACGCCCGTGATTCCCCACATGTAGCCTGCGGCATACGTACTCCATGACTGACCATGAAGCTCGTTGGTTTCCAATGTTTTTTGTATATAGGGAGACACATTCCGAATGTAAAAATTATTGGCATCCTGCGTGTCAAAAAAGTTGTCGGAATAGGGTATCAGCCTGTCCTCTGCGATGAGCTTCATAATCATATACTCCGACGGACACACCAAATCATAGGAATCGCCCATATTCAACTGATTGTACAAATCCTCGTTTGTGCCAAAGCAGGAGTACTCTACGCGCACCGTTTTGCCATAAGTCTCCCGATACCAGTCCTCAAACTCCTCATACAGCGGCTTCTCTCCAAAAATCACCGTGCCATTGTCAAGCGCTATCGCTTCGTCTTTGTCCCACTCGCCAAGATCAATGTACTCTTCCCAACTGCACACGCGCAGTACAATTGGTTCCTCCTGCGCAGATACAGTCTGTCCCAGTAATCCGCACAGTCCAAGCACGCCCATGCCAGCAAACCGATGCATTCTCTTACTCTTTCTCATTTCCTGCTCCTGCCCTCTTGCCGTCCTTGTCACTCCTGTTTCCTGTCATATTCATGACAAACACCATCAGCACCACCACTACAAATATAATCGTAGAAAGTGCCCACAGCGCTGTCTTAATCTCTGTCTGAGACCCTCTTGTCGCATTCACCACATAGGTGCTGATCGTATCAAAGGTCGCAGGCTTTGTATAGCTCGTGATAAAATAATCATCTAGTGAAAGTGTCACTGCCAGCGCAAAACCAGACACCACGCCCGGAAAAATCTGCGGCAGCACGACACGCCTCAGCGCCACTGTCGGAGACGCCCCCAAATCCAGCGCCGCCTCATAGAGACTGTTGTCCATCTGCTTTAATCTGGGAACTACAGACAGATACACAAAAGGCGCCTCCAGCACCACATGGCCAATCAGCAGCGAGATAAAGCTGCCCTTATCTACGCCGCATACCCCGATCAGTAAAATACACAGCGAAAATGCTGTCACCACCTCCGCATTGACGACAGGAACCTGATTCAGCGCCCCCACTACCGCGTTCCCAAACCGCCCGGAATAAAAGACGCCCACAGCGCCGAGCGTGCCAAGCACAGTTGAGACAAAAGCCGAGCCAATCGCAAGCAGCAGTGTCCCTGCAATCATTGCCCGCAAATCAGGTTTTGTGAACAGCGTCTCATAATTCTTTAATGTAAAACCATGAATCGCCCCAATATTTGCAGAGTCTGTAAAGCTGTACACCGCAAGCACAAAAATCGGCAGATACAGTATGAGAATCATAAGTGCCAGAAATACCCTGCCAAAAACCTTTTTCATCAGCCGAGTACACCTCCTCTGCTGCTGCCTGCATCTTCGTCCGCATAACGGTTTGTAAACAATGTAAACAGCAATATAATCACCAGCAGAATCAGCGCAATCATCGAGCCATTATGCCAGTCATACGCGCTGAAATATGCACCGATCAGGCTTCCCATAATATATGTGCTGTTGTAGAGCATGTCCAGCACAACATAGTTTGTCATTGACGGCAGAAACACCATCACAATCCCGCTGATAATCCCCGGAACAGACAGTGGAAACGTCACCTTCATAAAAGTCTGGACCGTGTCTGCCCCAAGGTCTGCCGCCGCTTCCAGCAGGCTGTTGTCCAGCTTTAGCAGCGTTGTGTAGATCGGCAGAATCATAAACGGCAGAAAATCATATGTCATGCCAATCAAGGTATTCAAAAAAGGATGATAGGCAAGATTTCCCTCAAGCACTGTCAAAATTTCCTTGAGCGCTGTGATTCTAAGCGTAAAATTAATCCACATTGGCATCACAAAAATCATGAGCACCACGGACTTATGTTTCATTTTGCTGCGCGCCAGGATATATGCAATCGGATATGCCAGCAGCAGGCAGACACAGGTGGTAGACACCGCAATGCCAAGACTGTAGACAAGTGTGCCGATCGTGTTTGGACTGGAAAAAAAGCCTGTCAGATTTTCAAGCGTGGGCTTTCCCTCCCCGTTTGTAAACGCATAATATATGATAACCACCAGAGGTGCCAGCACAAAGCACACCAGAAAAAGACCATACGGTATGCAGAGCTGCGATCTCTGAAAATGAAATTTTTGAATACGAAATTTTTGAATACAAAACTGATTCATCTGTACGCTCCTCCAGTATCGTTTGGCAGTCCCATACCCTACTTTTTCAAGGCATAATGAAACTTCTCTTTCGGGATTAGTAAACTCACATAATCGTCCATATTCCAAAGATCCTCGTCCGACACGATAAAGTCCTCGTCCTCCTCTGTCCGCACAACATAACTATAGTGATCGCCCTTGTATATCAAATTGATAATGTGTCCTCTAAGAATTCCCGCCTCCTTGTCATCGCTCATCGTGATATCGTCTGGCTTCACAGAAACAATCACCTTAATGCGGTCAGGCTCAACCACATCGCCGTGCGCGTCGACAAGCACGCCATCGGTATTATACCTTGCCCCCGCGATCAGGGACGCAATGTCACAATCCAGCATTCCCCCCAAAAAGTTCAGCCGGTACTGCTTATCCACGCCGGATTCAATGCGGTTTATGGTATTTTCTGCCAGCATGATGTGAATCCCCTCCGGCTCAATGTATAACCCTACTGCGGCATTCAGCTCAGCCTTCCGGGTAGACTGCACCACAATTTCATTTTTGCTGGACTGCACTGTAATCTCATAATGCACACCCTTAAAAATTACCGAAGTCACTACCCCTCTGATAATACCCTTTTCCGGCGCTGTAATCGTCACATCCTCTGGTCTGACGACTGCGTCAATCATCGTACCATGCTCGACATCGTCCACACATTCAAATTCTGCGCCGCAGAAGCGCACTCTGCACTTCCCTGTCATAATGCCGCTAAAGATATTGCTGTCTCCGATAAAGTCAGCAACAAAGGCATTTTTGGGTTCATTGTAAATATCCTCCGGCGTACCAATCTGCTGAATCTTTCCCTCTGACATTACGACAATCTTGTCTGACATGGTAAGCGCTTCCTCTTGGTCATGTGTCACATAAATAAACGTGATGCCAAGTTTTTCATGCATTCCTTTTAGCTCAAGCTGCATCTCCTTTCGCATCTTTAAGTCCAGCGCGCCCAGAGGCTCGTCTAACAGCAGGATTTCCGGCTCGTTCACAATCGCCCTTGCGATGGCAATCCGCTGCTGCTGGCCGCCGGAGAGCGTCTGGATGCCCCTGTTTTCAAAATCCTCAAGATCTACCATCTCCAGCGCTTTCTTGACCTTCTTGATGATATCAGTCTTGGGAAGCTTTTTTAATTTCAGCCCGAAGGCAACATTTTCAAATACATTTAAATGCGGAAATAGTGCATACCGCTGAAAAACCGTGTTGATGGGGCGTCTGTTGGGCGGCAGGTCCCGTATATCCTCGCCATTTAACAGCAGTTCGCCCTCTGTCGGCTTGTCAAAGCCCGCAATCATGCGCAGCGTTGTGGTCTTGCCGCAGCCCGAAGGTCCCAAGAACGTGACAAATTCGCCCCTCTGTATGGTCAGGTTAAAATCATCCACCACGCGAAAACCGTCATCAAAGGTACGGCTGATATGCTTTAATTCTATAATATTTTCCCTTGTGGTATTTCTGTCCAACGCCAGTCCTCCTCATGTACTGTATAGCCTGTTATACTTTACGCATCACTTTGTAGTGTACCATATCCTTGCTATAAATGCTACTAAAAATTTTGCGATTGCAGAGACGGTTCCAAATACGAAAAAAGACACGTCCCAGAACGTGTCTCTTAGAATAGAGAAGCCTGTATTACTCCGCAGAAATCGCCTCTATATACTGTGCACCCAGCTCAGCTACGGTGCCGTCTGCAAGCATCGTGTCAATCACGGTGTTAATCTTGTCAAGCAGCTCTGTGTTTCCTTTCTTTACCGCGATTGCGTACTCCTCCGACTCAAATGCCGCGGCGTCCTCCACAATTTTCAAGCCCTCATTATCACTTACATATTTCTGTGCTGTCGCAGAGTCAAGCACAACGACATCACACTTTCCATTTATAAGCTCCATGATGGCATCCGTGCCCTTTTTGAATGCCTCATATGGATACCCCATGTCTTTCACACAGATTTCTCCGGTATAGCCCTGAATGACACAGATTTTCTTGTCTGCCAGATCAGCTGCCGATGCAACATCGGAATCCTCCTTCACAATCATTACCTGTGTCGCTGTGTAGTAAGGCGTCGAGAAATCCGCCTCCTCTATTCTGTCCTCTGTCACGGTCATACCTGCAATTGCCGCGTCGATCTGACCGTTCTGCAAAGCGATTAACAGCGACTCAAACTCCATGTTCTCTACTTTTGCTGTCATACCATTCGCCTCTGCGATATTCTTCGCAATCGCCATATCAATGCCGTCATACTGGTCAATCACACCGCTGCTTGTCACATACTCAAAGGGCGGAAACTCTGCGTTTGTCCCAAAAGTCAGCGTGCCGCCTGCTGCCGGGGCTGCATTCTCTGCGTCTGCCTCCCCCTGTTCTCCTGCTGCATTTGCATTCTCATTCTGCGCCGCTGCCGTGGTGTCTTTTACCTCGCCGGGCTCTGCGCTCTTTCCACACGCAGTCAATGACGCTGCCATCATAACCACAGTGAGCACAAGCGCTGCCGCTTTCGTTGCTTTTTTCATACTGAATCCTCCTCTAATTTTTGAAAATTATCTATATATTAAGCCAAGTGGCGTAATAACACCGTATTCGGTTATGATAAAACTTTGCTCAGAAACAGCTTTGTCCGCTCATTTTTGGGATGGTTAAATACCTCCTCCGGCGTACCGCTCTCCATAATCACACCCTGATCGACAAAGAGCACCCTTGTCGCGACTTCCCGCGCAAAGCCCATTTCATGTGTGACAATCACCATCGTCATGCCGGATTTTGCAAGGTCCTTCATCACATCGAGCACCTCCCCCACCATCTCTGGGTCAAGCGCCGAGGTCGGCTCGTCAAACAGCATAATCTCTGGATTCATGGCAAGCGCCCTCGCAATGGCAACACGCTGCTTCTGCCCGCCGGACAACTGCGCCGGATACGCCTGCGCCTTTTCTTCCAGATTGACACGCTTTAAGAGTTCAAGCCCTCTTTTCTCAGCCTGTTCCTTTGTCATTTTTTTCAGAAGAACCGGCGCCAGTGTAATATTTTCCATGATGGTCAGATGCGGAAACAGGTTAAACTGCTGGAAAACCATGCCCATTTTCTGCCGGACTTCGTTGATATTCACCTTGGGCGCATTGATCATCTGGTCATCCACATAAATCTCGCCCTCTGTCACCTCTTCAAGCAGATTCAGGCATCTGAGGAAGGTACTCTTTCCAGAGCCAGACGGACCAATCACGACGACGACCTCCCCCGGAGATATATGCTCGTCAATCCCATTTAAAACGCTCAGGTCTCCAAATTTTTTATGTAGATTCTTTACGATTATCATATCTTTTCTCATAGTCAAACTATCCTCCTAACGGATGTCGGATTTTCTCAGCATCTTTTCGATTCTACGGAGTAACAGCGTCAAAATCTTGATGAGCACATAATAAATCACTGCCGTTCCAATCAGTGGCATAAAGGCTATAAACGTGGCGCTCTTGATAAAATCTCCCGCCTTCTGGATATCCATAAGTCCCACATAACCGACAATCGCCGTCTCCTTAATCAGCACGATAAACTCATTGCACAGCGCTGGAAAAATATTTTTGACCGCCTGCGGAATGACAATCCGTGTCATTGTCTGAAATGCATTCAGCCCCAAGGACCTGCCTGCTTCTGTCTGCCCGTGGTCAACCGACATAATGCCGGCACGGATAATCTCGGATACATAGGCACCGGAATTAATACCAAAAGCAATCGCCGCGATAATCCATTTGTCCAAGTCCACCGTGGCAAAAATCACAAAATAGATAATCATTAACTGCGTCACGGAAGGCGTGCCTCGTATGATATCTGTATACAGGCTTCCAATAAATTTAAGCGGCTTTCTCTTTGAGAGATTGCACATCGCAATCAGCAGTCCGATCAAAATACCAATAAAAACTGCCAGCAGCGAGACCTTGACCGTCACGCCGATACCACTCACCAAGAGCTTGTAGCGGTCTTCTTTGATAAAACACTTATAAAAATCCGAGAACACTTCCTGAAACGCTGTCATTTGTCTGCCATCCTTTCTATATCCCTAAACCAACGCCCATTTTATCACAAAGAATGCAAAATGAAAAGTAGTTTTTTCAAGATGATTGTGTTCTGATGGTTGTGTTGCAATAAAAATTTTGCACATTAAAGGAGATACTGTCATGGAAAAGCACAAGAAAAAAATTCCGATTGGTATTGACCGTTTTAATATTATATTGACAAAACGGGCTTCATACGGGAGGTTCTCCATTCATGGAGCGAGGTGAATCTATTCACGCGTCCCCGGCGTTTTGGTAAATCCTTAAATCTTGGTATGATGTGCCCCTTGACAAAGCATACCAGCATGGTTATTACAAGCAGATGGTTCTCCATATCCGCTCTCTTTTCAGCAGCGCCCTGACTGCCTGTTCCGCAATCAAGCGTAATTCGAATCTGTGTGTCCGAAGGTATGATATCTGTACTTTCGACTGCACTGCCTGCCGGCTTAGACATGCCATTCTCGTTTTTATAGCTGAGTATATAGTCTGTCCCTTCTTTCAAAGCTTTTCCGTCAAATGTCACAACAGGTTTTGGCTTGCTGCCACCTTTGGCATAGACACATTCAAAATGGTTGTCATTTTTTATCTTTGCATTAGAATCCTCTAATATGTTATATGGAAGAATTTTGTTTGCCGGGATAGCTGAATACACTGTCTGCTATTGTGGTTACAAAACGTGGAATTGTAATTTCAGAGAAGTATTGTCAAGTATGTTTGTAAACTTTTTTCAAAAACAAGCAACAACTCAGCCAAATTTCACAAATTAAGCAGGGAAGATTTATCTACGCTACTCGTGCGCCGCCAATGAGCTACTTTAGTGACATACTTCCATGTCAAAAACTTTCATATATGGTTTTTTGCATTTGCATCGACATGCGCATAAAAAAGAAAGGGTATCGCAGCACAGTTTTCACTTCACTACGACACACCTTCCCACATATAAAAAACAATCGCTGTATTCTGCTATTTTTACCTTAGGAACTGTTCAGAAATTACTTGTGACAAGTACGCCGTATAAATGTTCAGCTGCAAAGAAGAAAATCGCAGGCATAGCGGGCTATGTCAAGATTTTCTGATGCCGCAGATGGACATTTAGACAAGTAATTGTCATGCGTGATTTCTTAACAGTTCCTTACTTGTGTCAGCACTCCCATATCCATCTCATACACCCTGTCACAGAGCACGTTGATGTCCTCACGGTTATGACTGATGATAAGAATCAGCTTTCCCTCCTCCTTCAGTCCAAGCAGGAGCTTTCGTATCTCCCCCACGCCATGATTATCCAGCCCATTCATGGGTTCGTCAAGGATAATCAGACTAGGATTCTCCATGATAGCCTGTGCGATACCCAGCCGCTGGCGCATACCCAATGAGTATTTCCCTACCCATTTCTTATCATCAGGATTAAGACCAACCATGGTAATACACTCCCTGATGCGCTCCTTTCCGACCACATTCCGAATGGAGGCAAGGTATCTCAAATTGCGAAATCCGGATTCTCTGGGCAAAAATCCCGGTGTTTCGATGATAAAGCCGGTATCCTCAATAAATTCCACATCGCGCCCGACCTGTTTTTCTCCTACCCATATTTCGCCCTCCGTGACAGGCATAAACCCGCACAGACACTTGATCAGCACCGTCTTTCCTGAACCGTTCCTGCCCACAATTCCATAAATCCCCTGCTTAGGTATCTCCAGATTGATATCCTTCAATATCATCTGATCGTCTATTGTCTTAGAAACATTTTTAAAAAGAATCCTTCTATCATTCATTTTTTCAGTCTCCATTTCTTTACTTTTTTCGTTCCCTGTCCCAAGCATATTAGAATAAAAAACGTGATTGTCACCGCAAAGAACACCACCGCATATTTCAAAGATACGCCATAGGATAAGTTGTTCCCTGACATCACCTTCAATTGTGCCAACGTCACCGGTGAGAAAAGATATGCCTTGGGTGTCCATGAATTGTAGATCATCACATCCAAAAATACAAAGAATGATGCCACCAATATCCCTGTCATCTTTTTTGTGATATAGTTGAACAAATAGACCACCAACCCCATCCATGAGACACACGCCCACTCAAGCAGGAAGCTGATTGCAGTCGCCTCCATCGGCGAAAATACACCGACAATATAAGCAAACACCGTAAACGGGACATCATACTGATTCCCTGCGTTTGTCCTTGCCAATGTCCCCCAGATGATTCCCCAATCGCCGCTAAACTTGGTTCGTGAAAGCAGGCTGATAACACTCAATCCCCATATAAACCCCACAAACAAAAACGAAGATGCCAGAATATACAGCACATTACCCAACTGCCAGAAAAAGCTCCCGGAACGCTGAACGATATAGTAATGAGCCTTCCCCTCAAAGGGTGCTGTGCTAAACAGGAAGACTGCACTCACCATAAAAACCATCTGACAGATGTAATCATTCATCAAATGTGGAAAAGCCCACGGACTCACTTTCTCACCAACCGCCTGTGCCAGATTAGCCACCGGCTCCAGATAGGAATAGATAAACACAGCAAGAATCATGAACAGGATCAGCACCCTGACTTGCACCAATTCCTGCTTTAGCTGAAAACAAAAAACCCGAAGTCCCTTACTCATTCTCCACCCTCCTTTTCAGCTTCCGGTAAAACAGAATACCAAATCCCACAGTCAGTCCCAGCACCATCAACGCAGAACACAAAATGGTGAGCTGATCTGTACCGGCGGAACTTCTACCCTGCAGCCATAAATCCAACCGAAGTCCGACAGGAATCTTCAAAACCAAATAAGCCCGGCCTGTCAAAAAGGATAGAATCAAAGGAGACGCCGCCGTCACATAGATATTAGGGAAATATGACGATACCAGCAAAGCTACCGTTGCCCATAACCCTCCGGTCAAAAACAAAAGGAAGATAACCACTGTAAAATAGCAGGCAACATTACCTTGCAGCAAAAATTCATAATAAGGAAAGTCTTCTGTCTCCGGCAATCTGGCCCGATTGAACAACTGAACAAAGAAATTTGCCAGGAGGATAAAAGTAATCCCACCTGCCGATACCGAAAGAGCTCCTGATAGGAATGTCGTAAGCACCTTGGACATGCAGTATTTCTTCTTTCCTGCTTTCATAAGCAGCACCCTCAGCATATTCGTATTGTATTCCTCGCAAAAACTTACCGCATAGGGAAGCGCCGCCAGCATCGGAACCACATAGATACCATAAAAGCCTCCAAATATAAAAGAATTACACCAATAATAGTATACATCCATAGTCTCAGGAGATGTCCACATAAATGGTATCTGGTTCCATGTATCCAGACAGATGCACAACACCACGCCGACCGGTACAAGGAGAAATCTCACCGTCAGACTCCTCTTAAATTCAGCACCAAACAGACGGGGCAATGCCCTTTTATTCTCCATAGGATAGATTACCTCCCGTTATCGCATTGATCCGCTCCGCACTGCTGTTTCCCGAAGGCGAATCTATCTGCACACACCAATAAGGCACCAGCTTATACTGTTCCTTCTCTTCCCAGTCCGGTACAACGACATATTCCAGCCATATCCGGGAGATTGTAACCTGCGAGCTCAAAATGGTATTCACATAAATTTCCTTTACCGCTTCCAGTGCCGCCTCCGCTGAGATAATCGTCTGCGCCTCTGCTTCCGGGCTGGCGTCAAAGCTTCCACCCTTGCTGGCTATATAGTGAATCCCATCCTTATCAAGCATCATAGTAATTCGGGTTTCAGCCGTCCAAAAGGTTTCCACTGCCATGGATATGCCCGGCTCATTGATGCCGCTATAAATTGGCAGACCATCCTTCGTCAGTTCATACTCCATATAGTATATCTCATCTGCGTCCGACCAGTCATCGACCGTAGTTTCTTTCCCTGTCTGTGCATCTTCCTGGTATTTCTGCGTCTGCCTGTACTTCTTCTCCAACTCTGTCAGTATTTCCTGATTCAGAGCATAAGCAGCAAGAACTTCCGAATCCTGTCCTGTCAGCTCCTTAATCTTTTCCTTTCCCATCTGAATGGCATTCTCTGCGTTTAGGAAGGACAAATCCGATATTTCTTCCTTCTGGAAAGAACAACTGCCAGCATTATAATATGCGGATTCCACCAAATATATGATGTAGTCGTCCCTTTCCTCGTCCTTAGTATATGTAAAATTTCCATAGGGATCCGTACTAAAGTATCCGCCCTCTTCCGTTTCAGCAGAATATGCTCCCACCCATTCTGGGTGAGCCGTTACGGCTGCTTGTGACACTCCGAAAAAAACATCTAAATCTTCTCTCGGAAACGCTTGCTTTGTCAACGTATACACGCTATATATCTGGTCTTTTGGCAAAGTGACATCTGCATCAATTACCAGCATATCGGACAGCTTCTCGCTGATATGGTTTGTCCCGGATTCTGCCACTCCTACACTCCCCTGCATCGCCTCTGTGCTGCTTCCCGTTGGTGTGCTCTCCGAGGGTTCTGCTGTACCAGAACAGCCAGTCAACAGCATACCGACAGACACAAGCCCAGACAACGCAAACATCTTTTTTAAAACGCTCTTTTTCATAATATCTCCTTTTTCCATCAGATTGGTAGTGTCAATATCAATACCCCAAATCGTTTCATCCCTTGTAAAAATCAAGGGTTCCGCTTCTCGGTGCCTTTCAATGACAATTTCCATTATCCCTATATTTGCCCTAATTTCAACCTTTCTTGCATGAAACGACATTTTTTGCCTTATTTTGGTCATTTTACAAATATTCGTTTCCTTTGTTTCAGCGCATGATTCTCACTACTTTGGCGTGGGTGAAAAGTAACCCAAAATCCAGCAAAAAATGTCTTTTTATGCATTTTCTTTGTATTTTCCCGATCTTTATTGTATAATACAGAGGGTAACTATGTAGTAAATTACATGAAAAGAGGTATAAAAATGCGAATACTCATCTGTGATGATGATGCGCTGATAATTGAACAGCTTCAAAAATATATCAGAGATTTTTTTGAAAACATAAACGTAAAATGCCCCGAACTGATCTGCTTTTCTGACGGAGAATCCCTGCTGGCAGATAAAGGCGACAAAGACATTCTATTTCTTGATATAGAAATGCCCGGAATGAATGGTATCTATGTGGGAAAGGAATTAAAAAAGAAGAATGATAAGATTATTATTTTTATTGTGACCTCTTATTCTGAATATCTTGATGATGCAATGCGGTTCCATGTATTCCGGTATCTTTCAAAGCCTTTGGCTAAACAACGGTTTTTCCGTAATATGAAAGATGCGGTTGACCTGTATAACACTATGACAGTAAAAATCCCGGTTGAAACAAAACAAGGTGTACATACACTGCCTGCATCTTCCGTCATAGCAGTGGAAGCACAGGGCAGAAAAGTAACGGTACATACCACTCTGTGTGATTTTGAATCCATTCACAATATGCAGTACTGGCTGGAACTTCTCCCTAAAAACCGTTTCTTCCAGACACACCGCAGTTTCATTATCAATCTTGAACATGTCACGGATTTTGACCGTAATCTTGTCCATATGTCGGATAATCAGTCTGCTTATCTGACAAAAAGAAAATACAGCGCATTTAAGGAAGCCTATCTCCTTTATTTGGAAAGTACGAGGTAAATCAAATGATAAATACAATCTGTTATTTTTTCAGTTTTCTTGTAGAAGCAATGATACTCTGGCAATACTCCTCCCATTTATTTCCTGCCAGACACACCCCGCGGAGAAAACTTGCCGTGCTGTGCGGTTTATATTTTATCCTGTTTTGCGTGTCACTGTCCGAATCGATATGGATCAATATCATTTTATATTTTTTGCTGAATTTCATTTTCCTGCTGACACAATGTTATCTGAACTGGTATACAGCATTATTCCATTCTTCCATACTGGCAGCTGTTATGGCAATGAGTGAATTCGTCGTTTATGGAATTACCAGACACTTTGCCCCTCGCTTTCTTGATAACAGCAGGGAATTTTATCACCTTTTATTTTTTTCGGTCTTTAGTAAACTCATATTTTTTGCAGTTACTTATATACTGATGCACCTGATGAAAAAAACAAAGAAGAATGCAGGGCAGCATGATCAGTCTGTTTTTCTTCTTGTTTTTATTCCCCTGACCTCAATCTTTATTATGCTTACTTTCGTAAGCATTGGCGAATCTGTTTTACTCCCATCGTCACTTGACTGGATGGTTACTATGGGTGCTGTTCTTTTGCTGGCAGCAAACCTGCTCATGTTTGAAATCAACCGCTATCATCAGAAAAAAAGCATGGAATTTACAGAAATGCAATTATTGCTTCAAAAAGAATCAGATTCAGCCCAATATTATAAAATGCTGAATGTACAGAATGAAAACCAGCGTATTTTAATCCATGACATAAAAAAGCACCTGCAATCCATTGATTTGCTGAATGAGAAAAAAGAGTATGCTAAAATAAGCGCCTATATCCGGCAATTGGTACTTTCTCCAGACCTGAAAGAGTTTTCCAGACTATGTGACCATGAAATGCTGAATTCCATCCTATGCCGCTATATGCAGCGATGCACTGACAGCCATATATCTTTTCATACCGACATACGAAGTGGGACAACAGATTTTATTGCAGACAATGACCTTACCTCTCTGTTTTGCAATTTGCTGGATAATGCTATAACGGCAGCAGGCATTATTCCTGACTCTTTTATTGAGATTCATACAAGCAAACGTGAAAAAACACCATTTATTGTGATCACGGTTATCAATTCCTGCCGAAAAGATCCTTTTCTCTGTAAGGACAGGCAGCTGACCGTAAATAAAAATGGACATGGATTTGGATTAAAAAGCATTCGTAAAGTGGTCAGCAAATATCATGGCAATTTGCAGATGTATTACAACGATGATACACTCACTTTTCATACCATTATTACATTAAAGCAATAAGAACTGCGAACGAATGCAGTTCCTATTGCTGACAATTTATACACCCACCCCCGTGACTTATATCTCTTTCACTGTATTTCCTTTCCATCT